>Ga0136561_1000488_pt1 | contig 12977 bp, 12 predicted proteins | sample AntRauMeHopE1498_FD_104641 | JGI IMG/M metagenome (GOLD analysis project Ga0136561, IMG submission 104641) | Saline lake microbial communities from Rauer Islands, Antarctica - Metagenome Hop E1 #498 | ecosystem: Environmental > Aquatic > Non-marine Saline and Alkaline > Saline | place... | reverse complement strand
CGGCAAATTCGTCAGCAAACTTTGCTGAGGATATTTTGAGAGCAGCGGTATAGGCACCGTTGCGATTGCCACTGGCACGTGGAATAGCAAAGCCATAAAAAGTTCCAAACGTGCGGGCGGCGCTGGCTGATCCACTTTGTGGCACCATTGCAACGTCGAAGTTTAAGTTGGGGTTTTTATTACTAATCCCTTGCACCTCCGAACCGCGGCCAAAGTACATAGCGAGGTCGCCGCTGATAAAGGCTTGCGTATCGGTCGGTAGCGCTCGGTTCCAGCTGTAGAGTGGGCTATTAACATTACTGAAATTGGTGAAGAATTCTAAAGTGGCTTCAAGTGGTGGCCGCGTGCCACTTTCAACATTTTCATTGAGACGCACTTCGTACCCTCGTTCGGTTTCTTGCACTAAACGGCTACCTGATTGTAGCGCCAATAAAAGCAGTGTGTCTTTGGCGCGAAAGACATTACGATACTCACCAAAAGCCACGCCACTTTGGGTAATGTTTTTATTACTGTCACGGATGATAGTTCTTGGTGCAGCAGAAGCCACTACCGCTTCCCACGTGGCTGGCGGTTGGGCTAAGCCGTTACTAGCGAAAATGTCGCGGTTCCAATACATAACCAGTGGGTCAACCGCTAGTGGGATGGCGTAGACGCCATCATTGCGGTAAAAGACACTAGCACCATCGGCGTAGGTGTCTTGCAAGAAACGCTGTGACAGAGTCTCAAAAGGGATCGGTAACAACTTTGCTCGGTGTTTCACTACGTCGTCTGACACTAAAATAATCATGTCCGGCGAGCGACCTTCGGCAATTGCGTTGACGAATTCATCGTCAAACGAGGCGGGATTTATTTCTCGATACTGTACCGCTTGAAAGGCTTTGTCTTCTTGGGCAATATTCAAAAATAGGCGGTTCATGATACCAGCATCAAAGGTGCCCCAAATTATGACCTGCTCGCCGTACACCAATTCATCGGCTTGACGGTTATTTTGATACGAACTAAGTAGGAAAATAGCCACAATAGCCATTACTCCAAAAATAGTCAGAAGTGCAATCTGGAAGGGTCGGAGATTCATATAAATAGTATACAGGATTTAATCGTGAGATTATTCAATGTCTTACGGTTTACGACAGGCGATTCCGTAATGATGACCGCCAGCCGGAAAGGTGCGTTCCAACACAAAGCCGAATGATTCGCAAAGTGCCGTGGCTTCAGGCTCGCTCACAACTTCGTTTGGTTGTGGACCTAGTCCACCAAAAGATTCCGACCAGTCAATGATAAAGAACTTACCGCCAGAGCGCAGTGCGCGCCACACTTCTGCCAGAGCGGCATTTTTATCTTCGCATTGAAAAAAAGTATTTACCATTATGGCAGCATCTAAAGCCTCTGTACCGATTTTGGTGCCGCCAATTTCTTCAATGTCACCCCAAATAATTTGTAGTTGACCTAAACCTTTACTGCGCGCTAGATCACCAATTTTTTCAACGAGGTTTTTTTGGACTTCAACCGCGTACACGAGGCCACTCTCACCGACTGCCGTTGTTAAGGCAGTAGCGAAGTAACCACTGCCCGCACCGAAATCCGCCACGATGTCACCTTCACGTAAGTGCATATGTGTCGTGACCGCTGCCGGATCGACGAAACGCTGTGGCATTTGAAAATCTGCTTTCATATGCAACTAGTATACCGTATCCGACGAAACTACGAATAGGCGAACGTTGAAAACAGGCGCGGGTTATACCCGCGCCTGTTTTCACTCTTGAGCTTAACACCACTTAAAATTTAGAAGTGTACTACCGTCGCGATTGAATCCCCCGCGCGCAGCTTCATGATGCGCACCCCTTGCGTGTCGCGATTTAGGGTCGGCACATCTTTAAGCGACATCTTAATCACTTGCCCTTTCTGACTCATCACGACAAGCTCACCATCAGCTCGTTGCTCAGTGGTCAGAGCGGCGCCACCGACTACTTTACCGGTCTTGGTCGTCACCTTAGCAGTCTTAATACCGCTACCACCACGGTTTTGGACTTTGTATTCTGTCGCTGGTGTAGTCTTGCCGTAGCCATTTTCCATTACTACCAAAATCTCTCGGTCGACTTCATTCTCTTTGAAGGTATCAGCCGCGACAATGACATCGTCTTTTTTGAGCTTCATACCCGTCACTCCAGCCGCCGTGCGACCCATTTGGCGCACGTCACTTTCTTTAAAACGGATAGCCTGGCCGTTACGGGTAATGAGTGATAGTTCGTCACCCTTACCCACGAAGTGGGCCGCGATCAATTCATCTTCATCTTTAAGTGTGATTGCGATCAGGCCGCTACGGCGTACATCCTGAAACGCGGCGGCATCGGATTTTTTGATCACCCCTTTACGGGTCACCATCATTAAACTCCATTCACCTTCCCACTCACCTTTGCGGACCGCTAAGACTGAGGTGACGTGCTCATCGCTCGTCATTGAAAGGAAGTTCATCATCGACTTACCCTTTGTCGCTCGTCGACCTTCAGGAATATCGTACATGCGACATTGGTACACCTTACCCTTATCAGTGAAGAAGAGGAGGTCGCTGTGGGTGGAAGTGGTCAGTAAAGTGGTGATCACGTCTTCTTCTTTAGTATTGAGATCAACCACGCCAACACCACCGCGCTTTTGAGTTTTATATTCAACTGGATTCGTGCGTTTGACATAACCGCCCTTGGTGAGGACAAGCACACTCTCTTCGTCGACGATTAGATCTTCAGGGTTGAGGTTTTTCACTCCACCTTTGACGATCTTAGTGCGGCGGTTGTCACCATATTTCTCAGCAATCGCTTCGAGCTCGTCGCGCACAATTTTCATCATCTTCGCTTGGCTTTTGAGGATGGTTTCAAGCGCCATAATGAGTTTTTGGACTTCCGCCAACTCGTCTTCGATCTTCTTACGTTCAAGACCGGCGAGCTTTTGCAGGCGCATATCGAGAATCGCCTGGGCTTGGATGGTCGAGAATTTGAACTTGGCCATCAAAGCCGCGTGAGCGGCGGGCACATCTTTAGCCGCTCGAATGAGTTTGATGATCTCGTCGATATGATCGAGGGCTTTTTTTAAGCCGAGCAAGATGTGTTCACGATCCTGGGCTTTAGTGAGGTCATACTGTGTGCGGCGCTTGATCACTTCCGCGCGGTGCTTGATGTATTCTTTAAGAATTGATTTTAGAGAAAGCGTTTGTGGCACACCGTCGACTAAGGCCACCATATTGAAATGGAAAGTGTCTTCGAGCTGGGTAAGTTTGTAGAGTTTATTTAAGACGGTTTGCGGGTTGGTACTGCTTTTGAGTTCGATCACCACTCGGATGTCGCTAGTTGATTCGTCGCGCATTTCTCTAATACCTTCAATTCTTTTGTCGCGGACGTGGTTGGCGATTTTCTCAATCATGTCGGCTTTATTCACTCGAAATGGTACGGAAGTAATAATAATAGCGAAATTGCCTTTTTTGTCTTCGATGATTTCGGCTTCACCGCGGCAGACCACTCCACCTTTACCTGTGAGGTAGGCTTGTTTGATGGCATGCTTATCAAACGCGATGCCGCCGACAGGGAAATCGGGCCCTTGCACGTGCTTTAAAAGATCGTCAGTGGTGGCGTCTGGATTGTCGATCAATACACCAATCGCCGCCGTGAGTTCGCGGAGATTATGCGGTGGGATGTTAGTTGCCATCCCAACCGCGATCCCGAGTGTCCCGAGCAATAAGAGATTTGGCACGCCAGCTGGTAGCACCTCGGGCTCTTTTTTTGTGCCGTCGAAGTTTGGTCGCCAGTTGACAGTGTCTTTTTCTAGGTCGCGCAGCATTTCTTCGGCCATCTTCGACATCTTCGCTTCGGTGTACCGATAGGCTGCAGCGGAGTCGCCGTCGATCGAACCGAAGTTACCTTGTCCAAGCACAAGCGGATAACGAGTGGTAAAATCTTGTGCAAGCTTCACCATTGATTCGTACACTGCAGTGTCGCCATGCGGGTGAAAACTACCAAGTACGTCCCCGACAACTGTCGCAGACTTTTTAAACTTGGCCGTGGAGGTCAAGCCATTGAGCCGCATCGAATACAGGATACGACGGTGCACAGGCTTGAGGCCGTCACGCACATCAGGTAGCGCGCGAGCGGTGATGACCGACATAGCATAATCGAGATACGAGGTACGCATTTCATCGGTAATATTGTGCTGGACAACGCCACGCATCGGATCAGGCAAGGGCGCTGGGTCAGTAATTGTCTTTTTCGGCATAAAATAATTGTTTGTCAGTAATCGCTATAGTATGCGGGTAGTATAGCATGATTAGTCACTCGCTGGCTCATTGGCCGTTTCCGCACTGGTTGTGGCGATCAGGATCAAGGTACCTTCGCTGGCTGGATATTCGCGCTGCCAGACACTGGTAGCACTTGACGCATCTGTTGGCAGTGCTGTTTCATCGGTAACACCAAACGCTGCCTCTTTTACAGCCGGTGGATTCGATCGCAAAGCACCAAGATCAATCCCAGTGGAATCGATCATACTTTCGGTAGCTTGGTTACTACCACTTACCCGAGCGGTTAAGTTATCACGCATCTCCACAATAAATCCTAGCCATCGACTCGACGACGTCGAATCTTCCGCTTGTACTGGTGCAGGACCATCCACAATCGCGACTATCCGAGCTGGCAACGATAAACTCCAAATCACCACAATGATGACCATGCTAGCGAGTGCCGTCAAGAAAGCAACTTGGTTACGCACACTTTTTGGTTTTTCTCGTAAATACTCAATGTAACGCCACATAGATTCAGACATTATTCCTATCAGCTTTGATTTGTGATGACGCAGCTGGTTATCTTGCCTGCAAAACGTGCACTACACCCGACATTTCGATCACGTCTTTTTTCTTTAGGGTTAGCTTCTCGAGCGACTTGGCGTCTTCCACTCCCTCCTCTTTAAGAAACGCCCCCAGCGCAGCATTGTCGAAATGCATTGGAATAATACACTTCGCCTCAAGCTTCGTGGCTAGCTTTGACGCCTGTGGTACCTCCATCACTTCTCCCCCGCCAATTGGAACGAATAAAATATCAATATCGCCAAATTCGCCCAGGATCTTTGGATCAATCGCTGGTTCACTCAACGCCCCGAGAAATACCAAATTCATCCCTTCCAAACTAACTTGATAAATGGTGTTATAGCATTCCTTACCTTCGTATATGGTCTTTACGCCAAAACCGCGCGCAGTCACTTCATCAACTTCGTATTCACCTGGACCGTCAATAACAAAAGGTTGTTTTGTGCCAAAAGCGACATTTTCGGGACCATCAAAGTTGGGATGATGCATCGAAACAAACGCCACGTCCGCACCAAACTTCACCGGTGCTAGCTTTGATTGTTTGGCTGGTGGATCAAAAGCGAGCGTCGTATTACCAAATGACACCTTAAAACACTGCCCCCCGTGATGTGTGATTACCATATGCACATAGTATACCGCAACAAGGCTAAGAGCGCATTAATTGTTGGAGATTCAATCTGATGCCGCCTACTCGGCGTTAAGCAACTCGTACCCAACTATAATAGCTTACAAGCACCAAGTTCGAGGTCTCGCCTCGAACTTGGTGCTTGTGTCTGAGGTCTTGCGTTTCTTTGCGTTTAATAGTATATTTTTGCCACCTCACAAAGGTTTATTAGATCTCTCACGACACACGTTTAATCCCGTACTCACGAACAACGGCCGGTGGGATGAGTAATTCCGAAGAATTACTCATCCCACCTCGCGCACTGGTTGTACGGACGCGTGTCGTCGGAATAAAAACATATTTATATGTCAACAGAAACGCTCACAGCCCCGGCTGCCGAAACTACTGGTATGATGGACACTCTCGTCTCTCAAACCCCTGCCCCACCCAAAGAAGGAGAAATTATTGAAGGAACTGTATCAGCGATTGGCCGCGCCCGTGTCTACATCGACCTACCACCGTTTGGTTCTGGTCTTATTTTTGGTCGTGAGTACATGAATGCCCGCGACATCTTGCGCAAAGTAGGTGTCGGCGACACCATTGCCGCTAAAGTAGTTGACGCTGGTAATGAAGACGGTTACATCGAGCTATCACTTAAAGAAGCCCGTCAAGCCTTAATCTGGTCAGATGCAGATGCGGCCGTGAAGAACGGCACCATCCTTAGCCTCGAAGTTAAGGAGGCTAACAAAGGCGGTCTCATCCTTGACTGGCAAGGCATCCAAGGTTTCTTGCCTGCCTCACAGCTTTCAGCAGAAAATTATCCCCGAGTGAGTGATGGTGATAAAGACAAAATCTTGTCAGCCCTCAATGATCTCATCGGCACACACCTCAATGTCATTATGATCACTGCCGACCAAAAAGAAGGTAAACTCATCTTCTCTGAAAAAGGCCCGCAAGAAAAAGAAGCTAAGGAAGAAAAAGTCAACAAATACGAAGTGGGTAATATACTCGACGGTGAAGTAACAGGTGCCGTTGACTTTGGCGTCTTTGTGAAGATTGAAGACGGCCTTGAGGGACTAGTTCACATTTCTGAGCTCGATTGGGGCCTCGTGGAGGATACTCGCGCCCTCTTTAAAGTGGGTGATAAAGTAAAAGTGAAAGTTATCGAAGTGAAAGATGACAAGATCTCACTTTCAATCAAACAACTCCGCGATAACCCGTGGGCAGCGGCGGCTAAGAAGTACAAAAAAGATGACATTGTTAACGGTGTTGTCATAAAGTACAACAAGCACGGTGCGCTCGCTTCGATCGAAGAAGGGGTAGCCGGCCTAGTGCATATTTCAGAATTTGCTAATGAGCAAGAACTTAAAAACGAATTACCGCTCGGTGGCGTCAGTCAGTTCAAGATCACCCTCTTTGAACCGAGTGACCAACGCATGACTCTATCTTTCAAAAGCGAAAGTAAGGGGTAGTGCACGTAGGCGAGACGTAGTGACAAACCGGCCGGGGCACACGCCCCGGCCGGTTTGTTTGTCAGATACGCAATTCATTTGAATTGTAAGATTTAAATATTATAAGAGTGTATCTAAGAACTGGAAGGGGAATCTTAGAATGAACAGTTCATCGAAGACCAGTACTGATACTCCTGAGAAGCTATCTGATGTAGTGGCCCTATTGGGCGCAACAGAAAGGCTGCGCAGACTCGTGTATGTCGCGGTCGACAATCTACTGCAGCGCCGCAAGATACACGACATTCGCGCTCTGGAGGCGCTGTATCTCTTCACGCTGGAATACGGCATCGCTGGCGGCATTTACTTTAGTGATGTAGCACCTGAAGTTGATACAAACAGATTGCAGCGACTCGGTTATACCGATCACCGTTCGTACCCTTACGATCGACAGTCTACGATCGTAAGCGTAACACCCAAAGGCGAGGTGGTGACCAATCTGCTCGCCACCCTTTTCAAAGGAGAAGCAACGGGTGACAACCGTGATCAGAAGATGGCTGCCCTGTTAGCGGTGATTAAGCTTGGCAGCGGTCGCTTACTGGATTAAGAGAAGACCGGCCGCCACATAAGTGTGGCGGCCTTCGCTAATTATATTTATTCATTGCGCCGTCGACACCTTGACTGACGAGGCACTCGATTACCGCCGTAGCGTGGGTGGCTACGGTGGCTACCGTCGCTAATTCTCGCTTAGCAAAATTACCCAGTACGTAGGTTGGTAGCTTGGCGCCTTGGGGGCGTTTTATTTCTTTAGTCCAGAAGCTGCGGGGCGAGATGCCGATCCTCACCCGGACAAAATCTTTCGTCCCTAAAGTATCAATAATCGACTGCACGCCATTATGACCGCCAGCACCACGCCCGACCGATAGCTTAATCTCGCCGAGTGGTAGATCGACGTCGTCATACACCACTATCATTTTATCAGCCGCCTGTTTTGGTACCAATTTTTTGACGGCGCTCCCGGATTTATTCATGAACGTGTCAGGATACAGTACGGTGACTTCAGCTCCCGCCACAATTCCAACCGACACCCGGCCTGCATACTTGGCTGACACTACCAAGCTCGGCAGGCGCAGCGACTCGAGCACTGCATCGAGCACCAACCACGCTACGTTGTGGCGCGTGAATTTATATTCATCACCAGGATTTCCTAAACCAACAATATAGTGCATGACATTATGATATACGAATCACCGCCAAACACATAATATTAACGAGACTGCATGACCATATCCAATCACGGACATACGCTGACTCATATTTGTTTTACTGTTTGATTTCTCGTATACTAAGGTCACTACTTCCTTAACCACTTCACATGAGTTCTTTATCAGACAACCAAACTCTTGAGCATAACGCTGCTCCCAAGGCAACTAGTCCGATTATTGAAATTCTGCAGTTTGCCTTGATTGCCCTCATCATTGTACTGCCAATACGATGGTTCATCGCCCAACCCTTCATTGTCTCAGGAGCTTCAATGGAAGAAACTTTCCATTCGGGTGAATACCTAATCGTCGATCAGTTATCGTATCATCTTGGTAAACCAGCGCCTGGCGACGTAGTGGTATTTCGATACCCTCTTAATCCGTCTACTTTCTTTATTAAGCGGATAATAGGCGTCCCGGGCGACACTGTCAGCATTGATGGCAACGTTGTTACTATCAAAAACCAAACGTATCCCGAGGGACACATCTTAGATGAAACCTACATCAATGAGATGTCTCCCAATTCGTACGTCACCAAAGCCCTGGGTGAACAGGAATACTTTGTGATGGGAGACAACCGTGACCAAAGTTCCGATTCAAGGGTTTGGGGTGTACTGGAAGAAGAAAATATTATCGGTCGAGCGTTCTTACGATTATTCCCCTTTAACGAAATTGACTATCTCCCCGGTGCCGCACCTATCATCGGAAACAAGCCTGTCGATTATAGTAACTAAATAAACCTTATGGATATTTCAGCCACCACGTTTCTAAAACAAGCTACCACGACCGCTGAACACTTTGGATTCAAAAGTATCGATACCCTGAAGAAACATCCTAATTGTAAACAAAGTACTAAAATCGCCTACACGGGAAGCGCGCAAGATCGTCGCAACGATGCGCTCCACGGTATACTCACCGGTGGCATGAATTCATATTGTGACGCCAAGCTTCACGCCATTGAGGCGCCAACGTTATTTTATTCAATTGATCAAATTCCCCGATCGCAGGATGCAGCGTTGTCATTTCATATTTTTAACGTTGATAAAAGTATTGCCGAAGCCATTCTCATCCAGACCACTCGGGCGCTAATGAATGATCTTGGTCACACCCAACACGTAGTCCGTATTAATTCTCTGGGCGACAAGGAATCTAGCACTCGTTATACCCGCGAACTGACCAACTTCCTACGTAAACGACTCGAAGACATGCCGCCGATCGCTCGCGAACTTATGAAGGAGCACGCCCTAACTGCTCTTGCACACCTACTAGAAAAAGGCCACGAGCTTGGTTTTAGATCACCCAATCCACTCGAATTTTTATCAGATTCGAGTCGTAAACATTTTCGTGAAATTGTCGAATTTCTCGATTTAGCTGATATTCCGTATGAGATTGATTCTCGACTTATCGGTCACCATGAATGCTATTCTGATGCCCTTTTCTCTATCGATACTTTGGATGACCTTGGACAAGTAGTGGTCAACGCACCACTTTTAGTGCGGGGTGGTCGCTATAGTGAATTCGTCGAACGCAACACTAAACAAACCATTTCAGCAGTGGGTGCAGTGATGATCTTAAAAGACAGCAAGACTCCCGCTCGCCACCCAAAACCAAAAGCAGCTAATTCGAGTGTCTACGTCGTACAACTTGGCTTCGGACCAAAGGTACGATCATTAATCTTGATTGACGAACTCAGACGATCCGGTATCACGGTGTATCAAGATCTTGCTAGTGATTCCCTTTCTACACAACTGCGCGATGCAGAAGACAAAGGCGTTAAATACGTCATTATTATTGGTCAAAAAGAGTACATCGAAAAGGGTGTCATTTTACGTGATATGGAAGCCCGTAACCAAGAACAGATTGACGTGCCTACCCTTATCTCTAAGCTGCGACGCTCTACTCGTGTCCCCACTGTCGATATTTTGGTGTAAAAAATGTGTCCGTCTCTCACCGACTACTTTAGTGTGTACACTAAGGTAGTCGGTGAGTAAAAGCTCCTTTGGTTGCATTTTTTACAGGTAAATGGTATTCTTGCGCGCATATATGGCAACAAATGTTCAAGTCGAAAAAAATCTAAACGAAAGTAGCGCTAATGTTATCCGCCGCTTCACGAAACGAATGCAAGGTGCTGGTATTGTTCAGCGTATGCGTGGTGAACGATACTATAATCGCGTCAAGAGCGAAAATGTCCGTAAAACCGCTCGCCTCAAAAAGCTAACAAAAAAGACACATTACGAGTTGCAGCTAAAACTAGGTAAGATTCAAGAACGAGTCCGCGGTCGCCGCTAACAAAACAGTCGCCCACATAGTGGGCGACTGTTTTGTTAGTCAGCATGATACACTAACAAGGTAACATGGATACTTTTACGATCACCAGCACCATCAAAAAATTCCCTACTCTTTCCTATGAAGTGATTAAAAACGATATCCTAGGCAAGACCTACCAACTTTCACTTGTATTTGTTGGTACCAAACGAGCACAACAATATAACCAAAAATACCGGCAAAAAGACTATATACCCAATGTCCTTTCTTTTCCCTTAGCTACAACGCAAGGTGAAATAATTATCTGTCCACAGACTACCCTCAAAGAAGCAGCTGCCCGCGGCATGACCTATGATGGCTACATTGGCTTTCTATTTGTGCACGGGTGTCTTCACTTAAAAGGTCATGCTCATGGTGAAGCAATGGATGCGCTAGAGAAAAAATATATCCGTAAGCACCACCTAACGTAACTGTATGTCTGATCGAATCATTACTGGAATCGACGTTGGAACCTTTCAAGTAAAGGTGGTAATTGTCCGTGTTCAAAAAAAAGACAACGAGCAATCGCTGCCGCAGATCATTGGTACTGGCTACGCTGAGAGTCGAGGCTTACGCAACGGCTACATTATTAATGATGCAGATGTTATCAGAAGTGTTCGCAGTGCGATCACGCAAGCTGAAAAAGCAGCTGGAGTAGAGGTTAAGCGGGCGTACGTGGCTATCGGCGGGATTGGCATCGACGAAATCACATCGCGTGGTGAGGTAATCACTTCTCGAGCTGATTCCGAGATCACTCAGCACGACATTGAAAAAGCCACGCAAGACAGCGAGGACCGCATTATCGAACATATTCCAAACCGTAAAATTCTTCACGCCATTCCCCTGTCTTTCCATATTGATAATGAGCTCGTACTCGGAAAACCACACGGTATGCATGGCACAAAACTAGAAGTAGAATCGCTCTTCATAACCACTTTTGAGCAACACTTATCTGATCTGGTGAACGCCATAGAATCACTTGGCATTGTCGTAGAAGATGTAATGGCTTCACCACTTTCAGCCAGCTTCGTCATGCTCACCAAAGCCCAAAAACGTGCTGGCTGTGTCCTTACTAATATCGGTGCCGAAACCGTTAGTATTGCCGTATTTGAAAACAACGTTCCCATCTCAGTCAAGGTGTTTCCGATCGGTTCAAGCGACATCACTAATGACATTGCGCTCGGACTAAAAATACCGCTCGATGAAGCCGAGAAAATAAAGCGCGGTGGCATGTCAAGCACCAACTACTCAAAACGAAAACTAGATGAAATTATTGCCGCGCGTTTAACTGACATCTTTGAACTCATAGACGCACACTTGAAAAAAATTAAACGTGATGGATTACTGCCGGCCGGAGTTATTATCACCGGTGGTGGTTCGAGTATTACTTCCATTCAAGATCTCGCTCGAGCAACCCTGCGACTTCCTTCAAAAGTTGCCACACTTGATCCTGGTCAAAATGGAAAGGTTAAAGATGCCTCCTGGGCAGTGGCGTATGGTCTCTGTATTTGGGGATCCAGCGATGATCCGCAAACTAATGCCATCGCTATTGCACGCCAAACCAAAAATTCTATCCTAGGTTGGTTTAGTCAATTCCTCCCTTAAGTTAGTGAAAGACTCATTTACAATTACACGAAAGTCAGTTCTGTCAATACAGTGACAGAATCAGACTCTCCGTGTATGATGTTCTTATCGTTATTAAGCTTCCCGCTAGGGATGTATAAAGAGAATATTTAACAATATGGAACAAATTAAATCAGATGTAGAATCCTTCGCTCGCATTCGAGTCATTGGTATCGGTGGCTCTGGCAACAATGCTGTCAATCACATGGTAGCCTCTAAAATAAAAGGGGTAGAGTTTGTGGCCGTCAATAGTGACGCACAAGATTTGCACCATTCCCTAGCGAAGAAGAAAATTCATATTGGAAAAAACCTCACCCGTGGACTTGGCGCTGGCGGTAATCCAGACATGGGGCGTCGCGCCGCTGAGGAAACCCGGGAAGAAATTGCCAACTCATTAAAAGGGTCTGACATGATCTTTATTACTGGTGGCATGGGTGGTGGTACTGGTACTGGAGCAGCCCCAGTCGCTGCTAAGATCGCACGTGAGAGTGGAGCTCTCACCGTTGGTGTAGTCACCAAACCTTTTCTTTTTGAAGGGCAAGAACGCATGCGTCTTGCGCTGCAAGGAATTGAGGAACTAAAAAAGGAAGTTGACGCACTTATTATAATTCCTAACGATCGACTTTTAGCAATTGTGGATAAAGAAACGACAGTCAAAAGTGCTTTTGCCATGTGTGACGACATCTTAAAGCAAGCAGTTGAAGGTATTTCTGATCTCATCACAATGCCTGGTATTGTTAACGTCGACTTTGCAGACATTAGAAGCGTTATGGAAAATGCCGGCTCGGCACTCATGGGTATCGGACTGTCTTCAGGCGATGCTCGCGCTGAAGAAGCTGCTAGAGCCGCTATTAATTCGCCCCTCCTTGAAGTGTCGATTACCGGCGCCCGAGGTG
>Ga0136561_1000480_pt1 | contig 13065 bp, 13 predicted proteins | sample AntRauMeHopE1498_FD_104641 | JGI IMG/M metagenome (GOLD analysis project Ga0136561, IMG submission 104641) | Saline lake microbial communities from Rauer Islands, Antarctica - Metagenome Hop E1 #498 | ecosystem: Environmental > Aquatic > Non-marine Saline and Alkaline > Saline | place... | reverse complement strand
CTCTTGGCCGACTTCTTCAAGGGTATGGCTCTTGCCGTTTTCTAGGCCAAAGCGCATCTTGATAATCTTTTGTTCGCGGTCAGATAGGGTTGAAAGAATCGCCTGAACCTGCTCTTTTAACAGCTGAGACGCTGCGGCCTCTTCTGGCGTGGCGCTCTCTTCGTCTTCGATGAAGTCGCGAAGCACCGAGTCTTCGTCGTCGCCATCGCGGCCAACACCGGCGTCTAGCGAGGTAATATCCTGCTTAATCTTCATAACGTATTCAACTTTATCCGGTTCCATCTCGAGCTCTTTGGCCAGCTCTTCGATGCTCGGTTCGCGGTTCAACTCTTGGGTCATACGGCGCTGGGTGCGTAGCAACTTGTTAATTGTTTCTACCATATGTACCGGTATGCGGATAGTACGGGCTTGGTCAGCAATAGCGCGGGTAATCGCTTGGCGAATCCACCAGGTAGCGTAGGTTGAAAACTTAAAGCCTTTGTCTGGATCGAACTTCTCAACCGCCCGCAGTAGGCCGGTGTTACCTTCTTGAATCAGGTCAAGGAAATCGAGGCCACGGCCGCTATAACGCTTGGCGATAGATACAACTAGGCGCATGTTGGCTTCAGCCATTTTATCTTTGGCCCGCTTTTCGCCGGCCACTACGCGGTGAGCTAGGGCAAGCTCTTCTGCCGACGTAAGCAGTGGGATCTTTCCAATCTCACGCAGGTACAGGCGCACGCTGTCATCACTGGCGTCGTCAAAGTACTGTTCTTGGCTTAAAAGATCTTCGTCGGTATCGACTTCGTCTTCGAGGTCTTCGGCGGCTGGTTCTTCAACATCACCAAGCGCCGTTTTAGCGACGACTGTTGTGTCAATCTCATCGTTGGCCTCTTCTTCAATTGGCGCTTCGTTTACTGGTGTGGTGTTCTTTTTACCTCTGGGCACGTGGTATCTCCTTGATTAGTTCGTTGAGCTGTTGTCGTATATCGGCTGCTTGGGTGTCTTCACCGGCTTCTTCAGCCCGGCGTAGTTCATTGGTCAGGGCGGTTTTTTGTCTGAGTTTGTGTTCGGTTGTGAGTTGGCGGATCAGCCGGGCGGTTTCAGTAAAGCGGTCTTCGTCGCTCCACGTCCCGTAACGTGCATCGGCCTTCAATAATACTATTTTCACATAGGTTGAAATGTTTTGCAAGCTGTCGGGGACATCGGTCACTATGGCGTCGTGTTGTTTGATGAACGTGAACAGTGCTTGGCGGTCTTCACCGCTAAACATATCGGGCGATAGAGGGGCGGTAAGTTCTTTGGCGTGAGGGGTGATGGCCGCTACGGCTAAAAGGCTGTCGTGATACATGAATGGGTCGGCCCCTGCCAGCGGCTGGGCACTTTGAACAACTCTTTTCTTCGGTGATTCGTCTTCCTCGATTACCCCGGCAAGCTTATCGCGCAGGGCGTCAAGCGTTGCTTCGGTGTATTCAGACATCTTCTTCATATAATGTTCTTGTTCAACCGGGTCACTTAGCGAACGGACCACCGCTAATCCAGCCGTGGTGAATTTTCGTTTACCAAGGGCAGTCGTCAGATCTTCGCGGCCGGCATATTGGCCTAGAATCCAGTCGACAACCGGCTGGGCCTGGTCGATCGCTTGCTGCCATAGGCTCGGGTCTTTTTGGATCAACTCGTCTGGATCTTTTAGGCCGTCTGGTAGGTTAATAATAGTGAGGTCGATACCAACCGATTGAGCAATCGGGATAGCCCGCTCGGTGGCAACAATACCAGCGGCGTCGGCGTCAAAAGCCAGCCGAACGTTGGGGCTCAGGCGCACTAATGCCTTTAATTGGTGGTCGGTCATGGCGGTGCCGGCGGTGGCTATCACCTGGGTAACGCCTACTTGGTGGCTGCTCACCACATCAAGGTTACCCTCAACGATAACAGCATAATCGCTGCGCCGGATCGCTTCTTTTGCCTGGCTGAGCCCAAAAACGTGGCGACCTTTGTGGTACAGGGGAGTTTCGGGCGTGTTCAGGTACTTAGGTGCATTGGGCTCGTCGGCCAAGATGCGGGCGGTAAAGCCAATCACCTGCCCCGATCCGTCCATCAATGGCACCATCATGCGGCCCCGGAACAGGTCGCCGCCGTAGCGGTTCACTAATCCTCCGAGCGATAGCTCTTTGTCGGTAAAACCTTTTTTCTTAAGAAATGAGACGAGTGCGTCACCAGAAGACGGCGCATAGCCAATACGAAAATCTTGGACGACTTGTTTCGATAAGTTTCGCTGGGCAAAGACATATTCCATGGCGTGTTGGTTCTTGAGGAGGCTTTGTTGGTAATAATGGGTGGCCAGTTCGTGGGCTTCAAGCAAACGTTTTTTTCGCTGGGCAATTTCTTGAGAGCCCTTTGAGCTGTAGGCCGATAGTTCGACGCCAGCTCGGCGGGCCAGCAGTTCAATGGCACCAGGAAAGTCGACTCCCTCGACTTCCATCACAAAACTAAAGACGTCGCCACCCTTGTTTGAAGAAAAGTCGTGCCAAATGTTCTTGTCGGGGCTTACGTAAAAGCTTGGGGTTTTCTCACCGGTAAAAGGGCTGAGACCTTTGTAGTTTCGGCCGGCTCGCTTGAGTTGGACGTACTCCCCCACCACATCTTCGATGTTAAGGCGTGAGCGAATTTCTTCTTTTGCGTCCTGCATACCTAAATTATAGCACCCTTTACCTCTGTTACTGTTTGTGCTTAAATTGGGGTATGTATCCCAACCAACCGCAGCCACTTCCTCCGACGCCCCCACCGGCTGATTATCTGAACCAGATTGCGGCTCAGGGGCCCCAACAAAGCAGCTGGGGTAAAAAAGTGAAGTTAATTGCCATTATTGGTGGTGCCCTCATTTTGTTGGTAATTGCCCTATCAATTACCCTGAGTGCTATCTCAAATGCCAACCGTGAGCCGGCCCAAAAACTATCGGCCCGGCTGGCGGCGACCCAATCAATTACTGACGATGCTCAGAGAAAATTGAAATCCAGTCAACTGCGCAGCCTCAATAGCGATCTGCGCCTCTTTTTTACAAATACATCCCGAGATATCGCGACTCCTTTAGCGTCGTTTAACGTCACAGCGGCAGCGCTGCCCGACCGGATTACGGCCAGCGAAACAGCCATCGCTGATGGAATCGGCACTCGGTTAGAAAATGCCCGCCTGAACGCCGTGTTCGACCGAACCTATGCCCGCGAAATGGACTTTCAGCTGTCGACCATGATCGCATTGCTGCAGCAGCTCTATAACGCGGCGCCGTCTGAAGCCACAAAGACATTTCTTGATACTACCTTCAAAAATATTCAGCCGATTCAACAACAATTTGCCGCCTACAACGAAGTCAGCTAGCCTTCGGTGACAAGGCGGTAGCTCAGGCGAGCTAAGTCTTTAATTTCTTCGTTGTCGAGCTGGCCTGAACAAATAATCGAGTTCCAGTGTTTTTTATTTAGGTGATAGCCGGGTAGCACTGATTCGTACTTATCGCGTAAGTTCTGAGCGAGCAATGGGTCGCACTTAAGGCTAACGCGCAGCGGCTTACTGTCGTTAGCGATCAATGCGAAGAGCTTTCCTTCGCCGGCCTCTTTGTCACCCACTTTGTAGACGCTGGTGGACTCGCCAAACGGAAAGTCGAGCCAGGTGTTTGGGAAGGTTAGTAGGTAGTCTTCTAGTTCTTTGTGCGTCATTATTTCACTCGCTTGAGGTAGTATTGTAGCTCTTCAATGCTGCCGCGGATATCGGCCAGAGCTCGGTGGGCTTCCGGCTTAGCAAATTTCTTCCTAAACTTACCTTCAAACACTACTTTCCAGGCCGTGACGTCGAGCATGCGGTAGTGCAACTTTGCATCAAACCGCGGCCACCGGCTAATAATGAAGCGACGATCCATGTGAATCGAGTTGCCCGCCAGCAACACCGGCTTGGCTTCGTCGAAGTGCTCGGCGATAAAGGCCAGCAGCTCATCTTCAATTACGTGGTCGGGGCGGCCCTGCTCCAGGTTCTGCGCCACCAGAGCGGATCGGTTCTCGCTGTGGGCATTATAGAAATCGGCCGACGGCCCCTTGAACATGCGATCCTCAACCAGCTCTGGGCTCACCTTTACGGCCGCCTCGTAGGTCGCCAGCTCTTTCATATCCCAATCAGTCACAATCGCAGCGATCTCTAATATGCGGTCCTCGATTGGGTCGAGGCCAGTCATTTCAAGGTCAATCCAAAGGATCTTTTCTTGGCGAACGTTGGCGAGTTTTTTGTCCATTGGGTCTATTATACCTACTTCGCCTCTATAAACGCTAAACTCAGCGAATTAATACAATAACGCTGATCGGTTGGCACGCCCAGGCCTTCCCCCTCAAATACATGTCCGAGGTGGCCGCCGCAGGTGGCGCAGGTGGTTTCGGTACGCTTCATTCCCAGCGATGAGTCGTCGTGAAACAGGACGGCCCCGGGTAGGGAATCGTAAAAGCTAGGCCAGCCACAGTGGGCGTCGAATTTGGTGTTACTGGCGAACAGCTCGGTGCCGCAGGCGGCGCAGGTGTAGGTACCAGTTTTAAATAGCTGATCGTATTCTCCGCTAAAAGGTGCCTCGGTCGCCCTGTTAAACAGCACGTCGTACTGGTCGTCGGTCAGGGCGGCTCTGTACTTGCTACCATCGTCCATGGCTCAGGCCTTTTTCTTATCGAGCTTGGTGAGGCCAAGGGCGTGGAAGACAAAGTAGACCACAAGGGCGATCACGATGAAGTTGACGAGGTCGTTTAAAAAGGCACCGTATGAGATAACAGCGGGATTACCACCGGTACTACCGATTGTCCAGAAAAGCCCCCTCAGGCCATCGGCTGAACCAAGTGCCAGGCCAATTGGCGGCATGATAACGTTATTAATGAGCGAGGTTACGAGCACAGTGGTCGCACCACCAAGGATTAATCCAACGGCGAGGCCAATCACCCCTTGGGTACGGATGAAATCAAGAAATCCCTTGACCTGCTTGCCACCAACGGTCACCAGACCGGAGGCGCTCTCTTTAACAATAAGTACAGTTTCTTTTTTAGCCATATGACTCCTCTTTGGTTACATTGTATCAGGCGCGTCGATGCCTAGCACGGTGAGGCCACTTTTCAGAATGGTAGCGTAGGCACTGGTGAGCTCAAGGCGAAAGGCTTGGCGCTCATCACCGATAATACGGCTGGTTTCGTAAAAGCGGTTGAAGGTTTGCGCCAGTTCGTACAGGTAGGTGCAGATATGGTGCGGCGAAAGTCCGGCCGTGGCGGCCTGAATGACTTCTGGATATTCGGTGAGCTTTACCAATAGCTGGCGCTCGCTCTGGTCTGGCTCGCCTGCCCCCTCGGCACTAGGCTCGACGGTGGCCTTGGCCAGGATAGTGCGGGCCCGGGCGTGAGCATATTGCAGGTACGGTCCACTATTGCCTTGCAGGGCAACCGATTCTTTGGGGTCAAAAATGATGTCGGGGCCAACTCGGCTTTTTAAGAAGGCGTACTTTATGGCGCCAAGCACAGCACTGTCGGTCACATCGGGCTGCACGGCGGCGGTTTCAGCGGCGGTAATATCAAGTACATCAACCGCTTTTAAGAAGTTACCTTTGCGGCTGCTCATCTTGACGCCACCGGCCAGCTTAAGGTTGCCGTGGGTGACGTGGGTGGTGCGGTGGGCTAATTCTGGCTCAAATTGTTCAATACTTTTTAAGACCACCTTCATATATTCGGTAATGTCGTTGCCGGTGATGATGATCGATTCGTCGAAGTGGTAATCGTGCCATTTTTGAAGGCTGAGCCCGACATCTTTGGATTCATAGGTCGGCAGGCCCTGTGCATTAACGAACACTCGGGTGTGCAAACCATAGGGTTCGCCGACAAACACGACCGCTCCGTCGCTTTCAACGTAGACGCCTTTGTCTTTTTGCTCCAACACCGCTGCTAGGCCAATCGGCGCCGTTTTGCTTTCCGGATAATAACGTTCAAACGGTGTGCCGATGCGCGCATAAAAGGTGTTGAAGTAATCGTAGCTCCAGGTGCGGCAAGTCCGATAGAGCTGAGCAAGTGGTGAGTCGTGGTCGTTGTCGCTATGAATCTGGTAAATGCGCTTGTTTAGGTCGGTAATGGCCTGCTTGGCAGCCTCGTCGTCTTCGTAGGCGTTGGTGCCAGTGACGTAGAGCCCCGCCATCCACTCAGACCGGCCATCTTCAGGCACGCTAGTAAGCTTTTCGGGGTACTCACCGCCTAGCTCCTGAATTATGGCCCAGATTGTTTTGGCGACATGCATCCCAACGTCGCCGCCGAAGTTGAGGCGATGAACTGTGCCACCGGCCTGCTCAATCAGATTCGAGATCGCAAAGCCAACAACGCTGGTGTAAAAGTGGCCAGCGTGCAGTACCTTGAACGGGTTGGGGTCGGAATATTCGGTCAGGACGATTTTGCCGTCGTACTGTAAAGATGATCCGTAGCCAGGGCGGCGCATGTTTGCCAGTTGGCTCAGCAAGGCTGCGGGGGCCAGTGTGATGTTAATAAAGCCAGGGCCGGCCACGTCTACCTTGGCGTAGTCACCCGTCTCTTGCAGGGCGGCGGCGAGGGCTTCGGCGATTTCTCGCGGCGGCCTAGAGACTGTTTTAGCGAGCTGCATTGCAACGTTGGTGGCGTAGTCACCAAAAGCCGGGTCTGGCCGGGTCACAATCGGCGTCACCTCTACCGAATAGAGTTGCCTGATGGTACGCTGCAGTGCTTGTTCCATGCGGTTATTATAACAGAGGTGCTATTCTATCAAGCTGGTTTCGAACTGAATCTGGAAATCGTACCAGCCACTTTCAACCAAAAAGCCAAGAATAGTCTTGTCAAAGCCGGTAATGATCATCAATCCTACGACCAAAAGAATCACGCCGAGCACGCGCCGGAAAACACCGCGGGGGTTAATGCCCCAGCCAAGTGCCTTGATGGCTTTTTGGCCGAATATGGCAATGATAGTTAGCATCAGCGCTAGGCCCGCCACAAATAACAACAGATAGCCCAATCCGGCCAATGGTTGAACTGGCAGAATCGTCGCGACAATCAGGGCGTAGGTAGGGCTACAGGCGCTAAAGACAGGGCCTAGGCTAGCACCGAGCAGCAGATCTCCCCAGGGGCCGCGCTTTTTAGCTGCCTCACCCATCGTATTCTGCGCTTTAAATACAAAACGCGTCTTAAGCGAAATCCATTCCCAGATACCGGGGAACAGTGTGAAGATACCGAACAGTATAATAATGACACCACTAACGATGGCCCAAACATCACTGGGAACGCCCAAAAGGATCGTGGAGGCTTTCAAAAGTACCGTAAAGATTATGATGGAAAGCGACAACCCAAGGATTATGAAGAAGGCGCTACGCGATTTCTCGGTACCGCCTGATCGGGCTAGCAAGATAGGTATGATCGAAACCACACACGGCGCCAAAATAGTCAGAACTCCAGCCAAAAAGGCGACGAGTATCAGTTCCATTAGGTGTTTTCAAGGATGGCCGCAAGCGACTTATCGCGGCCGTTTCCGACCCAGCTGCTGACGCGGTCGCCGTTTGAGGTGACTTTCACAAAAGTAGTCTGAATGGTCACACCGTATTTTTGACGAAGGTCATCAGAGTTATCGTAGTCGACCTTAACGATCTGGACACCATCAGCGATTGATCCTGCTGTAATCGCCTGCTCAAAGGCGCGGCACTCTGGGCACCAGTTAGCGTGGAAGAAAAGAATCGTTTCGCTGTAGCCACTGGCGGCAACCACAGACGAGTTGTAATCGATGTAACGACCCTGCGATAGTGGTGCGCTTTGTGGCATGTTGCTGGTTGGTGGGCTTGCTGGGTCTTGGGTGGTAGGAGTTGCTGGAACCACTGTTGTTGGTTGCGTAGACTCAACGACCGGTGCTGCTGAGTCGGCTGGCCGTAGCAACAGAACGGCTATGAGACCACCGAGAACGGCGACGGAGACGATAATAATGAACAGTGCTTTTTTCATACTATTTATTATACGTAGTGTTGGTAAAATGTGCCATATGGCTATTTTGCGCCATCTGCTTTGCAGACTGAATGAATCCAGCAAATAAAGGATGTGGTCGGTAGGGGCGACTGGCAAATTCCGGGTGAGCCTGCGTCGCCACAAAATAAGGGTGGCTAGGGGCTTCGACGAACTCTACGAGTGAGCCGTCCGGCGAGGTGCCGGAGACAACCAGTCCGCCGCTCTCGACTGCCTCAAGATATTCCCGGTTAACTTCGTAGCGGTGGCGGTGGCGCTCGCTGATAGACGCCGCGCCGTACAGCTTGGATACCCGAGAGCCTTCCAACAGAGTCGCCGGGTAGCTCCCCAGCCGCATCGTGCCGCCAGTTGATTCTTTGCCGGTTTGGCCACCCATGATGTAAACGACCGGTCTAGCGGTGTGTTCATTGAACTCGGTGCTGTTGGCATCGGCCAGGCCGCCGCGGCGAGCGGCGGCGATAACGGCAACTTGCAGGCCAAGGCACAGCCCAAGGTACGGCGTTCCCTGCTCCAGGGCGTAACGTGCCGATGCAACCTTGCCTTCAATACCGCGGCCACCAAATCCACCAGGCACGATAATGCCGTCCATGCGAGCAAAATCTTCATCGGTGGCCGTTTCAGCGTTCAACCATTCGAGCTCAAGGCCAACCTGTTCAGCCCAGGCGGCCGCTTTTAGGGCTTCAATGACTGAAATGTAGGTGTCTTCGTTATCGAGGTATTTAGCGACCATACCGATTCTAACGTGCTGCTCATATTCGGTTGCTTGAGCTGTGACGAGGTGACGCCACTTCGAAAGTTGGGCGGGGGCGTCGTTGCCAGTGAAACGCTCCAACACACTGCCAATGCCACTGGCAGCGATAGTCAGCGGCACTTCATAGACGGTGCGGGCGTTTGGCAGCAAAATTACGGCATCTTCTGGCACGCCGCTGAAACGAGCAATTTTTTCAGCAATAGCATGCGGGGCTGGTTCGTCGCTGCGCACCACCACACAGTCAGGCACAATTCCAAAGCCACGTAGTTCATTTAGGGCATTCTGTGCTGGCTTAGACTTAAATTCTTTACTGGTTGAAATAAATGGCACATAGACAACGTGAACATAAAAACAGTTATCGCGGCCGACTCGGTTAGAAAAGTCGCGAATCGCTTCTACAAAACTGAGCCCCTCGTAGTCACCCACCGTGCCGCCTATTTCAACAATATGGACGTCGGAATCGCCAGCTGCATCGGCAATCGCGTCTTTAATTGCCCCTGTGAGATGCGGCACCAGTTGCACGGTTTGGCCGTGAAACTTGCCGGCCCGTTCGTCTTCTATCAGCCTAAGTAGTAATCGGCCAGAAAGAGTTGTATTTTTTTGGGTGAGCTCAAGGTCGAGAAACCGCTCGTAGTGACCAAGATCAAGGTCGGTTTCGGCCCCATCGATCGTCACAAAACATTCGCCATGTTCTTTTGGATTCAAAAGACCCGCATCTACATTGAGATACGGGTCGCATTTTTGAATAGAGACAGTGCAGCCTTTCGATTGAAGAATAGCACCAATGCTGGCCGCGGTAATACCCTTCCCGACGCCCGAAAGCACTCCCCCAGTTACAAAGATATATTTTTGTGTTTTGCCCATGTGTGTGTTTGCACCTCCATGGGATTATATTATATCACTTTTTAGTTGATATACGCTACATATGGAGTGTTTGTTGTGTATTATACGCTAGTATACGCCATGACCATCAAGCAGGAGCGCGCTTGAGTTACGCTTATGTTCACTGTACAATGACATATATTATGAAAAATAGTAAAAAAGGCTTCGCACTCCCAACAGTCCTGATTAGTTCCGTTGTATTACTGTCGATTTTGGTGACTGCTGTTAGCGCAACCGTTGCGGTAAGAACTGGCCTGCAGGCACAAAAGTGGAGCCAAATGGCGCAACTAGCAGGTGAAGCAGGTACAGCCTATGGGGTTGCCTGTTTAGAGAATAGCAATTACACCGTCACATGGACAGCTCAAAAACCGCTCAAGCCTGATACCGATTGCAACGGAGATACAGTTCCAGGCGCTTCGGCCTACGTGGCTGATGTTAGCAATTTTCGTACGTACTTCGTTGTCAATCCACCATCAATGACTGGTTCAATGGTTGGCGAAGGTTTTGTTGAGGTTCTTCGGACAAGCACTGGTACAGCGTGGCGGGTATGGGGTTCAAGTGTTGCAACCGCGATTGGTGGCAATGTTGCCACAACACCAGCTGGAACATCGATTGAGGGTTACTGGACGAGCCCGCCCGTTGGATACTTGCTTGAGAACGGCCAATCAGTTTCGCGAACGGAATATGCGTCACTCTTCGCAGTCATCGGCACGACATTCGGGGCTGGTAACGGCTCGACAACCTTTAACGTTCCTGATTCACGCGGTCGGGTGGCCGTAAACCTGAACCCCGCCGACAGCGAATTTAATACAATTGGTAAAACGAGTGGGGCAAAGACACATACGCTGACTATTGCGCAAATGCCTAGTCATACGCATATACAAAACGCCCATAACCACACACAAAACCCCCATAACCACGCTAACCCCGTCGCTGTTACGAACGGTGGAAACGCAGGTAATTTTCGGTCGATTTTTGCAACCAACAGCCCTTTTTGGTCTAGGGCGGACTGGAATAACGCGACAGCTAGTACAACCGCTACAAACAACGCCGCGACTGCAACGAACCAAAGTACAGGTGGGAGCGGTGCTCACAACAACATCCAACCCTCCATCGTTGTCACTAGAGCAATCAAGTTCTAACTAGATGTAGCGTTGCAAATGAACATGTGAGGCATGTTGCCCGATGTCGTATTTCTGGAGCGGAATATCATTCATGGCCCAAGCTTGCTGGACTGATGCCAAGATTCGCCACGACTGAATAACCTCATCGGCAGTGGTGAACAAGGCTTTTTGTCCTTGAATTGCCTGTACTAGTACCCGTTGATACGGATCGCTGAGCGGGTCGATAGACGAGGAAACCTCTCCCTCAGTAAAAATATCTTTTGAGCCATCTTTGTAGTTGATGGTTATTGCCGTCTTTTTTTCGTGCAAGGCTTTTCCAGTCAGAATTCGAATGGGGACGTTTTTCCAGCGCTCATCATCGCTTTGGAGCACCAGGCTCACAAAGGTTTCAGTGGTGCTTCCTGGGTTCTCTACTTCAACGTCGTAACGTTGGTACTGTGCGCGGACAGACTCGCGCGGATCCGCAATTTTCATGTTTTTTAAGGCTTCGAGCCGGTGATAAGGCAGCAATGAAAGCTGCGCTACGGCAACTGGCTTCATCAGCACTAAAGAAAGGAGTTGCAGTAAATGTCCCTGTACAATGTCGCGGAGTGCTCCAGTTTGCTCATAGAACTGTCCCCTGCCTTCGACACCGAGCACTTCAGTTGCAACCATTTCAATCGACTCAACCGAAGTGTTGTCCCAGTGGTGGTGGTGGTTTTCGGCCTCTGCACGAAGCTCAATCAATCCGAGCGCAACTTCTTTAGCCATGTAATGATCAATCCGATAGGTATGTTCATCGTCAAAAGATCGTGAAGTGCGTTCAATAAAGTTGCGGGCTGAAGTTTCGTCATACCCAAACGGCTTTTCAAATAATAGCTTAATGTGTGGCCCGGTAATACCGGCCTCACCCAAAAAGTCAGCGATATCGGCGGCGGCACCGGGGGGAACCGATAGATATATCACGGCTTGCTCGTCGTCACGCAGCGCCAACTGCTCACGCAAGCGGCTATAGTCGTCAGCGTGAGCTAGGTTCATCGTTACGACGGTGGTATGCGAAGTAAGCCTGTCGCCTCCGGTTGCTGCCCGGATCAGTGCCGGCACATCGACCTCACGGCGAGAGACACCAATGATCGAAAGCTCGGGGGCTGCCTGACTTTTCACAATCGCATCGAGAGCTGGCAGCAACTTCCGGCGACTCAGGTCGCCGGTGATGCCGAAGATTACTAGTTTTGTATGCATTGAGTCTATTATACGACTATTTTGCGGCTGACGCGTTCACTTCGTAGCTGGTGTTGGTTGCTTCGAAGAAGTTCACAAGTTGGAGCGTGTCATTGGCGGCTGACATCCACTTGGCAGGGTTTGACACCTTGTAGTGGGCTTCAAAACCGAGCTCTTCTAGGCGACGGTCAGCTAGGTACTTAACGTATTGGTTAATGTAGTCGCTGTTAAGGCCAAGTATGCCGTTTGGCAGGAGGTCTTTGTTGTAGGCTTCTTCCATTTCGACTGCGTCGATCACCATCTGTTTAATTTCTGCAGCAAATTCTTCAGTCTGCAGGTCTTCATTCTCTTCAAGTACGGTCAGAATCAGGTTGATACCGAACTTAAGGTGTAGGCTTTCGTCGCGCACTACCCAGTCGATTAGGCTAGCGAAGTTACGGAGCAGATTTCGTTGTCGGAATGACAATGCAACCATAAATCCGCTGTAGAACCAGATGCCTTCAAGGATCACGTTGTAGGCAACCAGGTTGCGCACAAAGTCTTTTTTACCTTCGGTTGTTGTAATGTCGAGTGTTTGCTCGGTCATACGCGAGATGAATTTGGTCTCAAACTCTTCCTTGCGCGCCATCGAAGGTGTGTCGATGTGTGCGTCATATGCTTTTTCGCGGTCAATTGGAAATGTTTCAAGAACGTACTCAAATGACATACAGTGGTTTGCTTCTTCCCACATCTGCTTTGCAAGGTACAAGTGACACTCAGGCGCATTCACGTAAGGGTAGACGCCAAATGCCAATGCCTTGTTAACGATCAGCTCGTTTGGGTTAAAGTAGCTCATGAGGAATGTGATCGCGTGGCGCTCTTCATCGCTCATTTTTTTCCAGTCAGCTAGGTCCTGGCCAAGCTGAATTTCGTTCGGGAACCATGTGTTGGCGACCGCTTGGTTGTAAAGGTCCATCGCCCATTGATACTTAAGGGGCTTTAATCGTAGACCGTCTTGAATTCCTGTTCCTAGTATTCCTGCCATAATATATTTCCTTTGATTAACTTTGATTACTTTTTTATTGACAACTGTCGCACATGGTGAGGTCAGCTGGATCGAGTGGCG
>Ga0136561_1000479_pt1 | contig 13070 bp, 9 predicted proteins | sample AntRauMeHopE1498_FD_104641 | JGI IMG/M metagenome (GOLD analysis project Ga0136561, IMG submission 104641) | Saline lake microbial communities from Rauer Islands, Antarctica - Metagenome Hop E1 #498 | ecosystem: Environmental > Aquatic > Non-marine Saline and Alkaline > Saline | place... | reverse complement strand
TCTGCGGCAATATCCCCAGCTCTCGAAAAAAACGACTCTAGTTGGCCGGTCGCTTGTCTAACATTAAGAAAACTAGCAAACTGAGCAGATTTTCTGTCAAGAAAGTTTACAAAATCTAGGGACATCTGGCTTGCCGAAGCGAGGATAGACAGTGATGAGTCCCAAACGTTCCCGAGGGTTCGTCCGAGAGAGCGAATAACTGAAGCAGAAGATTCAAAAACTCTAGATGTGTCCCGCAAATTTTCTGTGTCCGACACAGCCAAAGACACCGATATGGAGGCAGACCCCATAGCTGAAGCAACAAGAGATACCCCGCTAAGTATTGTGGGGAATGCTCGCTCTACAATAATAGTAATTGCTTCCTGCAACGGAGGAAGAAATGCTTCGGAAGCGGCAAGCTGTAACTCATCGTACAGTGGCTTAAGCGCAAACAAAAACTTTACAAACTCTACTTGATATTCGTTCAAACCTTCAAACGGATTCAGCCCGCCACCAGCAATATTATTGTTGCTCTCAAGCGCGCTCTCTAAAGCTCTTTCAGCATCCACTTGAGCTCTGGTACCGTCACGCAATACCCGGGCCCTCTGAACTTCCGCCTGCGCTAATTGTTCTGTAGCACTAATAACAGCATTAGTTCCCGCAACGCCCGAGGTAGCGAGGCGGTCCTGCTCCGCATTTAGGTCGGAACTTAAATCTTTTGCCTGCCGGAACCTAAGCTCAGCCTCCTCAAGTGCAAGTTCCGCTTCACGTCTAATACGAGAATTAGGAGGTAAGTCCTGCGCTCGAGCTAGTTCCTCCCGGGCTTTCTCTAACTCTAAGCCCGCACGTTTTTGACTTAGCGCAGCGTTCTCTGCCCCGAAACCTATCTGCTGTATCTCTTCTCGTCCAGCTTTAAACGCGTCATTAAGTGCTAACTGCGCTCTAAGAATAGCGTTGTTAGCGTTTATTAGACGGTCACGATTAGTCTCAATGACTCTTGCAAGCCTACGCTCAGCATCCTCAATCTGCCGGGTGTTGTCTATCGCACGGCCCCCGCCCCCAGTTTGCCCGAGCAAACCCAAAGCTTCAGAGACTCCTTTAAGCGCCAACTTGGCTGAAGCCATACCTATTTTTATTGCCGAAAATACGCTACCCAAAACAACAATAGAGGATGCAGCACCACCGGCTGAGCCAACAAGTGCGCCCAGACCACCAACAAGACTGGAAATTCCACCAACAACAACAGAAATTGCCGGACCAACAGTGTAAGAAACTCGAACTAGTTTTGTGTACTGAAGCCTAGCTGCCTCAGCTCCGGGGACGGCAGACTTAATCCCAGCAGAAAACTTTGTGAAAGCATTTGAGGATTTTGTTACTTTTTTGAAGCCTTGCGTGAAGGCCTCCCCCATTCCCTCCCCAGAACGTCGCGCATCCCGGTCGGCGTTCTTAAAACCCCTCTGAAGGTCTTTATTTATTTTATCCGTCAGAGAGTGGACAATGATGTATGCGGAACCAACCACATTATCAATTGCCACAATAAACTCCTTAGTTCATCGGAGCATCGAGAATGTTACCAAAAGGAACCTCAGATTCGCCATTAAAATTAGTTGCTGGCACAAAAGGTTTTACTGATTTTCTTTTTGGACTAAAAGGCTCAATGTCTGACAAATTATCTTCAGGCTCGACATCAAAGGGTATCTGCCTGTCACCACTAGCACTATTCAATTTTACTACGTTATTGGTGTCACCATCGGTATCAGGATTGCCAGGCAACAAATAGCCGTAAGAATACTCTGTTTTATACAACTCACGATACAAGTTTTCACGTACCTTGACACGTGCTTCAGACTCAAAAGAGCTAGAGCTTACCAAATCTTGCTCAAAGTAATAGTGCAACACATCAAGCATGTCTGCACCTTCCATGTTTGCAAGGTCTATCTTGTCCACAATACTTCTACCGTGGACATACGGCCAAAGGTCTATTCCCCAGCCGAGGAGTCCTCTGACCGCTGCGTAGGGCGTTCAGTGTACTGCTCAATCAGCCATCCGGTAATTTCACCAAGAGTCTCAACTGAAACAATTTTGTCTTTGTCGTGGAGAAGCTCTTCGAAACGCGCATAGCTTTCATCCAGCAGGACACTGCTAAAAAACTTTTCAATAAGCTCAAGGGACACACTAGAATCTGCATCCTGAGACATGGAAACAATCTCCATTAAAACTTTTCCTTGGACCTGTTTAATGCACTCGAAATCTTCACCCTGAATTTTGAATGATAGGGGCTCAATGTCTTCCAAGTTAGTAATACCGAAATCTTTAAAACGCGCCATCTTTTTCTCCTTATTATGTGTGACTCATTGTGTCACTGACCAGTGTACTAGACTTTTACAAGATAAAGCTGGTCTGAGAGATATCTGTTTGGCTTTGTTCCAGGGTGCATAACCGCTCTAGAGTAGATAATTCTTGCTCCAACTCGGAAACGCAAAATGGGAGCCTTTTTAGGGACAATAAGGTGAGGTCTTGTCCCCTCGTGGTGCATATATGCATGTTTTTCTTTAGAACCAATCCACATGTACTGTCCTGAAGCGTTTCTATAGTGAATCATAGTAATTGACTGCTTCAAAGCCCCCGTGTCAACACCAACCTGCCTTCTTGCAGCTGTGACAATCTTCTTCCCTCTTTTAGAAAGATAATCTCCAACAGGGCCATATGGGCTATTAAGGTAGTGGTCTAAAGCTGCCTTATCGATGACAATCTTTTTGACCGTAAACGCAAACCCGTTTTGGGAACCGCCTCCTGCGCCTCGCCCAGCATTTCTAACCCCTCTAGCCAAACGCCTAGCCACACCAATAAAAGGACTATCAGGAAACCCATATGTCATTAGGGCACCGCCATAGTAATCTGCATAGCCACACTCTGAAAACCACCAGAAATTTCGCCCGCCGTAACTGTGGCGATAACTCCTGGACCATACACACCCTCATCATCCCACTGGTCAAGAAGATTAAGGGAGTGCATCAGAATCCACGCATCGACAGCAGTAATTTCTGAAGCTTTCTGGATTTTACTTGCGTCAGGTACTTGACCTGTTTGCCCAATAATAGGAGCTGGCCTGGTGACCATAATTTCTAGCACCGCACTACGGGGCTGATTACATCGCTGGGGAGAAGATGCTTCATCCCCAGGGGCACCCAAATACATTTGAGTAAACGACACAACCAGCTGTTCACAGTCGATAGCCGGAGTTGTCATAGTCCAATAGCGACGCTTCGGGACAGGAACACTGTACGACTCGTACAGTGCAACAACTCGGGAAAGTAGACCATTCATAAGCGCTACTAAATCTAGAGCAGACTCGTCTAAATCAAGTGTATTAATATCGATGTCTACTGCCATACTGTGTCCTTAATTTAAATAGTCATGTCTACAGTAACATTACCAGAGGCAACGTATGCTGTAGTCCCATCTTTTGTTGCATACAGGTCCCAAGCCCCCGAATTAACAAGGGTTAAAATTCCGTATGCTTCACGATAGGGCACTGTAAGAGTGATGCTCCCCGAAGCAAAAGAAACAGAAGACGCTGAAAGAGATTTAGATTTAGTTCCACCCTTGCTTCGCAAAACCAGGTCAGGAACCCACCCGGCCTCATCCACAAGAAAATCAGCAGAAATGTCGGTCAAATCAATTGTTACCGAGCCACCATTTTTAGACACAACAATGTCTCTAGCAGAAACATCAAAATAGAGGGGCTCAGGGCTGTACCTACGTGCCCGAGGAATGTCGGGAGAAAAAACTTTTGACCTCTTTTGGGCTTTATTAGGGTTATTTGTTTTGAGGAACAAATCTACTTCATAAATTCCTAGACGCATCTCCTCGAGAAAATCTTGAGAATCCAGAACCGTATACGTCACACCCTGACGACTTACCGAAGTAACTCTTTGCGGAAGGGCACAGTCGCTGTCCCCCGTCCACAACTTAATAAACTCAATAGCAACCCGCCTAGCCGCCATTTTTCCAAAAACAGGTGGCTCTGCACCGTATGTGTAGCTAATTTCAATATCAGCAGGAACAATCAGTGCACCCTCAGAAAACTGCACAGTCGAATGTTCTACAACATAGTACCTGTCGGGGTTAACAATATCTCCACCAACATTACGAATAGTTTTTATTTCCTGCACAGGTTGCCCGCGAAGACGAATCCTAGTTTCAGCAGAAACCCACGGCTCAACAAGTTGCAAAGCTTTGTTCACCCTAGAGTTGAGGATGGCAGCTTCCTGAAGTAGTCGAGTATTGATTAGCGGAGCAAATCGAACATATCGTTCAGTAACTGTGGTGACACCAGTGTATTTACGACCAGAAAGAGCCCACATTATGTATGAAGCTGAACGAACCGCTTCTTCCGCGTACTCTGAGTCCTCCCACTCTAGTCCTAGGTCGGCAACCGTCACCCAAAGTCCTGTGCTCATTTAACTCTCCTTAGATAAGAACGGGTGGCACACCATTCAGTATGCCACCCGTCCAGCCAACTGCTAATTAGGAGGTGGGGTCCTCGCTAGAAGAGATGACGTAGTCGATGTCATCATCAGCATTGTAGCTGATGTTTCCAGGGACGTTGAATGTTCCATTCTCGTTAGCGTCAGGAAGTGTATCCACTGCGCGAGAATCTGGGGCAACTACTACGGTTCCAACGGGGCTGACAGCTCGTGAAGTAGCATCAGTACCGGTGTTTGGATACGTAAACGTGGTACTTGATGGGGTGTTAGCAATCTCATAGGTTCCTGTGAAGCCAAACAACGAGTCAAACGTCGCAGTCCCCGTACCTGAAGCGGTAGCGTTCAGTGAAGAAGTTACTGTGAACTCAGTTCCTGTTGCCGAAGCAAGAACAACCGCTCCATTAAATGTGCTAGGGGTAAGCCCAGCAACTGTAACAGTGTCCCCCGAATCGAACGTGTTATCACATGTATATGTGATGGTAGTTCCATCTCCGGTAGCTGCTGTAACAGACTCGACAACCTCTGCACCAGTAACTGTAACAACCTCGCCAGCGACAAAATCGTGGGCGGTTGCAGTGGTGAGTGTTGCAATGTTGTTGATGCGAGCTTTGTTAGTGGCAGTGTTAGATATTTCACCGTGCCACGTAAAGAACCCGTTACGACCAGTAGGTGCCCAGTAGTTGCGAGCATAGGTGTAGGGGCGCTCAGCAGCAGATGGGAACTCCCAGCGGTCATCAATTCCGTCACCAAAGTTGATGTTACCCAAGCCATAACCCTCAAAAGTGTTGGCGAGCATACCGTTTTCGATAACTCGGTCACCACTCTGACGCATCTTCACATAGGGGAAGACCCAGTGGAAATACGGCAATGTTGCTGACTTCTTACCATCTTTAATGGCAAGAGACCAGGTTTCAATTGCCACACCGTTACCGGCAGGGTCGTCACCAACTGCGGGTGCGGCCCAACCAATGCTACGGTTGTTGGGGCTAGCAAATGTTCCCAGGTTTTTGCGAAGCAAAAGACCACCGGAAATAAGGTTAGTGAGCTCAGGGTCGGGCTCACAGATAGCAAGTTCCATAGTGATACGTTTGAGTGTATCAGGAGACTTGTAAGTCACACAAACGGAACCGTTTGCAGACTTTTCGGTCATTTCATCGCCCTCTTCGTACTCAGGGGTAAATGAAATGCGCATGAACGCGGAAGTGGTATAACTGTCACCAGGACCGTTTAATAGGTTGCCAGTAGCATCTAGGCGGGTAACACGAATAGACACACCTTGGATGCTTGCGGCATAATCTTGAGTAGCCATATGTAGCTATTCTCCTTTTTTAGCTTGTTGGTTATTTCAATTGTACAGTTAAGCCGACAAATCGACTCGGACTGCGAGGTGTATTGAGCTATCAAAGTACGCAACCGCAGGCCGTGTAGCTTTTATTCTCATGTCATTCTTATTACCCGACACGTTGTACCCTTGGGACAATGTATCGTTGACGACTTCAGACTTACCGAGATGAATCTTGGTAGTTCCAGAAGCGTACATCCATTTGTTTGTATCGCTGGCATCAGCGCCAGTCTGTCCAACAGGCCCAGTGCCCGTGTACCCTGCACCCACAGCAACAGGAGTGCCCAGTCGGGTAACTAAATGTTTTTCTTTCTTATCAAACTGGATAGCAGTACCCAGAATAGAAGCAATATGTTTAGGCATGTGGATAACTCCTGTCTCTCCTGTGGGAGAGCTGGAAGCAATATATTGCTCCAAAATAGCAAGAGCTTTCTTTGCCTCAAGAGCTGTCCCACCATTAAGAACAGTGGCTGTAGAAGCATCGCATAAGTATGTGTTGTTGAGCGACTCTGCCTGAGCAATCGTCCCCAGCCAAAGTTCTGTTTCTACAGCTTTCTGAGAACTAGCCTCAAGCTGACGAATAACACGGGCAAACCGGTCCTCGCCATTCAAGCCAAGAGTAGAAGCGTTGTCTTCAACTTCAATAAAAAACGGAGTAATATTTTCAATAAATCTTGCAACATCATTGGCCAAAGACTGAGAGTAAATTACATCTTCAGTGTTACTTGTCACATCCCAGTTGCGAATAGCAGTAGGGCGAGAGTCTAATAGTTGTGAAAAACCTCTAATCCACTTCTCGTCATATGCGCGAGAGGTGTGGGTCGTGGGAGGAGCTACACTGAATACTCCATAAGGGTACGGGGTAAGTTCGAGCGGGTCAACAACGCCTCTAGAAACCATGTGTGTGCAATCCTCTTCTTAGTGTTCTGGGGCTCCCCCCAGGCATAAGCCCAGGGGGAACCTTCAGAGTTTTGATTGAGTGTTTAGTACTCAATCGCGGCAGCGGTTGCGCCACCAGTTGTGTCGCGCAGGGCCGCAGCAACACCGTTGACCGCAATGGTCGAGGTGATAGCAAGCGCCTCTGTTCCGACGAAGGCAACACCCTCGAAGGTTTCAACGAACATTTTGTAGTCGTTGGTTCCAACAAGACCCGAGTCACGGATAATTCCGAGGTCGAGTGTTCCACCGTCAAGGAACAAGAATGTTCCTTCAGCAAACATGTACCACGTGAACGAATCGGGGAACTCAAGAAGTGCAGCTGCACCCTGAGAGCCAAACACGTTCTGGTCAAGCGAAGCAACCATCGTGACGTTGGAGTTGGCCAAGTAACCATTGATTTCTGCGGTGCTTACGGAGAGTGTTCCATCTCCAGGCATAGCCAGAGCCAGGTCTGCAGCCATTGCATCGTAAACCCAAGAAGGGACGATTGCGCGGAGCTGAGTCGTGGGGTCAATGCGGTGACGCGAGCGGTACGCTGCGGCAGAGCGCTTGACCTGCACCAAGAAGTCGCGACCAAAGCCAATAAGGCTGGCGGTCGTAACAGCTGTAGATGCAGCGGCAATGCGACTGAGGATGTTCTGCTCTGCCTCACGTGCGTGCTGAATCAGACCAAGCTCGTTGTGGCGAGCAAGCAGTTCAGGATACGCGCGAGTGAACAAGTTACCAAACTGCATCTGGAGTGTGACAGCGTCTGTGACGGCAGTCTGCTCCGCAGCGGCGGTAACTGTCAGGCTGGCCTTAACGTTTTCTCCAGGAGTGGTGTCGGTGTCGTTTGTCCACACACCAACAGCATTTGCATAGCTGGAAAGAACAGGCGGTGTTACGTAGCGGACTCCGCCACGGTCAGCCTGGAAACGGGGAAGTGAGTCGCGCACGGGGCGGATAGCCGTCCCGAGACCAAACACGTCGTAGCGCACCTCAAGAGGTGTGGCAAAGCCACCAGTAGCCACAAGGGCCTGGGGACCAACAACGTTGCTAATCTTTGCGCGGTTTTCTTCGGGGTCAGTACCGAGAACACGGTCTTCGGGGTACTGAGTGGTGATAGAAGCAACAATGTGTTGTTCTCCATCTCCACCGTTTACGCGACGCAAGCTGTGGAGACGTTTCTCCATAGCTTCTGATACTTCGCGCATGTCGGTAAGTGTGCTACCTGCCGAGTGCCCTGGAATGTCAGCACCAGCAGTGATTGCCACTGGAGCAGATGTCGCGGGGGCTACGGGGCGACGGTCAGCAGGAACGTCAATCGTTCCATCAACTGCGGCTGTCACGGATGCCTCTTCCTGAGCCTCTGGCTCACTAGTTTCTGTTTCGGGTTCTGCAGCTTCAACAACAACTTCTTCTTCAACAGCGAAAACTTCTTCGCTAGATGCCTCTTCAGCTGGTGCCTCTTCTACAACCGCTACAGAAGATGGTTCTTCTGCAACGGCGGGTACTTCAGTTTCCTCGGCGGAAAATGTCTCAACAACTTCTTCAGCAGGAGCTACTTCAGCTTCTACCTCAGGAGTTGCCTCTGATGTGAATTCCTCGATTTTTTCCGATTCTGTTGATGCTTCGGACATAGTCTTTTCCTTATCCTCGTCCTCTTCTTTTTCCTTATCCATGTCGGAATCTTCATCCTCCATGTCAGGAGTCTCCATCATTTCTTCTGGAGCATCCTCGACGAGCATTTCATCCTCGTCAACTGGGGGCATTTCTTCTTCTTCCATGGGAGCAGCGACTGCTTCTTCCATGTTGTCACCTTTAACACGAGCTGTAGCTTCAGCAGCACGCGCAGTAAGCTCTTCAGCCTGTGCAACGCGACGCTGACTTTCAGCACGAACGGTTTCCAACATTTCAGCAAGAGCTGTCATGGCATCAACTGATTCGGGAGTTGTTTCACCAGATTCAACCGAGTCAAACTCAGTGATAATGCCAGCTTCTAGCTCGCCAACTTGTTCGTCAGCGAGGTCTGCCAGCCTATCTAGCTGCGACTTGATTTGGTCCACTGTACCTCTCCTTTGGGCCAGTTAAGCACGTAAACAATTTATCTACATGCATCGAATAGTCAGAGGGATAGGGACTATGACACAATATATTGTGTAAGGCACTACACCCGCTAATTTATAGTTATATACTACACTAAAATTACGTTAGTAATCTGAGCAATCTGTTCAACTGAGCAGAAACCTCTGACTGACTATAAACATCAGCCCCCGACATAAAAGCTTTTAGCTCCTCTGTTGCAACATCTGCATCCTCATCACCAATCTTTTCCTCAACACGAGAGATAAGATTTTTAGTGAGAGACTGAAGAGCAGGAGGCAAATCGCTGTATCTAACCTTCTGGGCTTGATTGTCAAAAGGCAAAGGAAGGTTAGAAATAACTTTTCCCAAGTCTGAAGTAGCTTGGCGAACATTACTTACGGAGTCCGCATTAAGGGCCCCAGAATCCAACCTGTCTACCGTATTAATAAGGTCTGAAGACGCCTCTACCGCTCCCGCGTAGTTACCAGCATTGTCAAGATTCTCAGCCTCCTGGATTTTATCAATGACTCCCTGGTTCCCCGAAGGGCCAAGATTAGATTTTAAACGCGCAAGAACCAACCGAAACTTTCCCTGCGCATCGCGGGGCTGAGTTTCTGCGGTATATTTTTCGCCCTCAACATCTTCGTCACTCTCATCCGGAGGGGAGAGGAGCTCTTGCTCCTCTTCTTCCAGTCTGTCAGCCTCTTTCTTAGCCTCATCTTTAATAGATGGGTCGACCTTATCGACCAGCCTGCGCAGGTCCTCAGAGGCAATAAATTCTTCAGACACTAGCTCTCCAGTTGCGCACGAAGAGCAGTAATACGCTCGCGCATCTCCTCAATTGAGTAAGACTGTGCCGAAGCGTCAGAAGTAGTCAGCTCATCAGCAACAACCGGCTCCTCAACTACTGTAAGTTCTGGCCTAAGAGCCTGAAACTTCGCACGAGCCACCTGAGCAGAGGCAACAAGAATAGCCTCCTCCTTCTTCTCAAGCTTAGACAACCGCTGGTCAAGCTCATGGACAGGGTTGCTACGCATTTTTGCAAGAACTGATGCGCCAGCAGCAATCAGAGCAGTAATTTGACCGGAAGAAACCATAGCACGAGCAATGGGGAACCCAGGAACATTAACCTGACACACAGCAACAAGCTCCAGGCTACCCCTGATAGGACGCCAGTCTCCCGAAGGAGCAGAAGCCCTAAGGGCCCTCACCTGGTCAGCGGTGACGCCCGGGCGTAGAGAACCGGCAACCCATATTCCAAAAGCATCCTCGCCAGCATGAACATCAATTACAGCGCTTGCCGTGTCGTCATAGTGCTTGACAGCCTCAGATGCACTTGCACGAATATCGGCATGGCCTCCAGCAAGAGTAATCTGACCCACAGCAACATCGCTAGCATCTTCGGTGCGAACAACTCCCGTGTGAAAATACGCATACTTGCTACGGCTACGAGGTGGTTTAGTTCCAGCAACCATACCAATGTGGTCAACATCCCACGCCGCAATGTGTCCGTAAACTCTTCCCTCATCGGTAACAGTAAGAGGTGTAGGTTGCGTCATCTTGGGGTCGACAAACCAGTCCTTGGGGGGTGCCACAGGGATGGCACCAGCAATAAGACCTGAAGCAACAATAGCTTCCGCCTCGGTCGGTTCAATGTCTTCAATGTAGACTCCGTCGGGAATCATAGTGTCCTCCTGGTTAGTGTTTTCTTCTTCGGCATCAACAAAAATAATCTTGCACTCTTGGAAAGCGGGCTTAGGTACTATTGTAACCGCCATTACACGAGCCTTACTGATAACAATCTTTTCTTTTTTTATAGTCTTATCATCTTCATCAGTATCACTCGCCTCTTCGACCTCTTCTTCAGTTGCTTCAAAGCGGTCCATGTCGGCAGAAACACCGCGAAGGAAGCCCTGACGGACTAATCTCTCAGCCTCTTGCCCATAACTTCCAGAGTCAAAAAAGCCGTAAGCGTTTCCAATACCTTGGTCAGTTCTTTCCATAGAATCAATACGACCGACCACAACAGACCCGTCATGGCCGTCACCCGTTTTAATTTGCCACAACAAAGGAAGTGGCAACTCACGAATCTCAATGGCACCCTTTGTAAACTGACGGCCATCACCAGAATCTATCTCCTCAGGAATAACAAGAGGAATCTGGAACTGCCCACCACCATACATTTTTTGGGCCCCAGCAACAAAAGAACCAACAATATCTGTACGTGAATTTGATTGAGAGGCAAACTCTTCAGCTTCAGACACAGCAGAGGTTGTAGCGGGCACACAGTTAGGAACCTGTCTGCCCCCCTTACCCTCCTTCATGCCAATCTGGATATAATCATCCCAGCAAGGATTAGTGTAGGAAGCCTCAGACGCGTGGTCAGAATCTTTCATCAAGGTCCCATCGGGCATATAGTGATAGCCCTCCGGGGCAGGCTCCATGTCATCCTTACTGCGCTCGTCTGCATAAGCGTAGCTATCAAGAATAAATTGGTCTTCTGTCTTGAGCTCAAACTCAGAGAAAATGCTAGCCTTCAAATTCTTTTTGTCTCCAGGCCACACGCCATTCATCTCTTTATGACGCAAAGCGCAATACCCCTTCGCCCGCACACCCAAATACTTTTTAAGTTGGCGGTTACACCTAGTCCAATCCCCAGGGGTGCCCCAACGAATTTTTGCGCCACCCTTCCCCGTTGTCCAATAGCGACGAAGATTCTCAGCGCCACCACGATTGCGGTCAGCACCACCAGCAGCTACAAGAGCGTACTCTGCCTGGTCCAAAGCCTCAATATCGGAAAGAATAAGCTGAATCTCTTCATCAATCTCAAAATCATCATCTTGGTCGTCAGACCCCATAGCAACAATCTGCTGAAGCGGAGTCCGCATGTCCTCACTTGTTACCTCAGTAAACTCCTCAAGGGACTCATCAACCTCAAACAAGTTCATCTTGGCCCGCTCCATTTTGGCGTGCGTAGAAGTGTAATACCCAAGGGCTGTCTTGTGGAGCATCTGACAGTATCCCTTCGCTCTAATACCTAAGAACGGAGCCAACTGCCTAACACAACGATACCAATCCCCACCAACACCCCACTGAATCTTTTTGGCCCCACGGCCAGCAATCCAATATTTCCGCAACACATCAACGACACTTCTTTTTAGATTTCTGTACCCATCCGAGAAAGTTACATCGTTACCAAAAAGCACCGTAAGAGCAATAGAAGCAGTAACTCCCTGAGAGGAGTCAACCTGCACCAAAACATCATTTAAAGAGTCACTGTCCAGGGGAACAACAGGAGGAGGAGTGGGAGAGTTTAGGTCCGCCAACATCTTTGGGTCCCGGGCCCACTTACCCTGATTTCGGGTATACGTCATTGGAGACGTAGAAACTGTGCTGGCAGGAACCAAACTAATTAAGTCCAAAACAGCGCGAGGGTCATCAGCATCAACAATAGCCATATAGATAGGCTGAACATCCGTTGTCTCTGGGCTGACTAGCTTCTCTTCCGCAGAAGCTGTAATTGGGTTATACCAAAGACGGTTAGGGGCGAACCCTGAAGCATCTTTTTTATTCAGCCAACTATTCAAAAGCGGGTGGTCATACGCATCTGTTGTGAGAGACTTACCTGTCTCTTTAGCAAGACCCTTACCGTAGTCCCCAACATCTAAGTTAGGACCACTACCCCTCTTATTGACACCAATAGGCTTTGTTGTATCGGGGACAGGAGTAAACGAGTCCCGCTGAGACTTTACAAAAGCTGGCCAGTTAGCCAACATGTCTTTAACATCTTTGTCCCGCATCGCAGGGAGTGTCCCAGGCAACTGAGCAACCGAACGATTAATGGGCGTGCGAGGCTCGCCAAGAATCCCTGAAGTATCAATCTGCTTGATATCCATATTAATTTGGTTATCGTATTTGTCAGCGTCTTCAACACTACTGCCGGGGACATCTATCTCGTTACCATTATCAAGCTTTACAGTGACGCTACCCGACTCTGGATTTAGTTTAGTAATAACCCCAGAACCCCTGGCAGGGTCTCCACCTACAACAACACGAGAGCCTGTTTTAGCAAACTGCCCTGCCTTGTCTCGAACCTGCTGAGACGCATTCTCAGAGCGCTCTTCGGGGGTGTACACGCCATCATCGTCCCCACCCTCCTCAGGCACAGCAGCGAGAAGAGTTCGGTCGATAAACTCCCAATCCTCATCATCAATAGCAGCGACAGCAAGTTTAGACTCATACTCATCAATGTCTTC
>Ga0136561_1000477_pt1 | contig 13090 bp, 13 predicted proteins | sample AntRauMeHopE1498_FD_104641 | JGI IMG/M metagenome (GOLD analysis project Ga0136561, IMG submission 104641) | Saline lake microbial communities from Rauer Islands, Antarctica - Metagenome Hop E1 #498 | ecosystem: Environmental > Aquatic > Non-marine Saline and Alkaline > Saline | place... | reverse complement strand
GCTTCCTTGTTAAATGCTTCTAGACTAGAAAGCGCTTCATCAATACTCTTACTCCTGAGAATGTCACTGAACGCGATCTCCACGTTTTTGGCATCCACAAAAGGGTTGATTGCACCCGTGAACGATCGTATCTTGTTACTTATCTTGAACAAAGAGTCTGTTACGTCTCTCTCGATATCAAAGAAGGTAAGAAAGATATACTTCTTCACATCCGTTAGTACGCTTACGGTGCTAGAGTAAAACTCAGGGAAGATTTCATTTACCTCGCCTGGAAGAAGACCTACTGACCTTCCTACTGCTTTGCCTATTTCTCCGAAAATCTTTACAATTGTGCCTCCAAAGCCGTCAAATTCTGATCTAAAAGCCTTAGTGGATTTCTGAAAGTTAAGCACGTTTATTGCAAGAGATGACCCAGCTTTATCAAAGCCTTGGGCAATATTAGACAATAAGCCAAAGCTTCTTTGAGTAAAACCGTACACCGTAGACACTTCGCCAAAGAATAGGGTAGCAGCGTCTTTTACCTGGGTAATACCTTGCACCACAGTAGCAGCTGTTTTTGCGAACTCTCTGTCCGTTTTATCACCGAGCTTAAGCAGCAAGTCAAAGACAAACTTACCTGAAAGGTTACCTGCTTCAGCAAACTTTAAAAGCTCCCCTGCTGTCTTTCCAAGAGAGTCTCTCAGCTCACGCCCAAGGAAGTCAAACTGCTCAAGTACCGCACGTAGCTCTTGGCCACGTAACTCGGAGCCAAGACCTTGGTTAAGCTGCACAAACGCTGACTTGATTGACTCTGCGCTACCTGATGACAGTGCAGCCATTTTTTGCAGGGTCTTAGTCACACGTAAAATCTGCTGATCTGAAGCACCGAAGTTTCTCAATGAAAGGGAAAGAACCTTGTAAGTATCTATTGTGTTTTCTAGGCTTGCTCTTGCTTCTCGCGATACCTTTATAAGGTCTTGCTGTCGTCTACCGACTAGCTTCAAGTTATCTGTAGTAATCTTTAACGCGTTATTGTAACGTATCACTTGGTCGCCAGCGTTAGAGAACGCCTTGCCAGCGAACAGAGTACCTGCAGCAGTAGCTAAGCCGCCAAAGGCGGTGATTAATCCATTTACTCTTTTAGTCAACCTTTCGGTTTCTGTGCCTGTTTTGCGGAGACTAGCTGTAGACTTCTGAGAAAAATCCTGGACATCTTTAGATGCTTTTCTGAATTGTCTTCCAGTTGTATTTATTCTTTTTCCATCGAAGCTGTTCAAACTTTTAGATACAAGATTAGCTTGTGTAACCATTTTTGCTAAGTTACGGTTAAGCTCTTGTAGCTGCTTTTTGGCTCCTCTGTCTTCCGCACCTACAGGAATATTAATACCAGTCATAAAGCTCTCCTGTTTGTGTAAAAAATCCCGCTAGATAGTTACACCTAACGGGATTAGTTTATTTCTTACCAACCATTTGTCCATTAGGCTCATAGTATCCGGTAGATAGTAATGTGCGCTCAATGAAACGTGGGCCTGCTTGTCTTGATGAGCCTTGGTTAAGCTCGATAACGTACGGTAAATGGTTTGAGATTCTTGTCTTTCCTAGTATTCTCCAGCTCTTTGCAGCTTTGCCTGTATCTTTGGGTGTTGCCACTCTTAATTTGAGGAGTGTCTCTTTTAAAATTCTTTGTTTCTCTTTCTCTACAAGCTTATCGAAGTCTTCTAAGAGTGACCCTTTTATCTCTACTTTGATTTTAATCATTAGGGATGTGTTTGCCTCCCTGTGCTCTGTTGAGTTTCTGAAGGAAGGAGGAAGTTTTAAGGGAAGATATGTTGGTTTTACCTTCTTCATTAAGCTTATTCTTCGCTTCTTCTGACCTGCGTCTTATCGACCGCAAGCTGTCAAAGGTGTTCTCAGGCGATTCTTTGTGCCCTTGTATTCTCATTAACTTATAGGCTCTATCATCGTCTCTCCAACCGATAGGTCTGAGTTCTAAGTAATCAACCCAGCCTATAAACTCCTCATAATCCATTTGGTACAAAATCGAGTGCACCGTGCACTTCAAATGGCTAGCAAGCTCGTACAGGATAAGTTTATCAGGGTAATCTTCTAGCCTTTTCCCTTCTTATCGCCCATCCCTGAGAACGTCATTATCGCTTCAGAGAGGGTAGAAAGCTCGTCAATAGGGAGATTTTCAAAGTCGTCTTTCTCTAATTCGTCTCCACCTTCGACACCGAGTGTGATGATGATGCGAAGCACTTCAAAGCCTTCGTTTGCATCTTCCGCCATATCTTCCTCGGTTTTACCCGAAAGTCTCGTGGAGGCTTCTTGAATCTCCCGCGTCTCTTTCACAGTGAGTTTACGAATAGTAACAGTCTCGCCCATGAATTTTACATCTTTTGTAATACGCTTAGCAGTTAAGTCCTTGAAAGACATTGATCTATCCTTTTTCTGAATTTGTGGTTTGGGTGAAATGCTCGGAATAGGTTTCTTGGAAGTCATCCAGGAGTTTCCTCAGTCTATGTAAAAGATCTAGAGTCTGGAATATCTCCTTTGACTTCTCGGAGTTACCCTCAAAATCTTTGACCCTATCGTATGTTTTGCGGATACTGATATCAATGTGTCTTCGCATATTCTTTGTGGTCAAGCGAAGCACATGTGACATAGTAAACGGCTTTATATCATCCTTCATATGTTTCCTTATGGTTAAAAAGGAGAGAGCAAAGTTGCTCTCTCCTGTGGAACGCCTTACTTACGGCTCGTTAATGGTGTACGCGCCATAAAAGTCAGACTGAATCGTGACGGTAACAGTCGCTACGTTTGAGTCAGTCAGGTTAGGTGTCACTGTCAGAGCTTCAACCTTACCAACCCAGTAGTAGATCGAGTTTTCTTCCATACCGAGGCCACTAGGCTCAGACGCCAGGCCAGGAGGCTTAGCATTCAACAGTGTGAAACGGAAAACTCGCTGAGTACCGTCACCTACCATATCACCTAAGACTGTACCTGATGCCCATTCAGAGGCTACGTAGTTAAGCTGCAGCTCAATAGAAGGCGCATCAGCCTGTCCTTGAATCTGCTGAGAGGTCGCTTGACCATAGACAGGAACGTTTACAACGTTCGGAGGCGTGCCCATTGCAGGGAACTCTCGAACATTACCAACACTGATAGCATCATCATTGTCATAGTCTAGTTGCGCGAAAAGGGCGTTAAGGCTAGTCTCAGTGATAGTGCCAGGAAGCGCTACGTCTGCAATAGACAGATCTGAGTACATGCCTGCACCGATTGAGGAAATATGCATTTTTAAGTTACTCCAAAGTAAGAAAAAGAAATGTTGTATTCAAAACGAAATAGACCAGGGTCAGCTGGGTCAACACCGTCAGGGGCAAATGTGCTACCCTTAGGGAATTGCGTCAAGCCGTTCTCGGTTCTATGAGAAGTGCCTACCAGGTGATTGTCTAGAATGTCTGCAATCAAAGAAGCGGGTTTAGTCGCTTTTTTCGCAGGAATAAATATTTCTATTAATAGTTGGCCCTCAACAGATACCCTGTTTACTCCATTGGAGCTAGGGATAATGTTCAATCTAATGAACGTGTTGTGGGGCTCTGAGCTTTCAAAGTTAGAAGGCATTGCAGGTATTTTATGGATTTTCCACTGAGTCTGCGCAAACACTTTATAAATGTCGTCTTCAACTGTACGATATTTACCCATGTTTACGCCCTCACCGCGTTGACTATCGATATTGTTTCAAATTGATCTACAATAGGAAACACTATATTATAAGAGACTTTCTCTACTTCGACTTGAGAGTATGCGCCTAGATCAAGATCTTTACTCTTGAAAATTAATTGCACTAGCTCTCCTCGCCTATATTTAAGAGGCTCTTTAATCTCAGTTACGATAGCTTTAACGGTTCTGGGACGACCATCTTCTGTTTCTACGTCAGCCGAACTGAAGTCGAACTCTTTGGCTGCCTTAGGCATTAAGATGACGTCTTTGGCTAAGTCTCCTACCCTACGAAAAGCTGAATTAAGCTGCTTCTCTATAAGCTTTCTGTAAGACATTAGTTAGCCCTCCACCACAATTTTTGCCTGCTTCCAGTGCCTCCTGGCAATAAGAAAGCTTCAATTGATCTGTATACGTTACTAGGTAATTTGCTAGCTGATCTAATACCTTTCAACTTAACTGGCCCAATCTCAAGATCATCCAGGCCACCTGTCTCACTCAGGACATCTTCATTCTCCAGTAAATGGAGAGACAACTCGAAGAAGCCTCTTTTGAGTACGTTAGGTGTTCCTGTGAAATCTATTTTTGTGCCAGCTATGTTACAAAAGTAAGAGCCAACTCTAGGGAAGACTGTTTCTTGCTCCTCATCTTCTGGTGAGCCTGTCCACTGTAGTGCATTAAAGGCTTGTGTGGCTGTGGCCAAGCTTCTTTCTTTTCTCTTCTCGTCAGCATCTTCCCAAGCATCAGCATTAAGCCTTAAAGCGAAGAAATCTTCAGCTTCACTCAAGCTAGCAAGTGTGTTTACACCAACTGTGAGAGGCATAGTCTTCTCCTTATCCTAGACCTAAGAGACAGTCCTAGTGCTCACTAGGTAAGCACCGGGCTGCTACTCTTAAGAGTGGAATACAGGAAGAATGCCCAGAGTCAGTGCAGAGTGGGTCTTACGTTCCCACGTACCTGTAACATCCGCTAGACCATTGGTCAGAGCAGTAACTGCTGTAGGTGTGCCACCTTCGACACCATACATGAACTCAGCATCACTAGGGAACGCTTCTTCATTGCCTTTCCAGTTGTAACCGGCAGGATGATAGATGTTACCCCAACGATACCAGATAGACGTAGTACCACCACCTTTGTAGGCTGCAGCTTTGCGGTCAATCTCTACCGGCAAATCAACGCTAAGACCGTTCATTGAAACCGCACCAGGCAGTACAATAAATGAAGTCATGTCGCCAACAATATCAATACCTGCACCAGTGTTGAACTTGGTCAATTGAGCAGTGCTGAAACCTTGGTTAGCACGCGTAGGTACGATGCGGAACTTACCTTGGAAGATAGTCTCAAAGTCCATTTCACCGTCAGTGACGCGGTCTTGGTCAACAAGGTTAGCTTGACGCAAAGAAGCCATTACACGTGGCGAGGTGAACAGATAGGCGAACTCTGGCTCATAGTCTTTCCAAGCCATGCCGAAAGCATCTAAGAAACCGTCAGCGCGTTGAGCACCTTGATTACTTGCAGTGGCAGGCTTGATTAGACCGTTAGCACCAAGATCTACATAGAAGCCATAACGCTTGTCTGTAGGATCATTGTCAAAGGTTTGACCGCCCAGACCAGCTGCACCAGAGCCAGCGCCAGCACCATTCAAGACTTCTGAAACGGCAGTGCCTTTGCAGACTGAGAGGATGCTGTTATGCTCATCTTGCGCTTGTGTCTCAGCGAAATCACGAGCAATCTTCTTGAGCTTGTCTTCTTGGCTTACTACTTTCTGCAAGTTGACTTTCTCAGAGCCATGCGTACGTACGGTCTTGATGTAACGCAAGTAGTCTGAGCTGATGTTCGTTGGCGTACCATCGGTAGGGTCGGTCAGTGACGCTACGTTGATGGTAGGGTTAAGAGGCTGATACCAGCGCATTTGACCCATAAAGGTCTCAGTGTCGCTATCAACTTCAGGGTTTGAGCTGACAATACCTGATCCAGAGATCTTACGGGCATTGGTGTACGCCTCGTCCGAGTATGCGCCAAGTACCGCCTGAAGTACAAACTCAGTTGCACCGGCGATGTCATTCTGTAACATAGGTTAATTCCTTTTAAGTTAAGTTTGATTTGGCAACTGTCCCTTTTGAGCTAATGCGATTGCCTCAGAGAGAGGACGATCAATAAGAGACTTGCCTTCGTTTCCAGCTATAGTAGGCGAAGGTGTTGGTGTGCCTTGTCCTGTGCCACCAGAAGTCTTCTGCTTAAACAAGAACTTGTTGTCTTCGCTGTTGCAAAAAGCTTCAACGTGATCCTTAACGCTAGTGCCATTTTTATGTTCCCATTGACCACTATCATTACGGATAAGGTCTTTGGTAATGTCCTCAATTGCAACTTTACGAGCACGGTCACCGCGAAACTCTTGCGTTGTCAAGAGAGATGAGACTTCTTGATCACGCGTTAACTCGGTATTCTGGTTTCGTGCGGCTGCAAGTTCAGCTTTAAGGTCTTCGTTTTCCGCTAGAAGCGCTTCTGCTTCTTTGCCGTCAGCTCTAAGTCGCTCTATTTCAGCGGCTTTGGCTTCTTGCTTTTGCGTAGCTAGATCTACTTTAAGTTCTTTGTTTACTGCGTCCAGCGCGTCCATACGTTCTTTCATGGACTTAAGTGCATCAGCTACAGCGTTATCCAGGTCATCTTTCGAAAAAGTATCGCCGGTTGCTGGTGCGGGTGCTGCTGGGACTGGTGGGGTTTCTGTAGGCTTTCCTTCTTCACCTTTACCGGTGTCGTCATCTGGTCCAGACATATTTATCCTTTGAGTACAACTCAATAGTTTAGCCCAAAGACACGGTCTTTAGAGGCTGTTAAGATGGCCTTATTCTTCGAATAAGGGTTTATTTAACTGCTATCCTACACCATACCAATAACGGTTATCATTAAATTCATCCGAGACATCTTCGAGAATGTCTTCTACGGTGAGTATATCTTCTTTTCTCAAGACTTTTCCTCCAATCTTAGATCTACCTGCGACCGGTATTAGACCTAGCTCTATTGCTTCATTTCTGTACTCACGGTACACTGAACTAGGTAGTCCTCTTCTCTTCATCTCTTTTAACGTCTCTTCGATAACATTAACCTTCATAGTATTGGCGTATATACCTTTTAGCGCTCGTCTAGCTTCAAGCATGTCACCGGCATTCGTGAAGAAGGCATCGTGGATAGTGGAAGTAAATACTTTAGCTTTGCGCCCCCACTCATGGAACCTCTTTACAATGACAGCATCATTACTATGGTTGCCGTTTACTGCATAAGCTGTTTTGGCTTTTGCAAGATCTGCAACATCCGCGATTTTACCTGACTTGTTAATGAATTGCTCCCACCATGTTGCCTCGGTACGGTCAGAGACATCAAGGATGTTTACAACCCAGTTACCGTCTTTGTCGCGATAAGCTAGACGTGTTTGATACTTTTTAGAGAAAGACTGTTCAAGCACTTTGCCGTCGAAGTTCACCCAAGGGGCATGTGTCCAAGACTTAGGCAAGCGATTAGCCTGGAAGAGTTCAATGCCACCAAAAAGTTCAATCTGAAAGAGTTCAATCTTGAAGAACTTCTTGCCTGTCTTTCTGGTTGTGCCTTTTTCAACACCTAAGAACATATCCGCAAGGTTTCCATTAGGATCCCACCCGCCGATCTTTTTCAAGAAGGCTTCACTGACAAACTCGCCTGGAGGAAGCCCAAGAGCGCGATTCACAGCATCAGGTAGTTGATACCTCTTGCCTCTCTTGCCTAACAACTGAAGCTTAGCTACAGATTTCCAGTCCATGTCCGAGTTAGACGGCTTCGCGGTTGAAATAAATGCACCTGCAAGTCTACCTAGATACGAAGTAAAGTCTTGCAAGATAGGCACTCTCTCATCAAGGTGCGAGGTCATGATTCTTGCAATGTCACTGAAGTCTTTAGGAGTGACCACTTTCTCATAATTCTTGGTCATCTTATCTACGAACTCTCTAGTGTCAGGCGTCAAGAAATACAGCTCTTCCATGATGTCATCGCCAGGCGACAAGCCTTTGTCAAACGAATCTTTGACTTGCTTTCTTAGACCCATCAGCTCATCATAGGTGTCTACGTCAAAATTCTTGTACCTGGCTGCTCTCGCTGATATCTGGTCAAGTACTGCGTCTCTCTCTGCTGCTCTTACTACAAGCACGTTAGTGTCAATGTCGAGGACTTTAGCTAGCTTGCCCTCTACATTTAATGCCACAGTTCTTGCTCCAGCACCATAGAGAGATACCATGTTACCTGCTTTAGCTGCTTTCCTTAGGTCTTTCTCGCTTAAACCTAGACGCTCGTTTATACGCTTAAAGCGAGGGTCATTAAAGGTGTCGGCTGCAATCTCATCATAGAGTCTTCTCTTTTGGTCTGTGTTTACAACATTTGAGATCTCAGCTAGCTGCTTGTTACGTGTAGTGAGAGCAATGATCTGCGCACCTGAAGAAGAAGCATCCTGTTCAAGCGCTAGTGCTGTCTTGTATTTATCTAGTGATCTCAAATTATTGTTATTAGCCTTTAAATATGTGTCGATCTTGGCGAGTTCAATGGCAAACCTGAAGAACTTACCTTGCTCTTCTGGGTCTATCTCTAAGACTAACTTATTAGTAAGTATGTCTCGGATATCCTGTGGCTTGTTACGTATCATCTTGTTGCCAATTGAGATCATTTCATCGCGGTATGTAGCTGCAATTGCTTGACGACCTCTGATTGATAACCCGTTGTATTTACCTTCAAGCTTATCACTCAGTCCCCCAAGGAATGCCCCTACCTGGTCGTTAAGGTTTTTGTACCCGTTCACGCCTAGTATTGATTCTTTCGCCGTACTCAGAAATGGACGAAAAGCCTCACCAGACTGTGGCCCAATAAAGCCCCTATCGTAAACACGAGCGCGGCTGTCAATGAATGGGTGATTAGAAAATGACTTGTTGCCCACTGATAGCCATTCCATTGCCTTAAACCTTTCATATGTATCTCCTCGAGACGCCATGTAAGCACGGTAGCCATTGATATCATCATAGAAAGCTGCCTTACCTTTGTCGTCTCTGAAATTAATAAGCTTTATAATGAAGTTGTGGAAATCTTCATCGATTCGGTATTCTGCTTGAGCTGCCCAATTTAATGCATCTACAAATTCTCCGTCTATAAATTCATCAGGGAAATTACTAAAACTTTTTGTTGAAGTGATAGGAATACGTGTATCATAGTAAAGCCCAGGGGCTTCCTTCACGAAATACGTCTTATATCCTTTTCTGAAATATAGTCTTTGATTTTTATTGATTACTCCTGTTCTTAGCCCAACTTCTACTTTACGTGTGAGCTGAGCATAGTTCTGGATTCGCGGGTCAACTATACGTATGTTGTAAGAAAGAGTGTCGTAGTACGGTCCAAAGTATCTCCCGCTGAGACCACTTTTAAGTCTTCTCTTCTGCACACCAAACGTGTCAATCTCAAAGAACTTATCGACATTCTTTGCGCTCAATAGCCGCATGCCTAAGTTGTACCACTCGTTCTTGCTGCCGTTGTAATTTGCTAGGTTGTAGAGATCACGGCCAAGAGATACAGCGAAGGCGTCTCTATCAGGGGAGTCAGCCAAAGATAAACGGTTAGCGAACTTCAGGTAAAACTGTTGGAGATCTCTGTCGCTCATTCGTCTTCTTAGCTTAACCGGAATCTTGTAGTCAAACACGTTACGTAGCTCTTTCGCTACTTTAGGTGCTGTCCGAGATTCCCACTTATTCTTGAGCTTAATATTGTCAATGAAGCTAGCTGCCAGGTCATCCATCTGGACGACACCAAGGACAGGGTCAATGAAGTTATCTATTTTAAGCTTCTTAAGGACATCAGAGTTCGCTCTTAATGTTGTCTCGATAGCATCAGAGACGTTCATTACATCGAACTTTATTTGAGCATTAAGCACAGCTTTAAAGTTAACCCAAGGCTCTGGGTTATTGCGATAGCGCGTAAACACTGTACGTAGGTTGTCTACAACAGCTGCACGCTGATTCACACCCATAGTGCCTGAGAGTCTTGTATTGATGTCTGCAATGAAATCTTTGTCTGCGACAGTCAACGCATCGCTCTCGCGCATGAGTCTAAGGTTGTTATTCAAGGTGTTAGGCGAAGGCTGATAGAGTCGAGTATCTTCATATCTCTTTGTTATAGGGTTAAAGATCATTTGCTTTTCTGTAGGAGGACTCTTGAGTACAGCTTTTTGGTTAGCTTTCTTAGATGCTATCAATATGCCTCTATAGTTGGTCAATGAGAGCACACCGCTCAGATCACCTGCCTGTAGCGTGTAATACTTAGTAAGAGTCGCTGCTAGCTCTTTGTCGCCTAAGAGATCATCAGGTGTACTTGCGCCTAAGCGAAGCTGATCTAGCTCATGCTTAGCCGAATCGAATCTCCTGACTGTCCCTGGAGCAGCGTATTTCTGAGCGCTTAATCTCGCTAAATCTCTAATGCCTATTGTCTGGTTGTTTACATTAGTAAATTTCTTAGCATCAAACTTACCGCTACTGAAGGCGTTTACTGCTTGCTGAGAGCCAAGATGTCTCAATTGAACATCTGTGCTTTGTCTCTGTAACCATTGCCCATAGCCTTCTCTTTGAGGCACTAGGCCGTCATAGTAGCCTTTTTGCTTATCTGAGAGGCCTCTAAGATTCCTTTGGCGAACATACTGCAGGTTCTCTAGTTTAGCCAAGTCGTTCCAGCTCTTGAATACAGGGATAGTTATACTTCTGCAGTGCCAGTGTGCTGGAGGCAGATACTGTATGTCACCTACTAGATAAAGAGTACCGTCTCGGTGGCGGCAAATTGGTGTGGTCGAAGTGTCCAAAACGGCTACGTACTGCCAACCTCGCATCGCCTCGCTATTGCTCTGGTAGACGGAGTGATCGGCCTTGGCATGGACAGCGGTGGTGGCAGTCGTGACCAGAGAGGACGCCTGTGCTTTACTTAACCTGGTAGCGCGACCTTTTCTGATATCTAGCGCTATCTCAGAAGAGGCTTTACCCTCAGAAATTCCTCTACGTATAGTCTGAGAGATACGCTTTCTTTCGCCCCTCTCAATGCCTCTCCAACCATTTGCAAGAGTATTATTCTTATACAAAGGTTGGTCCAGGACTATATCTTGAGAGACTCTACGATTAGGTCGCTGAGTGCGCCATATTCTACCTATTTTACTCTCAATGCTTTGGTACGTAAAAGAGATCTGGTTACCAGCGAGATCAAGAAGACCTCTTCGGCTAATATCGTAGACCTCTGTATACGTCTTTCTCAATTGAATATCAACGGCACGTTGTAAGCGCTTAAACCCTGCATTGCTCAAACTAGCATCACCTACAAGATTTGCGACTTTAACCTGGTGACCGTCAAGAACTACTGACACTTTATTGCTAATACGTCGCTCGTATAGCCTAATTAACGATGCTCTATCGACTTTAGCGTCATAGACATCAGTGTTCAGATTCGACATCATTCACCTCATAATTTGCCTGAGAAGTCTTCTTCTGCAGGCGGTGGGAGCACTAGCTCATCTCCATTGATTTCTTCTCTACCTGCCTCATCGTCATAATCGCCAGGCGCTAGGTCATTCTTCTTCACGATCTCAAGCCATAGCGAGCGAGGGATAAGGCGATTTTCATACCACTCGGTAACGAGACGTAACCAGTCTGCACCAAGAGGGATAGGGTTAAAGTCATCTGAAAGAGTGAAATCAACGTCTTCGCTTGCAAGATCTAAGTCATAGCGCCAAGAGACCATCGTGGAGATGATCAGCTTCATTGTGTTACTGATTTTCACATTGAGTGAGCCCAGCTGAGCGTTCTGAGAAGCGTTACGAATCTCTAAAGCAACACCTGACTGGTCATTCTCAGGGGATAGCATTCTTACACCGAGCTTAGCCATCTCCTCAATGTTGGCCATGATAGCTTTTTCCATGTCTTGCAGAGAGTCAGTAGGCGTTTTAAGAGCGTCAATATCGTCATCTTTACCTATCTGAATCCAAGAACCTAAACCGGCGTCGACAATGGCATCGAAGTCGTCAGGAGCCATGTCACTCTTGACTACAGGAGTATACGTGGCCGCACCCAGGAGCAAGTGATTTCTCCGACTTACCTTGTTATACAGAGCCACTTCTTTATGTACAAGAGTAGTCAATAGCGGCTTATTGGGCTTGATATCACCGTTAAGCGGCCATGCAGGTATAAAGTTGATTCGTTCGCTGTTGACCTTGTACTTTTGTATCGTCTTTATTAGCTTAAAGGTAGGCACATTACTTTCAGGGGGCTTCTCTCGGCGCTTGCCTGCAACGACTTTAACGTCTGTCTCTTCGTTGTCTTTTTCGTACACTCTTACTTGGTATAAGCCGTCTCTGCCTAGCTCGTGCACCCATACTGTTTCTTTAAGATCAGGGTGGAATTGGTCATCATCGGTAAAGCTTTCAGTGTAGCCCTTAACGATTATCCGAGTGAGGCACTTTTCGCCTTTCGCGTTCTTTCCTGCTGTCCAGTTAATCACTGTTTCAGCTTTCCAGATTACAGGGTAAGGCTCTGCAGGGATGTCTTCGCCTTCTTGGTCAACTTCAACGGGAGGCATATCAAGGTGAATCCAAGTATTGCCTGTCTGTAACTCATCCCAGAGGACTTCGTCTAAGAAGGCCATTATAGGTCGATTATCTTCAGCGAAATTGTTTAGAATCCACTCTTGAGCGTCATCTGGAACTTTTTCGCCAAACTGCAATGTAGGGGGCTTCCGTAGAAGACCTCCCACAAGCATCTTAGCAAACTCAGCGACAATACCTGGGAGCTCAGCTTCTTGAAGATAAATCTTGTATTGTCCTATAGTCATCTTGTCAGAGAAAGGAATCAGCAAGCGGTCTAGATTCGCAGTTGTTATACTCAGATCATAAAGCTTTACTTCATCTTCGCCGCCACAAATCGCTCTAGTCTTTTTCCATAAAGGATACAAAGATTCGTATTCAGCGTTAGCGTCTGAAACTGTCTTTTTTGCGTCTACAGCGTTGTTGGCGCTCATGTTAGCCCCTCAGTAGTGAATTGAAGTCTTTTGTTAAGCCTTTAAAATAACGCTTTGTGGAACTATTTACTGCCACAATATTTTCGCCTTCCTGGGTAATGTGCCAAGAAGTAGGCATACGCTCTGCATCAACAAAAGGGTCACTGGAAGACTTGCTAAGGTCTACAGTAGGCTCTGTTGTTGGTGTTGAGCTAGGCTTTGCAACTACTGGTGGTTGCGGGTCTACTGGGTCTGCTAATACAGTCTCTTCTACTACTTTAGAGGTTTTAATTGGTGAACTCATTGTCTGTTCCTTAAGGTCGAGTTAAAAGCTTACAGATGCCATAGCTTGCAGCAG
>Ga0136561_1000471_pt1 | contig 13169 bp, 17 predicted proteins | sample AntRauMeHopE1498_FD_104641 | JGI IMG/M metagenome (GOLD analysis project Ga0136561, IMG submission 104641) | Saline lake microbial communities from Rauer Islands, Antarctica - Metagenome Hop E1 #498 | ecosystem: Environmental > Aquatic > Non-marine Saline and Alkaline > Saline | place... | reverse complement strand
TTGGATATTACTTTGGTTTAGACGAAGACTAAGAGTTCAGCAACGAACACTCTCTTTAATATTTCGGGAACAAGATCAGTTGACAAATCTTACTGCTGGATTCATGGTTGATACATTTTGTTCGGAACTGTACCCTGAACCTATTCAGAATATTATTCGAGTAGTAAGATTTGGTTCGATCCGTTCAGAACAATAAGTAATAGCGGATTTGAGGCACGAGAATATAGCATTACGCCCCCTTTCGGGGTATTGTTCTGAACGGTTGGGCTATGTGTAGTGCCGTATAAAAATACACTAACTTTTAAATAAAAACTAAAATGAGTAAAGAGACACAAAACAACGAATTAAGTAATAACAAGGCATTACATATAGCTGATGTTAGCAACAGTACTTTCATTTACAATGCAATAAAAGAACAGACTAAAAGGAAAGTAGCTATAAGAAAAGGATGCCCAAACCAACAATGCTTTTGCACTGGTAAATGCCAAGAAATAATTGGATGGCGTGATAAGTTGCCAAATGAGTATTAGTATTGTTGCTAACGAATTGTATATGGTTTGTGGCTTTTTTGCCATAAAATATATACGGTGTTAGTTGGCGAAGTGAACTGTTAAAAAACTTAAACGAGATGAAAATAGAAACGAAAGAAATTTATAAATGCGAACACTGTAATAAACTTTACCAATTAAAGAACTGGTGTTTGTTGCACGAGAAAAGTTGCAGTAAGAACCCTGATAATGATAGGGCTTGTTTTGGTTGCAGACACTTAACGAAAAAAAGTGAAACTATATACTATGATACTGGTTACGGTGAAAGTGAAAGGAAAGTAGATTTGCTTTACTGCAATAAATTAGACACTTTTTTGTACCCACCAAAAGTAGAACACAAAGGTAATATGTATGAAACTGACTCGAAAGAAAACAAGCCTATGCCACGAACTTGTAAAGTTTATGATGATGAAAGCACAGACCTTGACGAGTTTTTTAATTGCAACTAACTACAATATAACCACACCTTTTTATAATAATCTGATAACCAATAAATTAGGGGAATGAAAAATATTGAATCTGCAATTAGAAATTTTACTGAAGCGATCAAACACAAGAGGTATAGTAAGCGCACATTGGCTGCATATTCAGAATGTGTTAAGAGATTGATTTTAAGCTTTCCAGACACCCCTCCAAACCGAATATCCAAAGCACAGACCCAGCAGTTCTTGAATGATAAATTAGATCAAGGAATAAGTGCCAGTTATCAGAATATATACATCAATGCATTTAACCTCTGGCAGCAGAAATTATACAAAAGAGGCAGGGTAAATTACAATGATTTAAGACCAATAAAACCCAAACACCTACCAAGGCCCATAAGCAGGCAGCAAATAATTAGTGGTATGGCACAAATTACCAATTTAAAGCACAAAGCCATTTGCATGTTACTCTATGGCTGTGGGCTTAGAAGAGAAGAAGTAATTAATTGCAAAATGGGCTGGTTTAATGGCACTAACCAAACCCTGGTAATAACCGGTAAGGCGAACAAACAAAGAGTGGTGCCTTATAATTCTGATGTAAAAACAGCCTTGAACCTATATTTTAAAACATACATCAATAAATATCAGCCTACAGGTTTACTTTTCAGTGGGCAGGGCAGCGCAAATTACAGCCCAGCCAGTGTGGCAAAAATAACCAAGCGGTATTTTCATTGCAGCCCTCACCAGCTCAGGCATTCATTTGCTACCCACTTGCATGAAATGGGGGTGGACATTCACACAATTAAGGATCTACTTGGCCACAGCTCTGTAAAAACAACAGAAATATATACCCAGGTGGCAACCACCAGCAGAAAAAAAGCAACAGATCACCTTGAATTAATAGCAGCATGAATTTTTTAGATGAACTTCTGGCATATAACCAGCAATTAAGAGGCCAAGGGTTCATAGTAGTAATAGGGCCTCATCACAATATAAATGGCAGCGCTCATTTTATTTATAGGTACCAAAACCATATATTTGATTTAATAATACCTTTTTACCCCACCAATTTTACTAAATGGAATGAGTTACAGCAGTGGGTAAAATCAATTCAAGGCTAAGCCCTGCCCCCTACTTTAACCAAGTTAAACTTAACCACCACCCATAAATTCTATCTTTCACCTTTATAAAGTGAAAGACAATCGCACTAGAATTCAGCATATCGAAAAGAGGGGTAAGTTTAGGATGGGGCAAGCGATCAGCAGCCACTTCTAATCTGACAAACCCACAATCTTGGTTTACCAACCTTAATGGCAGCCCTACCAGAAGTAAAATATCTGTTACCGAAGCCAAAGCACTTTCTTTAAGTGCGGTATGGGCATGCATAGATATTAAGTCTGATGTTTTCGCCAGTTTCCCTTATAAAATCTACAGAAAAAACAATGAAGGCAAAGGGCGTGAGGTCGCTAAAGATCACATTCTATATTCTTTAATAAGCACCAGGCCAAATAGAATCATGAATGCTTTTGATTTTCAGAAAGCAAAAGCGGTTCAACTTCTTAAAAATGGGAATGCATATGTAATACCTAAGCGAAATGGCAGGTTTGAAATTACAGAGCTTTACTTGGTGCCTAACCCAAACGAGGTAAGCTGCAAGGAGTATGATGATGAGGTCTTTTACTACTATAAAAGTAAGCAATACAGCAGTGACGAAATTCTGCATTATAAATGGTTTACTCTGGATGGTAGAATAGGCTTAAACCCGATTGAATACCATAAAGAAACCATTGGGCTAGGCTTAGCAGCATTGTTTTTTGGAGCTGATGTGCTAGGCAATGGAGCCATTCAACCAGGTGTTTTGGAGACAGACACCATGCTTAAGGCAGAAGATGCTAAGACAATGAGTGAGCAGTACAGTAAAAACTATGGTACAAATGCCACTGGGAAAAACATTCCTATTCTGTATGGGGGCTTAAAGTACAAAAACATAATTCTTGAGCCAGACAAAGCCCAATTTTTAGGCACCAAGCAAAGTATAATTGAAGACGTTTGCAGGATATTCAACATGCCACCATCTATAATCCACCATCACTTAAATAGCAACTACAGTTCAGCAGAGCAGCAAGACCTTACATTCTTAAAGTATAGCATGAATCCCTTTATTACCCGGATGGAGATGGAGGATAAGTGCAAGCTACTTTCTGAAGCAGAAATACAAAGCGGTAATGTTTACTTCAAGCATAATATTGATTCCTTATTAAGACCAGATTTTGAAAAGAGAGTGGAGGGAATGAGCAAGATGGTGAATTCTGGAATTATAGACAGAAATGAAGCCAGAGCAAAAGAAGAAATGGACTGGAAAGATGGCCTAGATGAAGACTTAGTAAATGCAAATGCCATACCTAACAGTGAGCTGGTTAACTATTACCAGGCAAAAATAAAGAGTTTAGAAAGTAGAGCTACTAACCAAAATCCAAATGAGTAAAAAGGGTGATTACATAGATAGTATTGAAGGAGCAGAAAGAAGGTTCTTTCTGGCACCTGTTACTGTAGAGGCCAGAGCGGAAGGTGATGAAAATACACCTGCTGTAATTGAAGGTATGGCAGCACTCTATAACCAGAGGGCAGACCTTGGATGGTATGAAGAGGAGATATTACCCGGTGCTTTTGATGATGTTCTTATGGACGATGTCAGGTGCTTATTCAACCATGATGCTAACTTACTTTTAGCCAGGAGCAACAAAGGCCAAGGCACCCTTACTCTAACTGCCGTGACCACAGGCTTAAGATATAGGTATGAAACCCCAAACAGATCCTACGCTTTAGATTTAGCCGATGCTATTGAGAAGGGAGATGTAAGCCAATCAAGCTTTGCCTTTAGGGTAAAAGAAGCCATTTGGGTGGAAAGAGAAGGGGAAGAAAAAGAACTTAGGCAGATTAAGAAAATAGAGCAGCTGTTAGATGTTTCTCCAGTTACTTACCCAGCCTATACAGATACCTCAGTTGCAAAAAGAAGCCTTGAAGCTGAGCAAAAAGAAAATACCAACCCAGGGCCAAGCAAGCTAAAATTAAGGAGAGCTCAGGTTGAATTACTCAAGTTAAAATAAAGTCAAAAACCAAAACAAAAACAAGATGAAAAAGTACATTACACTTATGTTTTTCGCTGTGCTTGGCTACATTGTTGGCGCTGCTGCCTTTCAAACACCAGTAGCAGCCTATGTAGGCGCAATATCAGCACCCATGTTAGCTAACATGGTGCAAATGCCAGCCTTTACCCTTAACACAGGGCTAGGAAAAGTAACCATGAAAGCCCTGCAAGAGCAGCGAGCCCAATTGGGCAGAGATTTGGAAGCTATAATTAAAACAGCTGAAGATGAAAGCCGAGAGCTATCAGAAGATGAAGAAGGCAAATTTGACCTCAAACGTTCTGAAATAACAGCTTTAGATAAAAAGATTGATAGACAGAAAACTTTAGACGAAGAAAGAAGCAGAATGGCAGCTAATACTGGCATTCCTTTAGGCGAATCTGAAGCAAAAGAGCTTAGAAATTCAGCTAAAAAGTATTCCTTCACCAAGGCCTTAAGAACTGCTTCGGACAGGAACTCTAAGCTTGATGGCTTAGAGCTAGAATTCCATGAAGAGGCAATGGCCGAATTCCAAAGATCAGGAGCCAGTGGAGGTTCAGATCCTAGCTCTGTTTTAATTTCTCAAAAGATTTTAGAATCAGTTGAGATGAGAGACATGACTGCTACAGGCGGTACAGGTGGCGACCAAGGAGGCCTTACAATTCAGACTTCTGTAATGGGGTATATTGAAGCGCTTAGGGCCAGATCAGTATTACTTAGAAACGGGGCCGACCTTATGACAGGTGTGCAGGGTAACTTTACCATGAGTAAAGAAAACTCCTTATATGCTCCTGCATGGGAAGGTGAGAATGATCCAGCAGCAGAATCTTCTCCTACCTACACAAAGGTCACATTTTCGCCAAAAAGGTTGGGTGGTTTCATTGATGTAAGCAAGCAATTGCTATTACAATCTTCTGAAAGCATTGAGAACAGATTGAGAAACCAAATCAATGTAGGCCAAGCGCTTGCTATTGACAGAGGCGGTATTCAAGGAACCGGTGCAAACGACCAGCCAACAGGCATTGTTTTCGATTCTGCCGTAAATGTGATTGCTATTGGAACTAATGGTGGGCCAATAACAGATGCAATACTCCTTGCTTTGGAAGAGGCTTTAGAAAATGCAGATGGGGCATTTGGGAATATTGCTTTTATGACTACCCCAAAAGTCAAGAAATTTCTAAAACTATTGAAGTTAGATGATGGCTCTGGCATGTTTGCTTGGGATCGATTAACAAACACTGTTAATGGGTATGCCTCAGAAGCGAGTAACCAGATTCCTAAGACACTTACCAAGGGTACAGCTGATGGTGTTTGCCATGCTGCGTTATTAGGTAATTTCTCAGGATCTGCATTTGCACAGTGGGGTGGTTTAGAAATTCTTGTTGATCCATATACTCAGTCAATCAATAACATGACCAGAATGGTGGTGAACCAGTATGCTGACTTCCATGTATTGCAAGGTGGAATGATATCAGTAGTGAAGGACATTACTGTAGCCTAAGTAAATTTTAAAACATACAAAAGGGCAGAGCAATCTGCCCTTTTCTTAAATTCTAAAATCGTGACTAAAGCAAAATCAAAAGTATTAGACCAAGAAGAAAAAGAACCAGCGAAGTTAACTGTAAAAGTTAAATTCTTGAAGCCAGTTGGGGGCTTTGGCTACCACACAAATGATGTGGGCATAGTTAAGCTAACCAAAGAACGAATTGCAGAGCTAGTAAATACTCAATCTATTGAGATTGTAAAGTAAAATGAGAATCAAAACCATCATACCATCACAAGCTTACCCTGTAAGTTTGGCAGAAGCCAAGAAACAACTTGGCTTCTATCATTCTGAAGATGATGCCTGGGTGCAGCTGTTAATAGAGACTGCCACTACTGAAGCAGAAGATTATACAGGTATTACCTGTATGTTCTCCACAGTACAGCAGGCCTTTGATGCTTTCCCCAGTGCTAATTTTGAATTGCAGGGTATTCCAGCAGTAAAGGTGCTCAGCATTCAATACTATGATGATGATGATGAATTACAAACACTAGCCACTTCTGCTTACAGAGTAGACACTTACAGTACTTATGCAAGAGTGCAAGTAGTAGCCAGCTGGCCTAGTACATATAATAAAATAAATGCTGTGCTCATAAAGTATGTGGTAGGCTATGCAGCCCAAGCCACAGCAGATGCAACCACAGATGCAATAACCCTAGAGGCTCACCCATTTACAGACAATGACCAGGTAATGGTATATGCTGCCCTGGATGGTGCTGTGCCAACAGGCCTAACAGCTAATAAAATATATTATGTGGTAAATTCCACATCAACCACCTTAAAACTTAGTGCCACCAGTGGAGGCACTGCAATAGATATTACAGCCAATGGCAGCACCTGGTACTTAGCAGTACAGCCAGTGCCTAAGCAATTAACCGCAGCCATTAAGTTAGTGCTTACCCACCTGAATGAAAACAGGCAGGATGTGGTAACCGGCACAATAGTAAATAAAGTGCCAATGACAAGCAGGCACTTCTTGAACTTGATTAAACCCAAAAGAATTTAATGCTCAAATCCCTTAACATAGGATCATTTGACAGGCTAATCAGCATACAAGCCAATGCCCCCTCATTGGCTGCTGATGGTCTGCCTGTAGATAGTTGGTCTAATTTGTACACCAATATTCCAGCCCAAAGAAAATTTAAGAAAGGCAATGAGCAGGCAGAAGAAGGTAAACTAAACACCACCCAAGAAGCCACATATATAGTAAGGTGGGGGGCTAATATTACAGCCAAGTGCAGAATTGTGGAGGGCACCAAAGAATACCAAGTAACAGCAGTTACTGAATTAGGCAGAAGGCAGGCTTTAGAATTACAATGCATTGAAATAGAAGGAGCACAATAATGGGTGCCAGGCTAAGAGAAGCACAAGCTGGAAGAGGTGGAGGCTCACCATCAGGACCTAATTCAGATTTTGAATTAAAAGGTTTTGAACAATTCGCTTACCAAGTAAGCCAAATTCCTGATAAATACCAGCGAGCAGAAGTGCTCAAGGTGCTAAGAAAATGCACTAGCCCTACAATCAGAGCCATAAGAAGCCAAGTAATAAAGCATGATAATTCGGGCAACCTCTGGCAATCAGTAGGCAATATAACCGGAAAGAGTAAAACCTTCCCTAATATATTGGTAGGCTTTAGAGTAAGAAATGGCTACAAAGGTTTTCATGGCCATATTTTAGAACACGGAACTCAAGAAAGATTTAGAAGAAAAAAAAGAACCTCAGCTTTTGGAGTAGTTAGAAATGGCAAAAATATTAGCACAGGTAAAATGCCAGCATTAAACCTGGTGAAAAAAGGAGCCAATGCCAGTGAGAGCCAAGCCATAGCAGAAGCAGAAAGGCAAATGCTAGCCTTTACAGAAAAACAATTAAAAAAGATTTTCAGATGAGTGCAAAAGCAATGTTTACTTTATTGAATGCCAACGCTGAATTCACTACAGCATGCAGTGGAGGTATAAGCAGTTACATAGCTCCACCAGGCGCAGCTAAGCCATACGCTATTCTTTACCCAGACGACAGCATGCCAACGCAAACGCAAGGTAACCCAGCCACACAAGAATGGAAAGATGTGGTGCTTTCAGTAGTAGCCACTACTACTACTCAGGCAGGCATTATTGCTACTTTAGCCAGGGGGATCTTAGACAATTACAAGGGAACAGTGGCAGGCATTAATATAAAATACTGCAAGTATGAAGGGGTAGAAGAAGATGGCTTTAATGATGAGTTAAAATCTGCTGTTCTCGAACATAGATACAGGCTTTGTGTAGTGCTATAATTCGATAAAAGATAACAACCTAATTAGGAATGTATTTTTATAGTAAAATAAGAAAGCATGGCAGAGCATAAACTACTTAGAGATTATTCACTTGGAAATGTAACCATGAAAACTGGTGGCACCATTGAAGTAAATGGATCAGACAAAGTAAAGGCGCTACAGCTGGCAGGCTTTATTGCCCAGCCAAAGAAAAAGAAAGTAACGGACCAGCCAAAAGCTGATTCAGAAGAAATAATTAATCAGGTCGAAAACTCAAAGTAAAACAAAATGGCAGCATTAACAGGTGAAATAATTGGGGGTGATCTATTCCTTAGGCTATCCAGCGATGGCGGAACAACTCACGATATTGTAGGCTGTATTAAGGGGGTTGAATTGACCTTCAATGCACCCACTATTGATGTGAGCTCACAATCTAGCGGAGGGTATAAGAAAAAGAAGCCAGGCAGAGGTAAAGAGATTACAGGATCAGCCAATGGTTTGATGAGGTTCTCAGATGTTTCTGGCGAAATTAACGCTAATGACATCTTCACGCTGGCAAATGATGGAACAGAAGTTCCTTTCCTTTTCCAGCCAGATACACCAGCCACAGGTGATGTAACTTTTGGGGGCACTGTTTTAATTTCAAACCTGAGTATATCTGCACCTAATGATGCAGAGGCTACTTACTCTTTCAATTTTGAAAGTTCAGGCACAGTAACAGTAACAGTAGCATCAGTTTAAGCCATGGTGACTGAAAATATAGAAGCAGGAGGAAAGGACAGGCCTTTCCTCTTTTCTTACAAAGCCATTAAGGAGCTCTCCAAAACAAACACTGAGGGCACTGATGAACTGGACCAAGTAGAGCTGATGGCTTTTATTGGCTTCAAACATGGTGCTATCAAGGAAAAGGAAGAAGTAGATTTTGAGCTTTCTGATATGGAAGACTGGTTTGAGGAGGATCTAAGCTTACTGGCCACCATCACTCAGGTGATTGAAAATAGTAAGACTTTACAGGAAAAGGCTCAGGCTCCTCAGAACAGGAAGCAGAGGAGGAGCCCCTTGAAAAAGTAATAGCAGAAAATATGGGCATGGCAGCTTCCTGCCTTAATATTAACCCAGATGCTTTCTTTGATCTTACCCCAAGGGCCTTTCAAGTAATGATGAAGGCCTACAATAATAAGGCAGAACAGGAAGCAAAAATAATTTTAGAATCTGCAAGGCTCACAGGCTGGCTAGCTGCAAGGCCACACTTTAGCAAGCAAGCGCAAAAACAATTTTGGCACCCACAATTATACCACCCATTTAGGTGGGATGAAGAGATTAAACAAGCTGCCAGCCCAATACCAACAAACGAGAATATGGAAAGGGCCAGGCAGTGGCTTTTGTCAGACAATTAAACCCATTATTCAATGGCAAGTATAGCCCAGGTTACGGTCCGGTTTGGTGTTGATTTAAAAGACTTCACCACTAAAATGCAGAAGGCTACCAAGGAAATGAGAGCCTTGGGTAAGACCATGCAGAACACTGGCAGAGACCTTACCAGAAATATAAGCTTACCTATACTAGCAGCTGGAGGGGCCGCCACAAAACTTGCTTTTGACTTTGATGAGAGCATGACCAAGATTCAAACCTTGGTTGGCATTTCTTCAGATGTTGTTAATTCCTTCAAGAAAGATGTTTTAGAACTCGCTGGCAGAACAGCACAGGCACCTGCTGATTTAGCAGATGCTCTATTTACTGTAACATCAGCTGGTCTAAGAGGAGCTGAAGCCATGCAGGTTTTAGAAATGGCAGCCAAAGGCAGTGCTGTAGGCATGGGTGAGACTGGGGAAATAGCCAAGGCAGTTACAGCAGTAATGCAAGCCTATGGGCCAGAGAATATGAGTGCTGCCAAGGCAATGGATATTTTTACAGCTACCATTAGAGCAGGTAACCTGGCAGCAGCAGACTTAGCCCCAGTACTTGGTAGAGTGGTAGGTATATCTGCACAGTTGGGTGTAGGCTTCGATCAAGTAGGGGCTTCAATTGCCACCTTTACCCGGTTGGGGGTAGACAGTTCTGAAGCTGTTACTGGGTTAACTGGCTTTTTAAATGCCATGATTAAGCCATCAAAAGAAGGAGAGAAAGCCTTGGCCACTATGGGGCTAACATTCTCTGATTTAAGAGAAGAGATTAAAGAGAAAGGTTTGGCCTCTGTAATGATAGGGTTAATCAAAAGCTTTGATGGCAATGTGGAGGCCCTTGGCGATGTTATACCAAATGTAAGAGCCCTGGCCACTGTAATGGGCACAGCTGGTGTGCAGGGTGATGCTTACTTAAAAATTCAAGATGAGATTGCCAACAGTACTGGTATTCTAAACAAAGCATTTGAAGACACCAGCCAAGGTGGGGCTTTCAAATTAAAGGCTGTTTTTAACGACCTTAAGCAAATAGGAACAGATTTAGGCTTAATAATTTTACCCATTGTAGCCCAGTTGGGTGAACGGCTGAGAGGGTTATTTGCTGCCTTCAAGAATTTAACCGATGCCACAAAAGAGAATATTATAAAATACGCTTTACTAGCAGCGGCCATTGGGCCAGTAATTTTTATCGTGGGCACCATGATTACCAGCTTTGGTACATTGCTTGCCACTTTAAAAACAGTGAGCATATTTTTAGCAGCAAATCCTTGGTTTGCCCTGGCAGGTGCTGTGGCTGCTGTAGTGGCTGCCTTAGTTAGCTATAGTGCTATAAGTAGAACTGTGGAGCAATCAAGCCAAAGCGCTTCTCAAAAAGTGAAAGAGGAGAAAGAGGAGCTTAATTTATTGGTACGGGCCATTACCAGTTTGAATGAGGATAATGAAACCAGGGCTGGCTTGCTAGATGATTTAAAAACTAAATACCCAGACTTTATTAAAAATATAGGAACTGAAGAGCTTACTAACAAGAATCTCAGCATTGCTTTGCAAGAGGTAAACAAAGAATATATCAAGAAAATAGCCTTGGCAGCTGGTGAAGATGATATTAAAGCGAATCTGCAAGAGCAAAAGAAACTCCAAGATGATTTAAAAAATCAACAAATAGACTTAATTAAGCTCAAGGATGAGCTTTACAAGGCCGATAGCTTGACATGGCAAGAAGATGTGGCAAGACAAATTGATACTTTAAATTTTAGTATTGATGGGGGCACAAAGCGAATTGTGACACTAAGGGAAGAATTAATTGCAACACAAAAAGCCTACCAAGATTTAGCAGGGGCAGCCTTTGGTGGCACTCCTGCTGTAGTGCCAGCCACAGGAGGTGGAGGAGGAGCAGGAACTGGAGGAGGTAACCCACCAAGACAAGAGGTGGACCCTATTGGGCCAATGCAAGAAAGGCTTGCTTTGGTTCAGAAAGAAAGAGGAGAGGTGGAAGGCCTTACAGATGACTACCTGAATAGCTTTGTAGTTATGGCAGAAGGGCCAACCGTTTTAGAGCAAGCTTTTGGGCAGTTTACAGGATCAGTAGCCAATATGTTTGAAGATATGCTTACCGGTGCCAAAGTAAGCATTAACGGAATCATTCAAATGTTAATTAGGCTTGCTGCTAGGCTAGCAGCAGCAGCAGTAATGGCAGCAATACTATCTACTTTACTTGGTGGAGGGGCTAATGTTGCAGGAGCAGCCAAAACAGGATATTCTTTTTTAACCCTATTTAAAAACTTTGCAGGCTTTAGAGAAAAAGGAGGGCCAGTAATGGGGGGCAGTACCTACATAGTAGGTGAGAAAGGTCCCGAGCTTTTCAGCCCTGGTGCTAGTGGTATGATTACCCCTAACCATATGCTAGGTGGCAGTGGAGGTAATCCATCAAAAGTACAGATTGAATTTGTGGGCAGCATTCCACTAAGGTGGGATGGAAGAGATATTTCTGGAATAATAAACCAGAACAACATCAGGATTAAAAAAATGGGAGGCTAATGGCTTGGGGCACAAAATATAGGTTCAATATATACAGCCACCTTGTGGGCACTTACTGGAAGGCAGACCTTGCATTAAAAGACTATGAAGGTGCTATTACCACAGGGGTAGAACTATCAGCAGAGGCAGCACTAACCATTAGCCTTGAGGGCCAAGGAGGCAGCAAATACCTTACAGCCAATGGTAATGCCTTAAAGGGCACCAGTGCCACATTAAGCATATGCATTAAAAACAGCACCCAAGCAGCTGCCTTTCTTGCATTTGCCACAGTGGAAGTAGAAGAGTGGAAGCTGCTAATTTACAAAGGCACTGCACCAGGGAATGAAACCATATACCATGAGCTCTTTATTCAGCCAGATGTTTACCAGTTTCCATACAGCGCATACCCTTATTTTATACAGCTCACTGCAAATGATGAAATAGGCAGGCTTAATTCTGTTTCATTTGCTCAAAGCAGCGGAGCCAGATATACAGTAAGGGCCACTATAATGTATTTTATTTTTGAATGCCTAAACAAGCTAGGCATCAATAGAGAAGTAAGAGAAGTTTGCAATCTGTACTGTGCAGAAACTGATGCAGCAGCAGCAGACAGCTCACTGGCGCAAGTAACTGTAGACCCTAAGAAATACCTGAATAGAATAGGCAGAGAAGATGAGGCACCAATGAGCTGCCATGAAGTACTGAATGACATATTTAAGACCTTTGGTATAGTAATGCATTTAGGCAGCGATAACAGATGGTTTTTAAAAAGAGTTAATGAGATAGCCGGCACAAGCTATATACAAAGAATTTTATCAGATGCCACTTCAGTAGAGAGTAGTGCCACCATTACTAACCACCTTGTAGCAACTAATACTGAAACAGGTGATGGCATAGTAACTTTTATAAACAACCCCACTGTAGTAATGGACTGGCGATGGAAAAGGGCAGAAATCCAGTTCTTTGTTGGCCTAGCCAGAACCTTTGTATTAGATGGTGACTTTGCCCCAGACAAGTGGACTGATGAAAACACCCTGGCTAATTGGGATAAGTTTTTTAGGTTTCCATCAGTAGACCACACGCTAACATATGTTAGACGGCCAGTAGATGTTTTACGCACCTACCAAGCAGGCAGATATATTGATGGTGACATAGCCAACAGCAGCCTTTTTGAATTTACTGTAAATACAGGCACTAGTTACATACAGGCCACAGATTCATTAGATGGCTACCCAAGTTTTTTTAAGGTAGAAGATAAAGTAATACTAAGTGCAGCCTCAGGATCTACACTACCAGCACCACTACTACCGGGGCAGGTATATTATGTTATAAATATGCAAACCAGCCCACCAGATGCAGATTCAGA
>Ga0136561_1000470_pt1 | contig 13186 bp, 14 predicted proteins | sample AntRauMeHopE1498_FD_104641 | JGI IMG/M metagenome (GOLD analysis project Ga0136561, IMG submission 104641) | Saline lake microbial communities from Rauer Islands, Antarctica - Metagenome Hop E1 #498 | ecosystem: Environmental > Aquatic > Non-marine Saline and Alkaline > Saline | place... | reverse complement strand
GCCATCGTGGAATCGACGGCAGAGGGGCAGGACGGCGAATTCTACAAGATGGCCACCAGGGCGCAGGCCAACCATGAGATTGGCCGTAGGACCGCGCGCACGTTCCTCTTCCACTTCTTCCCGTGGTTCACGGATCGCGGTTACGTGGTCGACCCGAAGCATGTCCTGATCAGCGACGAAGACCACGCCTATTTTGACGAGATCGAACAGAAGATGGACACGCTGTTGAGCATGCCTCAACGGGCGTTCTACGTGTCAAAGCGCGATGACGACTTTGGTGGCGACCACGCGAAGATGTGGCGCGAGTATCCATCCACACCGGACGAGTGCTGGCAGCAGTCCACCGAGGGTCGCTACTGGGCCAAGCAGCTGGCCATGACCCGCCTCGGCAACCGTATCCGGGTGCTGGAGGTCGATCCATACGAGCCGTTCTACACTTTCTGGGACATAGGATCACGCGACGGCACCGGCGTCTGGGTGATGCAGAAATGCGGCGAAGAACGCCGGTTCCACCGCTTCCTGCAAAACTGGGGCAGCGGCTACGCCACGATGGTGCAGTCGATGAACCAGACCGGGTTCACATGGGCGGTTCACTATCTGCCCCACGATGCTGGACACAAACGGCAGCAGGCCGAAGCCATCATCAGCCCCCTCGATATTCTGCAGCAGCTGCAGCCGTCGTGGCGTTTCGAGGTCGTTCCACGGGTTTCCACGCTGGAAGTCGGGATCGAGACCACCCGCAAGCACTTTCCCAAGGCGGTGTTCTGCCCGGTCGGCTGCAAGGAAGGCCTCCTTCACCTTGGCAATTACCAGCAGCGCTGGAATCGGCAGGCCGGGGCGTGGTCGCAGGAACCGCTCAAGAACAACGCGACCGAGGGGGCCGACAGCTTCCGCCAATGGGCGCAGATGGAAGAAAGCGGGCTCTTCCAGCGTACCCAGACCAAGCGGACGCGCAAACCAATCCAAGGGGCCATGTGAATGTCTTACATGAATGATCAGCGCGTTGATGACACCTATGATCCGGACACCGCGATCGAGGTCGATTTCGAGACCATCATGCGCGTGCGCCAGCATGGTGATGTCAGCGCGCTCTATACGTGGAACTGGGCCGCCGACAACGGCGCGCAGCCGCTTCTGGTCTTGGCGCCAGCGTGGGCGCCCATGCACGGCGATCAGCCGCGGCTGTGCTGCATCATGCTCTCCGACGCCTGGAAGTGGTCCCGCACCCACAACGACGATGACCAGGTCGTCGATATCGACCCAGATGAAACCCGGATCGGCGGGGATCAGTGGCAGCGCGAGATCGCCGAGTATTTCGCCGCCTGCTTGAGGCTATCGGCCAGCGACCCGGCAACTGTGCGCCGGATACGCGGCATCATCGAAGACAGCCTGCATGATCTGGTGATGATGCCCCCGCCACCCATGCGCGACCATATCCGCCAGGATGATATTCACCTCGAATTGACGGATCGAAACACCGGCAAGACGGACCAAATCCCCCTGCGGAAGCACTGAGTGAGGTTGCACAATGAGCATGACAGACACCAACAACGTCAGTGGATGGGGCTTTCGCAATGACGAGCGCGTGCGCCCGCCACAGGACGAGTATGGCAACTCTTCCGCCCTGTCGGGACGCGAGAAGGACATGGTCACGACCGACGATCAGGTGGCCGATGGTGCGCTGTTCCAACGCCTGATGGGGTTATACACCCACGAGCTGGGCGTGCAGGCATCATGGCGTGGCCGCATGGGCGAGGATGAGGCCAACTATGACGGCGACCAGCTGAGTGCCGAGGTCAAGGCCGAACTGGCCCGCCGCAACCAATTACCGATCACCTATAATGTCATCAAGCCCGCAGTCGACTGGCTGTTGGGCACCGAGCGGCGCGCGCGGACGCAGCCACGGATACTTGGCCGCACGAAGGCCGGAGCCGCCGCCGCCGAACGCAAGACGCAGCTGATGAAATACGTGCAGGACTCGTCGCAGGGCGAAATGCACGTCTCCCTCGCCTACCGTGACGCCGTACGCGCTGGGCTGGGCTGGCTGGAATGCGGGCACCAGGGTGAAGAAGAGGGAGAGGCCGTATTCGTCGGCAGCGAACCGTGGCGCAATATCCTGCACGACAGCCGGTCAACGGACCTCGCTCTCGCAGACGGGCGGTACATCTTCCGCACCCGCTGGACCGACATGGACATCGCCGCGCGGTTTTTCCCCAACAAGCAGGTGATGCTGCAGCAGTCAGCCGTCCTCAGTGGCAGCTCATTTCCCTCCTTCGGCAGCAATCTTGGCGATTCTTGGATGGATGAAATGGAGGAATTGGCCAGCCAGAACCTCTCCCAGTATTCGGAAGGTGACAGTAGCCGCGACCGGGTCCGGTTGATCGAGGGGTGGTATCGCACACCAGCGGACACCGAAGTCCTTATGGGGGGCGAATTTGGCGGGTCAGTCTATTTCCCCGGCCATCGGGGCCACGAACACTCCATCCAGATCGGCAAGGCACACATCATCTCGAAGCTGATGATGCGGACGCATGTGGGGATATTCTGCGACAAGGGCCTGCTGCATAGCCAGCCGTCGCCCTATATCCACAACCGCTTCCCCCTCACACCCATCTGGGGCAACCGCAAAGCCGGGACGGGTGAGCCCTACGGGGTCGTCCGCAACATGGTGCCCATCCAGAGCGACGTGAACATGCGGGCGATCAAGCAACTCGCCATTCTGGCCAGCAACAAGGTCATCATGGACGAGGGGGCGGTCGAAGATCTTGACGAACTGGCCGACGAGGTGGCGCGGTCAGACGGCATCATCGTCAAAAGACCGGGCAAGGAACTGGTATTGGGCGTGGACCGCGAACTTTTACCGGCCCACATGGAACTGTTCTCGCGCGGAATCAACATGATCCAGCAGATCAGTGGCGTGACCGATGAGAGCATGGGACGCAGCACCAACGCCACATCCGGGCGCGCTATCCTGGCGCGGCAAGAGCAAGGCAGCGTCACCACAGCCCATTTTCTCGACAACCTCCGCTATGCCCTGCGCGCACACGGAGAAAAGACACTTTCGCTGATCGAGCAGTACTTCACTGAAGAGAAGGACTTCCGGATAACGAACCAGCGCGGCAATCCCGACTATGTGACGGTCAACGACGGCGAAGAAAAAGGCGATATTGCCGCGACCCGCGCCGACTTCGTCGTGTCCGAGGACGAGTGGAAGGCCACGGTCAAACAGCAACAGGTCAACGACCTACTGGAAGTCGTGCAACAGCTTGCGCCAGTCGCGCCGCAATTCGTGTTCGCACTCCTTGATGTCATCGTGGACATGATGGATCTGCCGCACAAAAGCACCATCGTTGCCCGTATCCGGGCCATCACCGGACAGGAAGACCCAGACGCGGATCCCGATGCCGCCGATCCCGAGACCATTGCACGTCGCGAGTCGAAGGCTGCACAGGCCGAGATGGAACGGCGCGGGGCAGATGCCGCAATCGCCACGCAGGAGGCCGCAGCCCTGGAGAAACAGGCCAAAGCGTTCAAGTTGACGATCGAGAGCTTCCGGGTGGCACATGGTATCAGCCACGACACCCTGCAGAACCTGCTTCTGGCCAATGAGACAGCCGTGGCCGCCGCGCAGTCGCGCCCGGTCGCCCCAGTGGCCGACAGCATCCTGGCAGCATCCGAGCAGGCCGCAGCCACCGCCATGCAGATGGCCATGCAGCAAAACCAGCCGGGGGGGCAGCAACAACCGCCGCCCCAGGCCCAACAGGCACCACCGCCCGAAGCCATGCAAAGGCAACTCGAACCCACCAACTGATGACATGCAGGAGGATCCGCTATGTCCACGCACCCTATTGACCTGACTGTACCCGCCGCCATCCCTGATGATGACCGGTTGACCGATGCCGAGCGCGAAGGACTGGCCGAGTTTGCCGCCGATCAGACGGAAGACGCGCCTGACTTCGATATCCCCGACACGGAAGAACCTGCCGAGCCACTGGCCGCCGAACCTGCCGTTCCTGCGGAAACGCCCGTCGTTCCCGCCGAGACACCCAAGCCTGTGGTAGAGCCCGAGATCGACGTCACATCTCACCTTGCGGATGCACGGAAAGAGATGAAAACGGCCAATGACCTTCTCGCTGAACTGCAGGACCAGTTTGACAATGGCGATCTGGGAGAAGCGGAACACAAGGTCGCCGCCGCCGCCGCCCGCGCGGCAGCAGAGGAAGCGGCTGCCAACTTCCAGTCGCTCAACACCCTCGACACGGCCAACCGACTGACCAAGGAGGCGCGGGCCCAGCAGCAGGCGGCGCAAGCGGATCAGGAATGGCTGGATGCCTCGACCGGGTTCATGGCGGCACAGCCCGCTCTGGCCGATCCGGCGCACTTCGATGCCTTCAACCGGTTCGTCACCCATACGACCCGCGCCGATGGCCCTTATGCGGGGATGACGTTCGATCAGCAGCTGGCGACGGCAGCACGGCAGTATGTCGATACCTGCAACGCGCAAGGCATCGCCCCACCAGCGATCACACTGGGCCTCGCACCAGCGCCGGGGGCGGCGGTTGTTCCAGCCCCTGTTGATCCCGCCATTGCACAGAGGGAGAAAACCAAGGCGATGATGAGCCAGCCACCGCAAACGCTGCGCAACATCCCGCCCGATCAGATCGACCCCAACACGTCTGTCGTCGCGCAATGGGCAACGCAGATCGACAACACCTCCGATCCCGCCGAGCTGGACGCGCTTTACGCCAGGATGCCCGCGCATATCGCCGATCAGGTGCTGCAGTATAATGGCTGAAGACCTGGCCACCCCATCCCCGGCGTCGCGCGCCGGGGATGATACAGAGATGACCGACCTGATGATGATCACATTGCAGGCCGGTCATGTGCTGATTGTTGGCGACATCAAGATAGAGGTCTATCGCGCATCTCCATCCCGTTTGAAGGTCCGCGTGGTTGCCGCTGGCAAGCCGGTTGTCCTGCTATCGCATGGGCGCGTTGTCGTCGGTGCCCAGCATCATCGTTACCCGCCGATAGCGGGATAAAACTGTGATGCTTGCGCGAAACGGCGCGCAGCCCTATTCTGCCCGGATTACGTGAGCGCATGAAGCCTCACTTTTTGCAAACCGCAAGAAGCGAGGAACGTCATGGCTGTCACACAAATTGCATGGGGCGACCCCAAAGCCGTCAAGCGCTGGGCCCCCAAACTCCACCGAGATGTCAACGCGGACGGCTATTTCAGCCGCAAATTCGTTGGCAAGACCTCCAACAGCATCTGTCAGGAAAAGACCGAGCTGGAAAAGGACGCCGGTGATACGATCAGCTTCGACCTTGAAGCCCGCCTCAAGGGTGGCCTCGTCGAAGGCGATGCCACTGCCGCTGGCAACGAGTCGATGCTCAAGCATTACACCGACACCATCACCATCGACCAGGCGCGCAAGCCGGTCGCATGTGGTGGCCGCATGTCGCGGCAGCGCACGGAACACAACCTGCGCGAGTCGGCCTCGATCCAGCTGAAGAACTATTGGCAGCAGGTTTTCGACGAGCTTTACTTCATGTATCTGTCCGGTGATCGCGGCACGGATCACTCCGATATCTTCCCTCTCGAATATACCGGACGGGCAAACAACGCCCTGCGCGCTCCATCGGCATCGCACCACCTCTTCGGCGGCAATGCCACCTCGATCGCCACCCTCGACGCGACCGACAAGATGGATGTCAACCTGATCGAGCGTGCCGATGTGCGCGCGGGCAACATGACCAAGAACTTCCCCAACGCGGTCAACATGTATCCCATGATGGTCGACGGCGAAGAGCGGTACGTCATGATCATGTCGCTGATCCAGGCATTCGATCTTCGTACCGGGGCTGGCACCGGCAACTGGCTGGACATCAACAAGGCCCTGATGACCCACTCAGGCACAGCCTCCCCCGTCGTCAAGGGTGGCCTCGGCATGATCAACAACACGATCCTGCACGCACACCGCAACGTCATCGGACGCTCCGATGCTGGTGTCGGCAACAACGTGGCGATGGCCGAGGCGCTGTTCTGCGCGCGTCAAGCCTTGGCCGTGGCATATGCCGCCACTGATGACGGGCGGCGCATGAGCTGGGTCGAAGACATGACCGATTACAAGAACAACCCTGTGATTGCAGGCGGTTACATCTTCGGAATGTCGAAGTGCCGGTTCAACGGCGGTGATTTCGGGGTCATGCGCCTCGATACAGCGGCAGCCAACCCGAACTGAGCCTAAGCGCAAGATGACGGGCGGCCCACACCGGGCGGCCCGTCTGATCATCCACAACCGGCCACATCGGCACACAAAAGGGACGCACCCAAATGCTCATCCAATCCAAGCAAGCCCAGCTGATGGCCGCCGTCGCGGTCGGTTTCACCGCTGGCCTCGAAACCATCAATATCTACACCGTCGATCTGTCCGCAGGCATTACCGCTGCAGATGACATCGTTGAAATCGCCATGCTGCCCGCCTATTCGCGCATCACCGGCATCGACGCGATCGGTTTGCTCACAGGCACCGGCGAAACCGCCGATGTAGGCATCCTTTCGGGCAACTTTGGCGACACTGGCACGCGCACGATGGCAACCGTCCTCATGAACGACGTGACGGTCCATAACGCGACGGCACCGGGCGCCCTCGGCACCCTGATCGCCATCCCCCCGACAGAGAACAACCGCTCCATCGGTGTCACCTTCTCGGCCAATATCGCCGCAGGTGCTGGCAAAAGCATCCAGCTTGTCGTCCGCACCATCAACGCCTGACCGGTAGGCCTTCAACGACTGGCCTATCCGTCGTCAACCCGACAAGAGGATGAAGCCCCATGTCAGAGAAAACCGCCCCACAGCCGGTCCTGATCCGCGCCAGGATCGAACGCCCAAATGGCTGGAAGATACCGCTCGACAATGCCGTGTATCACTTCCAGCCGCGCCCCGACCTTGGCGTACCCTATCGGCATGTGGCCCTCGTCGCCGACAAGGCGCACGTCAGACGCTTTCTCGCCATCACCGAGGGCTTCGAGCTGTTCCTTGAAGAGTTGGTCTTTGAAGAGCCCGCCGCCGCGCCGCCAACGCATCCGTCCTGGGGGCCTGGAACCCAAGAGGCCGTGCAGGAATCCAACCCCGCTTCACCCGCAACCCCCAACCCGGAGATTACCCCCGATGGCCAAACGACTTCTGATGGTGATGATAACCCCCCTTCTGGTGATGATGACGCTGGCGCGGATGCTGATGTCGATGCTGACGATCCTGACGCTTCCGATGTGGCCGCGACCGGAACGACTGCAGTTGATGAAGGCGGCGGTGGCGACGTCGATGGCGTCGATGCTGACCCGAAACTGGTGGAAACAGGCCCAGCGCCTCTTAATGACCAGTCGGATGATGAACTTCGCGCCACGTATCTGGCTCTCAACGGTCGGGCGGCACACCACAATATCAAACGCGAGACCTTGATCAACAAGATCGAAGACCTGCGCAACCCTGCCTGATTGAGGTGATCCGTCAATGGCCATCATCGCATCAGAGGTCATGCTCCAGGCCAGCATCCTATTACTGGATGCTGGCCTTGTTCGGTGGCCCGCCCCCGAGCTGCACATCTATCTGAACGCTGGACAGCGAGAGATCGCGCTGCACAAGCCAACGTGCTTCACCGATGAGGTCATCATCAACCTGGTGGCAGGCACGCGCCAGTCGATCCCAGCCACAGCAATTTCCCTCATGCGCGTCGTGCGCAACCTGTCAGCCGACGATGATCCCGGCCCGCGTGTCGGTGCCAAGGCGGTGACAGCGATCGACCGCACTGTCCTCGACACCCAGATCCCCAGTTGGAGTGATCCGACGGTGATGCCCTTCCGCGCGCTGGTGGATCACGTGGTAGTGGATATCGCCAACCCAGAGACGTTCTACGTCGTGCCCGGAAACACCGGGACCGGGATGCTGGAAGCCACCTGCGCGGTCATGCCGACGCCGGTGCCTGTCCCGTCCTCGCCCCTTCTCATCGCCAGCTACGTCACGTCCATGAACGTGCCCGCGATCTTCGAGAACGCACTGGTGGATTATGTCATGTACCGGGCTTTCTCGAAGGATGCCTCGACCCCAGGTCATGCCCAGCGCGCCGTGGCGCACTATCAGCAGTTTGCACAGGCCATCGGCCTCAAGATGCAGACCGACATGGCGCTGAACCCCGACAAAACCAGAGGGGCGTGATCAGTGCCACTGCCAACCGTCCCCCTCGCATCGATCCTGCCACTGGTGTCGCCTCACCTTGACGAGATATCGGACTATCTGGTGATCCAGATGCTGCGCTTGGCGGCCATCGAATTCTGTGAACGCACCAACATCTGGCGCGAGATGCTGACCGTCACCCTCGACAGCCAGGACGAGCCTGTCATCACCCCCGCCCATGCAGCGCTGCACGAGATAGAGTCGGCAACCTTTGACAGCGCTCTGTCCTCGCATACCCCACTGCAGCCGATCCGGTTCATGGCGACGACACCGCAAGAGCGGGCGGTCGATCCCACCGGCCAACCGCGCTACATCACCCAGACGTCGGCCAACACCATATCGATTGTGCCCTATGCCCCCGGCACGATCACCCTTGCCGCCATCCTGAAGCCCATCGCGGGGCCCGCGTTCGGTGTGGACAGCAGTGAACCGGACCCGGTCGTGCTGCAGGACCGGCAGAACGTCATCCCGGCATTCCTGTTCCAGCAGTTCGCCCACACGATTGCCAACGGCGCGCTCTATCGCCTCAAGACCATGTCCAACCGCCCATGGAGTGATCAGCCTGGGGCCGCCACGTTCTTTGCCCTGTTCAACCAGTCCTGCGACACGTCGTTCAACGCGGCGATCCGGGGTCAGCACAAAGCCCGCCGCCGCGCGGCCTATTCGTTTTACTGACCATGCCCATCAAGATCGAAACATTCAGCGGTGAGATGCCAGCGCGCCACCCGCGCCTTCTGCCTCCCAACGGTGCGCAGGTGGCCAGCAATGTGCTGCTTGATCGTGGCAGCCTGCGCCCACTGCGCGCCCCCGCCGTCAGCAACACCCTCGCAGTAGATGCCGACAACATCATTCTGCATCGCGGCACGTGGATCCCGGTCGATGACAACGCCTGGGCGGCACCGGGCCCCGTGGCGGATGATCGTCTCTACATCACCAGCGATGATGCCCCTGTTCTGCTCTTTGAGGGCGTATCTCGCCCACTGGTGCTGGCCGCCCCCACATCCGGGCCGAGTGCGGTCCCCAACGCCGCCGTAGACACCACGCTGGCCGAGTCCACGGTGTTTACCTACACCTACGTCACCGATCTGGGGGAAGAGAGCCAGCCCGCGCCGCTTTCCGGCGCCATAGCGCTGGATCCGGAGCAGACCGCCGCCATCGGTGGCTTCACGGCACCGCCCACCGGGCGCGGCATCACGCGGCGGCGCATCTACAAGTCCGTCACCAGCCTCAGCGCGGCCACCGGCCTGTTCTTCGTCCACGAAGAGGATGTGGGCAACGGCACGCTGACCTTCGACCCGGAGCTGCACCCGGCAGGTGAAGCCCTGCCTTCTGCCGACTATGACCCGGCCCCGGCGAACATGCAGGGGATCATCACGATGCCCAACGGCATGATGGCGGCATTTGCCGGCCAAGAGTTGATGTTCTGCGAACCGTTCCTGCCGCATGCGTGGCCGATCAAGTATCGCCTCAAGACGGATTACCCGATCGTGGCCCTGAGTGCGTTCGGCACGATGCTGGCCATCATGACCGAGGGCACGCCGTATCGGGCGCAAGGCACGCACCCTGATCAGATGCAGATGGAGAAGATCGAACAGAACCTGCCATGCGTGGCGGCGCGCGGCGCGGTCGATGTGGGCTATGCGGCGGTCTATCCATCAAGCGAGGGGCTTGTCACCATGTCGGCCGACAATGCCGTCCTGGTGACACGCGGGCTTCTGACGCTGGATCAGTGGGTCGCACTGCGCCCCGAGACGTTCATCGCATCGCAATGGTCGGGCCAGTATGTCGCCAGCCACCTGACCGCCGCCGACGCGCGCATCACGCGCCTCTTCAACCTGCAGGAAGGCAACGCCTATATCACGCGGTCGCCGATGCAGGCGCGGGCCTGGTATCACGACATCAGGACCGGGTTCCTCTATGCCCTGATTGGTGCCCGTTCCATCCAACGGTGGCACGCACCGGCCTCAGACGATGCCACATTCACCTGGCGCTCTGCCGTCTATGACGTCCGGTACCCGATCAGCTTTGCCGTGGCCGTGATCGAAGGCGTGGCCAGTGCCAGTGCCACACCAGAGGTCGCGCTGAATATCTATGCCGATGGCCAACTTATCCACACGATCACCGAGATGAACGTGCCGCGCAAACTGCCCGCGATACTGGCGCAGGAGTGGCAAGTGGAGATCGTCAGCAATGCCGAGATCCAGCGCGTGGTCGTGGCCGAAGACATGGAGGCGCTGGGACGATGAGAAGCATCCGCACCACACTGGACGCCCTGCGCCGCAAGCAGAACGTCGATACCCTGGTTGGCGATGCTGGCAAGCAAGATCAGCGCGCGGTGCGCTGGGCGGATCTGTTCTCTCACCCGACGATCAACCGCCTTCTGAACCTCGACAAGCGACAGGCCGCCGCGATCGAGACGGTAGAGGCGGCTGTCACCACCACCACCACGGCCACCATCGCTGCCCAACAGACCGCTGATGATGCGGCGGCGGCTGTTCTGGTCAATCTGGCATCGGCGCAACAGGCGCAAAACGCCCTCAACGCTCTCACGTCCGATCTTACCGCGACGACAAACACCCTGATCCGCGACAGTGGCAACTTCGATTTTCGCTTTGGTGGCGCGGGGTGGACCTCAAAGGCGGGGAATGCACTCGCCGACCAGTCTTTCGACACAATAACTGTGGGGCAGATCATCGCGCCGTGACATCTCATGCTCTGATAACGGCGCATGAACCAACCAAAGGAGACCTCTGATATGGCTGCAAATCCCTGGGCAATGTACGGCAACGCCCTCGAAAAAGTCCTTGATGGCACGATCGACCTGTCGGCTGACGCCTTCCGGATGGTGCTTGTCGGGACGGGATACACCCCCAACCAAAGCACGGATGTCGCGTATTCGTCCATCTCGGGGCAACAGATCGCCAACGGGAACGGATATGCCACCCATGGCAAGCTCGTGACCCTGTCCCAGTCCCGTGCGGGCTTGGCGGTGACGATCGATGGCGATGATCAGTCGTGGCCCACCTCGACGCTCACGAACGTGGCCTATGCCGTGATCGTGCGCGATGCCGATGCCAACGCGGCACTGGTCGCCGGTGATATTCCGATGTGGTTTTCGGAACTGAACGACGGCGGGTCGCTGTCGACGGTCAACGGCACCCTCGGCGTCACGATCAACGCCGCTGGCCTCTATGTTGTCACCGCGACAGCGGCGGCCTAACCCCAGGAGTGACTTGATATGACTGCAGGCTACAACCGCGCCAAGATGACGACGGCCACGACCGGAACCGGCACGCTGACCCTTGGCACGGCGGTCGCCGGGTTCCAAACCTTCGCCGCCGCTGGCGTGGCCAATGCTGCGACGATTGCCTACATCATCGAGGACGGTGATGCGTGGGAAGTCGGCACGGGCGTCTACACCACATCTGGCACGACCTTGACGCGCATTGTGGCGGAAAGCAGCAACGCGGACGCGGCCTTGAACCTGACGGGATCGGCGCAGGTCTTTATCGGGCTGACGGCGGCGGCGGTGGCGGAGCTTGCCACGCAGACGGGCGCGCAGACCTTGACGAACAAGACCCTGACCGCGCCCGCGATCAGCAACCCAACGTTGACGGGTTCTGTCGTCGAACAGGTTTTTGCCCTGACAGGCACCACGCCCGCGCTTGATCCGGCAAACGGCACAATCCAGACTTGGACCCTGACCGCAAACAGCACCCCGACCAATAGCCTTACAGACGGGGAAAGCATCCTGATCATGGTCAATGATGGCACGGCGTTTACGATCACTTGGCCGAGCGTGACATGGGTAAACAATGCTGGAGTTGCTCCCACACTGGCGACCACAGGCTTCACGGTCATATCACTCTGGAGAGTCTCAGGCGTTCTCTACGGCGCGCTTGTCGGGGATGGTTCCTGATGCTGGCGTCATGGCATGGCAGGGGTGCGGGCGGGGCTGTCGGTGGTGGCCTTGAGTTCGTCGGATCGCGAACCTTTCCCCAACTTGGAACCACAAGCACATTCACGGTTCCTCTTACTGCCCTGACGGGCGGAATTGCATCAGCTCCTCGGACTGGCGATCTGGTGGTGGCGTTTATTGGCATGTCATCACTTTCGGGAAGCCGTGATCTCACGATGCCTTCCGGGTGGGCCGAATTAGACCGAGTGCAAGGGAACAATACCTACAATTGCGACTTATATGTCATTTATAAAACAATGAGTGCAACGCCCGACACGGGATTTGATATTGTCGGGGGGATGCCGAGTGTAAACAGCTCCCTCGCAGTGACAATCCACGTCCATGCCGGGGCGTCAGCAGCGGCCCCGTCTTTTACAACCGCAAACGGCGGAAACTCGGTGCTTTGCAACCCTCCAGAAATTACGCCAACAGTCGCAGGATCGGAAGTTATCAGCGGCGGAGTGGGTGGACATATAGAAGGAGAAAGAACATTTTCTTCTTCCAGCTTTGATAGCTTTCTGTCTGAAGGTGTGGATGGAGTGGGAAAAGGTAGAACTGACTGCACTATTGGTGTGGGTCGGTTTGCGTGGACAAGCGGCGTGTTTGATCCAGCGGCGTTTACTTTTAGCGGCTCAAGTTTAGCGACATCCTCATGGGCCGCTTTATCTCTTGTTATCATTCCAGAATAGGAGCCGCATATGTTTGTCAAAGTCACCAAGGGCCAAGCCGCACCGATCACGCTTACCGAATTCCGCAAGATGTATTGGGAGACATCATTCCCGCAGGATATACCCTTGGCGGAGCTGGCCGAAAAGGGCGTCTATCCCGCCCGTTATATCCCTCAACCTGAAATTACAAAGTTTCAGCGCGCAACAATGTCTGATGCATTTACTCAGGTCGATGGCGAGTGGGTGCGTGGTTGGGATATACGAGACATGTCTAAAATCGAAATCCAAAAACGGCTTAGTTGCACAAAAATGCAAGCCATTGTT
>Ga0136561_1000467_pt1 | contig 13286 bp, 9 predicted proteins | sample AntRauMeHopE1498_FD_104641 | JGI IMG/M metagenome (GOLD analysis project Ga0136561, IMG submission 104641) | Saline lake microbial communities from Rauer Islands, Antarctica - Metagenome Hop E1 #498 | ecosystem: Environmental > Aquatic > Non-marine Saline and Alkaline > Saline | place... | reverse complement strand
TAATCAGCTTATTGCTGCTTATTTGGGTTGGAAAGGCGTTAAAGAAAACCCCGCTAGTGCAATTACTTTCGGTGACAACACGCCTATTCCCGTAGATGGATTAGAACTGGTTGCATCTTTGGCAGGACAATTTACGTTTGATTTGGCGTGGCAAGACGGTGATGTTGCCTTAGTTGACAACTATATGGCCATGCATGGTCGCAAACCTTATTCAGGTGAACGCAAACGAGAAGTGCTCGTTGCGCTTGCTATGAACTAGTCAGTTGTCTAGGTTAATTACGCAGCTTAGAACATCCAGCGCATTCTTACCTGGCATCGCAGTTTCTGCTGTGGTTGGCCTAGCCGCATTATTTTTGAGCAGCCACTATGGCGCGCCAGCAATGCTATTTGCATTACTCTTGGGCATCGCTATGTCATTTATTTACGACGATCCGAAATGCAAAATAGGCGTCGATTTTACTGCCCGACATATATTGCGCTTGGGGGTCGCCTTGTTAGGTCTACGCATTGCATTTGGGGATCTTACTGCAATGGGCTGGAAAACTGGCGCACTGCTCGTTATCGCAGTGGCGAGCACCATTTTAGTGGGTATGTTATTAGCCAAGGCTTTTGGTTTAGAAAAACGCTTTGGTCTACTCACCGGTGGCTCGGTTGGTATTTGCGGGGCTTCTGCGGCGATGGCGATATCAGCAGTACTGCCGCAAAGTAAAGAAAATGACCGTGACACCCTATTAACAATCGTTGGTGTTACCTCCTTGTCTACCATCGCCATGGTGGTTTATCCTATTGTAGCTGCCTATTTACACTTGGATGAGGCTCAGACCAGTCTGTTTTTAGGCGCGACTATACACGATGTAGCTCAAGTCGTTGGTGCGGGCTACTCAGTGTCGGAGCAAACAGGTGATTTAGCCACACTCACAAAGTTGGTAAGAGTTGCGTTTTTAATGCCCGTGGTTATGTGTATTTTACTTGTCCTTAGATTAAATTTTGACGGCACTCAAACAGGTAAAACACCCGGCGTTCCCTCTTTTTTAATTGCTTTTGCTGTATTAATGGCAATCAATAGCATAGTAGACCTACCTCAAGTTATTACTGACTCAGCAACCGATATTTCGCGCTTTGCCCTAGTAATATCTATTGCGGCTATTGGTATGAAGTCGAATTTAGGTCAAATGCTGACGGTGGGTATCAAGCCTATCCTGTTGCTGGTGATTGAAACATTATGGATTGCTGCACTGGTACTACTTTGTTTACCCTACGTTTAAAAAGCCTGCATCTAAGACAAAAAAAGGCGCCTTAAAAAAGGCGCCTTTAATATAATCAGACATTACAGATTTAGAATTTCGCTCTTAACTGAATACCGAAGTGACGATCTGCGTCACGTGGTATCTGGTAACGGAAATTGTCACCGCTGTAGGTAGTCACAAATTTTTCGTCCGTTAGATTTTTAGCAATCAGTGATATTCTGTAGGCATCGTCATCAAACGAAAATGCGATGCTACCGTTAATAATGCTGTAGTCAGGTAAAAACGCTTCTGGGTTAGTCACTGCCGTTGTACCTGGCGCTCCTGCAAAAATATCGTCGGTGTACACATATGAGGCATTAAAGAAGATGTCCATGCCATCCATTTCCATTACATACTCACCAGTAAGGGAGTATTTCAAGTCAGGAGAGAAAGGCAAATCGGCGCCTGAACGACCGTCACATGGGTTTAAGCCAACTGGACATCGAAATTCATCAACTACTGCATCTACGCTAGACAAACCACCGGTAAGCAAGAAGTTTTCTGTTGCTTGCCACATAAAGTCTACTTCAAAACCTTCGGTTGTTACCGAGCCTGCGTTGGTTAAACGGGTGATAAATACGCCGTCTAAATCTTCAGGGTTGTTAGCTTGAAAACCATCTATGTTTGTTCTAAATGCCGCTAGGTTTATGATTAAGTCGTTAGTGGCATATTTATAGCCCAGCTCATAAGCGTCGGAGGTTTCTGGACCAATTGGCAAAGAGTCGGTGTTTGACATATTGTAAAATACGTTAAACGCAGGCCCCTTATAGCCTTGTGAGAAGGTTGCATAAACCATGCTGTCGTCATTAATATCATACTGTGCACCAAGCTTAGATGAAGTATTGCTTTCACTTACACTATTGTCGAAGTCAGTATCGAATCCGCGCACGCCAACGCCTGTTCGGCTATATTGGTCGTCACTGCTGCGGTTATGTGAAAAGCTGACTTCGTCGTCGGTGTAGCGAATGCCGAATAAAAGACGCAAATCGTCGTTTATATGATATTTAGCATCTGCAAACACCGCCCAGTTATCAAATTCTGTTTCCATAAAAGCGGTGGCGCTTACAATATCATTCGCGTTACAGCTTAAGCCCTCAGCTTCAATAAAAGCATTAATATCGGTTTCACTAGGGTTAACGACACCAAGGATGTTGCTTAAGTAATCGCCGATAGCAGCAGGAAACTGGCCGTTATTGTTTTGACATGAAGCGTCACGCGAAAAGCTTCTTTCTGAGCTTTGTTCCCACCAGAAAAAACCAGCCTGATAATCAAAATCACCGCCTAAAGGGGAAGCAATTCTAAATTCTTGGGATACTTGATCCCACTCTTGTGGGCCAATATCATGCAGCTGAAAGGGAACACCAAATACGGGGAAGGGAAGGTCGCCAGCCGTTGAGGTAAAATCGCCTTCGCGAAATTCAGTGTTGTTCCAGCTTCTATAAGCCGTAATAGAGGTGAAGTCATGATTGCCTAAAGGACGGTCTACTTGTATTGAAAACGCTGTGTGCTCATCTATGGTGCGAGTTTCAAAATCATGATCGATTTGACGCTGATTTAAATCTAAGTCACCCGTGCCCGTGCTATTAGGTGAAGCTTGTGAATCATGACGACCGCTTGGGGTGAGTTCTAGATCGGCGCAGCAAGAGTCGTTAGAGCTTACGGTTTCGAAGATAAATAAAATATCGGTATCGCCTGATGCCTCAATATCGAGCATCGCGCGAAGACCTTCTTTATCGTATCCGTTGGTTGTTTGATTGTTGTATACATTATTAATGTAACCGTCAAACTGCGATTTAAGCACCGTTAGGCTACCATTTGCATTATCACTCAAGGCGCCCGACACCCTGCCTTTGAGGCGGTATTCGTTGTCTTGCATAAGGGTAGTTTCAAACACGCCTTCAAAGTCTTCACTAGGGCGTTTAGAGGTCATGTTTACAACCCCTGCAGATGCATTTTTGCCAAACAGTGTGCCCTGAGGTCCGCGCAGTACTTCAATTCTTTCTAAATCGTATAAATCAACGAAGGCTTGCCCTGAACGGCCAAGCACAACGCCGTCAACAACGGTAGATACGCTAGGCTCTGCCGCGACACTAAATGATATAGTACCAATACCACGAATAGTGATAGCAGAGTTTCGCGTGGTGTTACCTTTTCTGAAGCTAACGGACGGCACAAGTGCTTGAAGCCCTTCAATGTTAGCGGAGAATGCCGAGTTTATTTGATCTTCGCGCAGCACAGTCACCGCGACTGGGACCTCGTTTAGATTTTCAACACGTTTTTGTGACGTAACAGTAATCGTTTCAAACCCTTTTTCAACCTTTTCAGCTTGTTCTTGCGCGCTTGCCGTTATACCTAATGATAAGCATGTTGTTAGCGCTAATGCTTTTGCAATACTTTGTTGCAACGAGCTCAGTCTAAATTTCATTTTGTTCTCCAAGTTTCGTGTGTGTCATGAATTACCAATGCCCCCCCAATTTAATTGTACTGGTTCATTCGGGTATGGCATTTACTGGTTTTATAGTTAGTTGATAAGCACAAACCGACAACTACGACTTGAAAATAGCTTATCTTTTTTGTCTTTACCTTTAGCGTCTTATATAAGATAGAAGATAAGATAAAATTTACCCAATTAGTTAACAGGATGCAACTTATTTGTTGTTAATATGTGTTTTTAAAGTGAAGTTTTGCGCTGCCTAGCATCGCAATCGGCCACGGAGCTTTCTACTAGGTCCAACCACTCGTTTCCAAATTTACTAATGAACCATGCGCGCATGTTGCTAGATGCATCTTTGAAAGCTTGTTTTTCGGCTGCTGTCGGACGATAGACTGTTCCGCCGGCTTGCTCGAAAATGCGATAAGAATTTTCTTCTTCGGTTGCCACTAGGTTGTTGGCGGCAGCCTGCTGTTTTTTAAAGCCTTCTTCAACGATAGCTTGAATATCCGTAGGTAAGGTTTGCCAGACAGGTTCTGAAAACCACCATAGTGTCGCCATGTATGAATGCCCATCGAGAATTATGTACTTTAAATGCTCTTGCAATTTGGCGCCTATAATATCTTGGATACCATTTTTACTGCCTTCCACTACGCCGGTGGCTAATGCCGTGTATAGCTCAGCCCACGAGATAGGGGTAGGGTTTGCACCTAGCTGTTTAACTAACTCTTGCTGGATTTCTGCTGGCGTTGTCCTAATCTTTTGTCCTTTCAGGTCTGCTGGTGTGCGTATTGGCTTATCTGTAGTAGCAAAATTACGCCACCCGCCAGTGTTGGCAATGCCAATAAGGCGAATATTTAAAGAGCGCTGCAGTACTTCTTGTCTTATTTTGTCTAGTATTGGGCCATCTAATACACACAAAGCCTGTTCATCGCTGGTGAACAAATACGGTAAATCTAAAACCTGAGCGGGTGCAAAAAAGTTACCTGTGCCGCCTACGGTGCTGGGAAACATTTCCAGTACACCCTGCTGAAGATTACTGATACATTCGGGCACACTGCCGCAAAACTGACCCGAGGTGTATATGTCAACTTGCACACGGCCCTTACTTTCGGCTTCTACGTACTCTTTAAATGCAATTAAACCCACATAGTCTTCGTCTTGGGTTGAAGCCTGAATAGCTGCCTTTATAGTAAACTCCGCTTTTGTGCTTGTAGAGCGCAGCACACCAATAATGCTGACTACAAATACCAGTGCATAAATGCTTAACAATACAATACGTTTTCTAGTCATAAAGGCGAATCCTTAGGCAAAGCCAAAAAGGCGAGGAAGCGTCATTGTGATCGCAGGAAAATACGTAATCATAAATATAACCAGAGCTTGAACTGCCAAAAATGGCAGCATTTCTAAGGCTATATTTTCAGTCTTTTCACCCGACACCGACGCGGCCACAAACAGCACTAAGCCCATTGGAGGTGTGGCTAAACCAACCGTTAAGTTAACGCACATAATAACCGCGAAATGCAGCGGATCTATGCCCAGTGCTATAAAGATAGGCGCAAGCACCGGCCCCAGAATCAGAATAGCCGGTCCGGCATCTAAAAACATACCAATGGCAAACAAGAATAAATTGATAATTAACAAAAGTAGCAGCACATTCGATGTAATCTGCATAATGTTAGTGGCGAGTGAGTCAGCTAGTCCTGATACTGTAATTATCCATGCAAAAGTAACCGCTGAGCCTACCAGCAGTAAAATAGTGCCTGACTGCACAGCGGCGTTCACGAGTATGAGCGGTAACTGATTTAGTTTGAGCGTGTTGGTAATAAATAAGGTCACAATAAATGCATAGCCAACCGCAACAGCAGCTGCTTCAGTTGGGGTGAAAACGCCCGCTAAAATACCGCCTAATAAAATTACGGGGGTTAATAAAGGTAAAAAAGATACCTTAAAAGCAGATCCTCGTTCTCCCCAAGTGGCTTTTTGATTGGCTATGGGATAATTACGTTTTTTAGCGATACGGTTCGTGACTATCATTAAGCCGGCGCATATCAATAAACCCGGTAGTATCCCGGCTAAGAACATACCCGCCACTGAAACGTTCATAATAAAGGCGTATAAGATCATGATGCCAGAAGGGGGTATAATGGGGCCAATCACGGATGAGGCCGCGGTAACTGCTGCGGCGAATCGTCGACTATAGCCATTTTGCTCCATGGCCGGAATGAGCATTTTACCTAAGGCAGAAGTGTCTGCCACTGCTGAGCCTGACAAGCCTGCAAACAGCACCGAAGACAGTATGTTTACCTGAGCTAAACCTCCTCGATAATGGCCAATAAGGGTTTTACAAAAGCGCACAATAGACTGCGTAATACCGCCTTGATTCATCAATTCACCGGCGAGTATGAAAAAGGGCACTGCCATAAGTGGAAATGAATTCATGCCTGAAAATAAGCGATTTAACAGAGCTGAAAAATACACCTCGTTTCCATCAATCATTAAGCTAACGCCGGGCCCTACCAATAGCGCGAATACCACGGGAGTGCCTGCGGTTAGCAGTAATACAAATATCCATATATAGCTTAGTGACATGCTATTGCGATCCTTGATTTGAAATAGTTGCCTTTGACGACTCGCCATTGTGCTGCTGGTCATTATTAGGTGGACTGTTATTTGACTCATCGTTATACGGCACTAGTGGGGATGTGAGCTGTTGGATAAGTCTTTCAATGCCGACTAAAAATAATGAACCAAAGGCAAAAGGCATACACAGGTAAAAAACCCATAGTTTAATCGCAACAGAGGCCGCGGTTATAGTGGTTCCCCCGGCGACAAAGCTTAAGCTTTGCTTGAAAAATATGGCGCTAATAAGCATGACTAATAAAGTAATTATTATTTCAGCAATGCGCTTAGGTAGAGCAGGTAAGACTTCGTGAAACATGTCAATTGACACATTCAAGTGTTCTCTGTAAGCCCATGGCGCCACCAAACAAGCTATCCAGACCATGGCATATTTAGATAATTCTTCGGTCCACGTTAAAGAGTCATTTAATACATAGCGAAAAAAAACTTGCGCTAAAATCATAACGACCATCATGGCTAACAAACCGCCTGCAAAGTATTTTGCAACTTTGGCGACATGAAAATTGAAGCTACCTAATACCGCATTGAGCTTTGTAATATATGATTTCATAATTAGGGCGTTCTCATTGATTTACGCTTATTGTCATTATTTTTTTTATAATGCAAGATCGCTCTCTGGCCAATGGGGTAAGTCCTTGTTTTGCGTATAGTCACTTTCCAGCATCTCAACGTTTTCAACCTCAGCACCAATAGGAATTGAGTGCTCAGCAGGCATGAACACCGCTAATTCATCCAGTTCTAATGTAAGGTCAAGCAGTTGATGCCCGCTATATTTTTCTTTTGTCGGGAAGCGGAGCCAGTTTCCTTGCGGTAAATAAATCGTAACTTTACCGTCTGGATTGGTACATGGGGCAACTAGTAAACTATCGCCAAACATAAATTGCATTTCAAAGCTGTGTGTAAGCCCTTGTTCTGGAAAAGCTAAGGGCATAGCTCGCATAACGGGCAGTCCACTCTCGCTAGACTGACGCATGGTATCGTATATATATGGCATGAGCCTATAGCGTAACTTTAAGGCTTTTGTTGCGGCGCGCTCAGCTAGTGAACCATAACTCCATGGTTCACGCTGGCCTATGCCGTGTAATCTTATGTGCGCTGAAAACACCGCCGCTTGGGTCCATCTAACAAATAATACGGGGTCGCGAGTATCTTTGTAAAATCCGCCTACGTCGGTGGCAAAAAAAGGTGCTCCCGACATACCCCAAGACAATGCGCCTCTAATACTGCCGATTAATCCGCCCCAGTCAGCCTGTGGATCGCCTCCCCACTGACTTGGAAAACGCTGCGAGCCTGTCCACGCTGAACGACTAAATAAGAACGCGCCAGTTTTACAATACTTTTGCGCAGCTTCGTACACGCATTGGTTGTAGAGCAAGCTATAAACATTGTGCAGTCTTTTACCACCATCGCCATTGTAAGCAAGCATATTGTCGTTATCGACTTGTTCGCCAAAATCTGCTTTTATCATATCAATGCCTAAATCAAATAAAGGTTTGTGAGATTCTAACCAAAACTGATAAGCATCTGGGTGAGTGAAATCAACAATACCCGATTCTGGCAAAGGCGTTAGCACTTCAGCAAATGCACTCATGTCCCACCCGTAGCGATAAGCTTGGCCACTTCGCTTGTCTTTCAAAAGCCAGCCTTTACGAGCCATTTCATCAAACAATTTGTTGTTGACAGACACTAAAGGATATTCCCAAATGCATACCTTGAACTGCTGTGCTTTGAGTGCGTTTATAACAGCGGCGGGATCGTCAAAGCGCTTAGCGTCCCACTCAAATGCAAATCGGGTGTCAGTATCTTGCCATGCTCTGCCGTCGAGCGTTATAACATCGCAGGGCATGTGTTTGTCGCGTACTGCTTTGGCTGTTTCTAATAATTCAGGCACATCTTTGTAATAGGCTTTTGAAAGAATTACGCCTAGGCTCCATAATGGAGGTACAGGAGATCTGCCTGTTAACTGTGTATATTGCTCAATAATCTGTGCGCCATTAGCACCATCTAATAAGAAAAGATCAAGTGCGTTGTCTTCAACTAACACGCAATAAGCTCGCTGTGACCAGTTAGCATGTCCTACAGAATGGGTGACCGGTGATGGCGTATGCACAAAAAGGCCCCAGCCTTTTGTACTCCAAGCAAAAGGCGTGTTTTTATATGAAATTTCAGCGTTCACGCCTAAGGCATCGTGGTTATAAGACCTTACTAATTGTCCCCGTTTATTCAACGCCGACCACTTTTCACCTAGGCCGTACACGGGTTCTTGCGCGTCTAGATTGATACTAAATAACCAGCCCTCTTCTGTTTTTGCCATGGGTGGTAGCCTGAACTGGCGGACAAAATGACCGTCGTTAGGTGTTTTTTGTATGGTGTTACCTGACTTTTTCCATTCAAAGGCGAATGGACTATGCTGTATTTCAATGCGGTGATTTTTGGCGCTAATGTGTGTATGAGTTGTGCTAGATTTTATGGTGACCTCAAAAGGCGAAGGCTCATATACAAGTATTCCATAGTTATTTACATCGCACTTTAGTTCATTCTGGATCCTAATACCCATTTCGTTAATGCTTAAGGTCAAATTACCGTGGTTAGTCGGGATCAATATTGATCCACAGGGTAAAATTCGACATTCATCAATAATTTCAGTTTGTACAACACGGTTCCAGTCGGGTGTAGAAAGTTCAAACACGTCGTTCAAATCCTTAATAAATGGTGGTTAAAGGCTATGCATATGGTAGATTATAAATATGCACTGACGCTGCAAAAGAGCCTAAAAGTATGAATGCTCTAGCCTATTATTTGATGACTTATGAATTAGTCTAAGCATCTAATAAGCCAGCAAGCTTTGTCTTGTATAAGACACAAGTTAGTATAGTGTTAAATTATTGTCAATTACCATCTGCGTTTTAATACATAATTGAGTGAAGTGCAGCATGGATAAGTTTTCAAACGTGTAAACTGCAGCAGAATATTGCCGCTATTAGTCACTTTATACCGACTCTTTTTCTTAAGCTTATTTTAGTGAATTTATGAACAATAACAGATTTGACAATAAACTCAGCCAAACAGGACTATCTTTTCAGCCCCTGTATATGCAGGTTGAAGAGCATGTTAAGCAGCTAATCGTAGAGCAGCGTTGGAAGCCGGGCGAAATGTTACCCAATGAGTTTAAGCTGGCAGAAGAGCTTGGTGTTAGTCAAGGAACCGTTCGAAAGGCACTCAATGGCTTAACGGGGACTAAAATACTCACCCGTCGACAGGGAGTAGGAACGTTTGTATCGGAACATACAAATCAGCATAGCCTTTACCGTTTTTATCCGATCATCCGTGATGGAAAAACGCCCGAATTACCAAAAGCAGAGCTGCTATCGCTTACACTTATAAAAGCACCTAAAAACGTTGTCAGTGCGTTTGGCGCAAAAGCGAATATGAAAGTATTTGAGGTCCTTAGACGCAGAATTCTTAACAACGAATTTTGTATATTTGAAAAGATATATTTGCCATATGTTTATTTTCGCGAATTAGAAGGGCTCGAAGATTTACCGCACACGCTTTATCATTTTTATCAAACTCAATTTAACCTTACTGTGCAAGACACCACTGACCGTATTAAAGCCGATATAGCCAGTGCTCAAGACGCAAAGCTATTGGGTATCCATATTGGTGAAGCACTTTTAGAGGTGGAGCGCATAGCCCATTCAATTGATGGGAAAATAATTGAATTTAGAATAAGTCGCTGTAGAAGTGATAAATATCATTATTTAGTAGAATCAAAATGAGCAAGCACAGTTTGAAAACGCACCCTCAAAATAAAGGGGCTTAAATAAATCAAAATTAGCCATTTTAGAAGCAAAATTATCTACGCAGATACTTACCCGCGGGTTTTGCTTAATTTATCTAAAACGTTCGCGCAGCGACTGCAAATGTTGGCAACATTGTTGCTCATTGCATTTAAGTACAAGTTCCGTATTGGGAAATTCGAACAGCAATAGTTCATTAAGCGGCCATCAACTTGACCTTACAGCCTCATATGTGTGTGGTTTTAGACGTTAATGTGCAGTTAGCAATAACGGCGCGTTCAAAATAAGCTGTAAAGGTTCTATTGGCTTGTTAAACCAAAATAGATGGTAGACTAGTCGTAGTTTGTACTTTCGTTAGTCCTTACTAAGCATCAAATAGCCTTGTCCATGGATGGTTGATATTTCTATCTCGCTATGACTTAATAAAACCCGTAATTGTGAAATCATTACATTTACATTATTAAGGACTTTATTTTGTGTTCCCCAAACATATTCAACTAAAAATTCTCTACTTAATACCTCCCCTTTATACCGATACAACGCGCATAACATCCTATAGTTTGCTTGGTTTATCCGGCTTTTTTTACCATGTATAGAAATACTTATTCGGGTTATAACAATCCCTTCTGAAAGTATTAGCTCATCGTATTCAAACGGACAATTAAGACAAAACGCAACACAAGGAACACTACTGTAACCCATACTACCCTGATATTTAGACTGCTTACCCATTTTATATAGTGTCTCTATAATTGATTTGTCATCTTTAAAATATTTTGCATTATCAATTATATATTTGTTTTTTAAGAGCCTTTTATCGAACATTAGGAACCTATAATTTAGGTGAGCATTTTTATACGTCGGGGAAAAAAATAAGTCTATAAATATAAAATTAATAAAATTAATAAAATTAATAAAATTAATAATAGATAGCTGATATTCCGCACCTACTTTAAAAATAATTTTTCTGATATTTTCACCCAAGCAACCAATGATGGTTTAATTGCGTGTTTGTAAATTTACCACTATTGGCGGATAATCCAACCAATATGTAACGGTAATATCTTCGAAGCACTGGAATACCCAGCGTGCTGTCGGGTGCTGGTGAGGTTTGTATTTAATATTGCGGAAGTAGCAGTCTTTTTCTACCAAAGTTTTAAGGATTTGATGCTCTAAGTCCGCATACAGTCGCCAGTTGACAGCAGCTGACTTCAGGCGGATCTTTTCAGGGAAATCACGCCTCAACAGATTCCTTACTCGAAATCCTTGTAGCCATTCTGCAACAATTAAGTGTTGAACAGGCTGCTTGTCTTGAATGTCCCAGTGTTGGAAGTAAGCTAACTTAGGGTAAGAAAAGGTGTTTCACACCGCTCTTTTTTACCTAAAGTGCGAATAAGCTAAGCTTTTATTTACATTTGATGAGTAAACAAATATGAATATTGAATCTTTTAACCAGCTTTGTGCGGCTAAAGCTGCCACTAGCCATGTAGTGCAGTGGGGTGGGTCTAGTGTATATAAAGTAGGCGGTAAGGTATTTGCGCTGGCTAATATCGACAAGCTCGGACATTTAGGCATAAGCTTTAAAACCTCTGCGCTTAATTTTTACTTTTTAAGTGATAAACTTGGCTATCGACCTGCGCCTTACATGGCCTCTAGAGGTATGAAGTGGATACAACAATATAACGCGCAAGCCTCTTTAGATGAAGAATTGATATATTATTTAGATGAGTCGTATCGCCTTGTGTCCTTAGGCTTTAGCAAAAAACTACAAAAGGAACTTGGACTTAATCAAGGCGCTTAAGTGCTAAATAGGGAAACTAAAATTCTACCGGTTGAATACACTAAGCATATGTATTACCGTCTACCTCTATATTTACCCCTATCTCCTTGAAGAGAACGCTATGAAACTTCCGATTGTTCAATCTTATGCAGGCTTTGCTATGGCTTTAGTACTCGCCTTTATGACCGTGCCTACCAAAGCGACCACCACAGATCTTATTAGTGAGCAGCAAAAAGCAAATGCGCAAGCGTTAATGGAAAAAGCCTTAAAAAGCGATTTAGCGTATGAGATTGTAGAATCTTTGACCACAGAAATTGGCCCAAGACTGGCAGGCTCTGAGGCTGAAAAACGCGCTCGTGACTGGGGCGTAAAGCTTGGCAAGGAACTCGGTTTTGATCGTGTGTCAGTTGAAGAATTTACCATGCCGTATTGGGTACGTGGTGAACTCAAGGTTGCCCTAAGTGCTCCTTATGCCCAAGTGCTATACGCAACAGCCTTAGGCGGCTCAGGCGCTTCAAGCAATAATATTGATGCGCCTATTGTCTACTTTCGCAATCTTGATGAAATTGCTTCCGTGAAAAGCGGCGATTTGGTAGGTAAAGTCGCGTTCATCGACGGTGACCTCATGGTGCCCAGCCAAACAGGTGCCGGTTATAGCCCATCAAATCAAAAGCGTAGGGTTGGTTGGCAGCATGCCGAGCGCGGCGGTGCCCTAGCCCTTATGATTAGGTCTGTGGGGTCAAACTCTCAGCGCTTTCCACACACTGGCATGATGAGCGCCTTAGAGGACAAGTGGGCCAGTATTCCAGTTGTGGCACTATCTAATCCTGACGCAGATCAGCTACGCCGCTTACACAAGCTAGGCGAGCCTTTGAAAGTTAGCATCGCCTCAACAGCGCAGTGGAAAGGTGACGTGAGTAGCGGTAATGTCATTTTGGACTTGATTGGAAGTGAGCGCCCAGAGGAAATCGTGCTTATAGCCGGACACTTAGACAGCTGGGACGAAGCTACCGGTGCTTTAGATGACGGCGCAGGCATAGCCATTACCGTAGCGGCTGCAAAACTGATTGCCGAATTGCCCACTAGGCCAAAACGCACTATTCGCGTGGTGATGTTTGGCGCAGAAGAAGTTGGATTACTGGGCGCTTTCGCTTATGCCAAGAAGCATGCAGATAATCTACATAATCATGTTTTGGCTACCGAGTCAGATTTTGGTGCGCGCACTATTTGGCGCTTAGTTTCTAATGTTAACCCAGACGCTAATGCCACGATTGATGCCATTGGTAAAATTCTTGAGCCCTTAGGCATAGTGCGCGGCGCCAATGATGTACCCGGAGGCGGTCCAG
>Ga0136561_1000462_pt1 | contig 13349 bp, 13 predicted proteins | sample AntRauMeHopE1498_FD_104641 | JGI IMG/M metagenome (GOLD analysis project Ga0136561, IMG submission 104641) | Saline lake microbial communities from Rauer Islands, Antarctica - Metagenome Hop E1 #498 | ecosystem: Environmental > Aquatic > Non-marine Saline and Alkaline > Saline | place... | reverse complement strand
TGCAATGAGGGTTTTAACTTTACCTGCCGCTGCATCAGAAAACTCGATTGGCATTGCCACTTCTACTGACATTGTTAACTCCGTATCTTTCGTTATTGCTCACTTTCTTGCAAAAGGCCATGCTCATTAACTACATGGGGGCGAACCGAAAGAAGTAAATGAAATAATTAATATTGATTATCTAGTACTTGAGTGTGTTAATCAAGTATTGACTGGGCTTCGCTAAGGGCTTCCTGCCATTTTATAGTGGTGGTGTAACTGCCTCGCTTCTTCCTATATTTGTACACGTCGGTGTTTATATCCAAACGCTCAGGCATAAAGCCATCAGGCAGTGTTATGCTAGTGTCAATAACTTGAAAATATTTAAACGCAAATGCCAGTGGGGTTTTAGGTTCATCTTGCAGCGCGTCGATACTAAAGCTTACTGGCTTGCCGTGAGCACTACCATGGATCTGCATTGCCAGCTCGCCTTTTATAACGGCTTTAATATTCTCGTGCTGAAGTAATATCATTTTAATGGCATAGTTACGTTCACTCAAGGTTGGGAGAATTTCCATGCGCTGCACCAAAAAACCATCCTGCGTCATTTCAGGCGCCATTATCCGCTGATAAAATAAAATCTGCTCTTTTAAAGTTTGTTCACGTTCAACGCTATCTTGTATACTTTGCTTAGTGTGCTCTTGGGTTAACTGCGCAATGTCTAGCTCTACTTTAAGAACATTATATTGGGACTGTAATCTTTCGTTCTCGCTGCTTACATTCCCTAAACTCTTATTCAACACTCGGTTTTGGGCCTGCAAATTTGCTTGATTCATATTTGCAAACTCGAAACCAGCATAAAAAACAAAGCCTATTATTATCAGCAACAAGCTGTAGAAGCGCACAAAGCCCAATTTTTCACGGTATTTTCGTAATTTCAAACCCTCTCCTAAGCATTTTTTTTGTGATATAATTTGTAAAGCATACCGCCTAACAAGCTGCTTATTGTGCGTTTACAATCTTTACGGCTAGCGCTGTCTATTCCTTCAACTTCTGTGCAGCTATGCATGGTTGGCCTAGCTGCGGGACTGGCAGCAGCCGCGGTAATAATACTCTTTAGACTGTGCTTAGAGGTCTTGCAAGGCGCTTTGCTAGGCTCAGTTGGTAATTATAGCGCATTGCCAAGTCGGCAACTATGTTATTCTTAAAGCCGCTGTGCTTCACGCGCCACTTGCAGCGCTTTCAGCGCTAGTGGCGTTGAGCTTTACTCAGCAAATAATATTGCCCGCAATAAAATAGACAGTTTATCTGATCAAAATACCTTAGCCGAAGTGTACGAACTATTGTATAAAAAGCGCCATGGAGGCGTAGCTATTATATCGTCTGATGAAAAAACATTGGAAGTGCAACAGATGAGCGCAATGAAAACCATGCGCAAGGCACATTATGCGGTATTATTACTTGGAAAATGTTGCATACCTATTTACTGCGACAACAACATTAACACACACTTTTTAGGGCGCGTGTTCGAATATTGTCGATCGCACAATATAAGCGCTCAGTGTAAAAGGCAAAGAGGAAAGGCACTATGCTTTTGTGGTACAAAGCACTACACGTATTTTTCATGATTGCTTGGATGGCAGGTATTTTTTATTTGCCACGCTTGTTCGTCTATAACGCTCAATCACAAAGCAGTGAAGTAAAAGCGCAGCTTAATATTATGCAGCGCAGGCTCTGGTTTTTCGTTACGCCATTTGCCCTGCTTACGCTCGTGTTTGGCGTATTACTAATTTATTCCTACGGCTATCAGTGGTTTGCGTTAAGTTTTTGGCTACATGTTAAACTCGCCATTGTTGTGCTGTTTTATATATATCACATGTATTTGTATGTGCTGATGAAACGCTTTTCAAATAATGCGAATACCCATGGCCCTAAGTTTTATCGTTTTTTAAATGAGGCACCGGTGCTAGCGCTCCTAGCCATTGTTATACTGACAATTGTGAAGCCTTTTTAAGATTTTAAATTATTTTCTTTTTGAAAAGTTTCAAACTACTTAGGTAAATAAGTCGATAACTCGTCCGAAATGGACACGTATTTAAGCAAAGTGTCTTCTAGGCTTTAAGCAATTATCGGCAGATTTTGAGCCAATAACTTACCACTACCATCTTTTGTATTTGCCTCCTCAATGGCTCTTTTAGGGTAGTCGCTAAATACCTATCAACAAACCGCTAAACTGATACTAGCGTGCAAGCCACTCATTTGGATCTAGGGCCTTCCCTTTGTGCCTAATTTCAAAGTAGAGCCCAGCGTTTTCTTGACCGCCACTGGTGCCTACTAAACTGATTGCCTCGCCGCTTTGCACTATTTCACCCACGTTTTTGAGCAATGCCTGATTTCGTCCATACACGCTCATGTAGCCTTTACCGTGATCGATAATAGTGACCAGCCCAAATCCTTTTAACCAATCGGCGTAAAGCACCACGCCGTCAGACACTGTGTTTACTGCCGCTCCCGATTCACCGTTAATAATAATGCCTTTCCAACGCACGGGTCCCTGCCGGCGTTGACCAAATAAATTTTGTATTTGGCCGCCTGTAGGCGCAATTAACTGCCTTTTTTTTCCACTTAATCCAACTAAGTCAATATCGTCTCTTTCAAGCGTTTGCTGGGCGGCAATTGCAGCCTGCTCAATCGCTGTCTGCAGGTCATTTTCCTGTTCTTGCAGTTGCGCCACTCTTGCTTGGTCACTTCTAATTTGTTTCTCTAGTGCTGCGAAGCTTTCAACGCGTTTTTGCTGTTGACTGCGCAGCACAGAAGATTGACTAGTCTGCTTGTTCAGCAAACTCGCAAGCTGAAGCTCTTGTGAATCAAGCTCTTTTTGTACACGCTCAAGCGCCTCAACCAAGCCTCTAAATACCGCTATCTGCGACTGCCGGGCCTTGTTTAAATAATAGTAATAGGTGAGAACACGCTCAAATTTACCTGCCTCTTCTTGATTAAAAATCATTTTGGCAAAGTCATTGTCACCTGCCATATAGGCGCTTCTTAACTGACTGGCTAAAGCACTTTGTTGATTACTCATTCTGGTGCGAATAGATGTTTGTTCAGCGCTTAAATTGCTTAGTTCAGTGCGCGTTGTGCGCAGCTTCTTATCGGTTTGATTGAGTAAGGTCGTTGTTTGCGCTATGTTCAATTCAGCTAGTTTTAGTTCTTGCTGTAAACGCTCAAAGTCTGCCAGCTTTTTATTCAACTGGCGCTGCGTTTGCTCAATCAAATTTTTGATTGTCTCAAGCTCTGCGCTGTCAGAGACGTTTTGCGCTTCCCACTGCGCCCATGCAAAATGGCTACCCGATAGGGATAGCGTCGCGGCGAGCATAAACGCTCTGAAGTGGCTACTTTTATTACGCACGAAGAGCAGACTACTTTAGTGTCACAATAGGTGTGCCTGTCATTTGCAGTGGCTGCTCCATTCCCATTAAATGCAACATCGTAGGGGCCACATCACTTAGCGTGCCATCGTTTCGTGTAGTTGCCGCACGACCAAAGTAGATGAACGGAACCGGTTCACTAGTATGCGCGGTGTGAGCTACGCCGGTATTGGGGTCTTGCATCTGTTCAGCGTTGCCATGATCAGCTGTAATTATACACTCGCCATGGTTGCGGCTTAAGGCCTCAACCAAACGGCCTATGCAGCCGTCAACTGCTTCACAAGCCTTAACAGCCGCTTCAAAATTCCCAGTGTGCCCAACCATATCACCGTTGGGGAAGTTACAAATAATCACATCGAAACTGCCTGCGTCTATCGCTTCAATGAGTGCATCGGTCAGTTTCTCTGAATTCATTTCTGGCTGAAGATCGTAGGTTGCCACGTCGGGCGATGGAATAAGGATGCGTTTTTCACCTTCGTACTCATCTTCTTTACCGCCGCTATAAAAAAACGTGACGTGAGCAAACTTTTCTGTTTCTGATATTCTCAACTGGGTTTTATGGTGGCTAGACAGCCATTCTCCCATTGAATTAACGATATCTTGTGAAGGATAAGCCACCGGCGCTTTTAAGGTAGACTCGTATTCAGTTAGCATTACAAAGTTAATATTGGCTTTTGAGTCTCGGGTGAAGCCCTTGAAATCTTGAGTAATTAAAGCGTGCGAAAGTTCGCGCGCACGATCCGCTCTAAAATTCATAAACAACACGGTATCGCCACTTTGCATACCACTGTAGTCACCAACCACGGTGGGTTTCACAAATTCATCAGATTGCCCACGCGCGTATGACTCAGCGACGCCCTGCTGGGCAGAATCTGTATGAAATTCAGCGTCACCGTTTACCAGCATGTTATAAGCTAGTTCAACCCTATCCCAGCGATTGTCTCGGTCCATGGCGTAGTAGCGGCCAATCAAAGTGGCTATTTGTGCGCCTTTAATACTGCTTAAGACTTGTTGCGCCTGTCCTACAAATTTTTCAGCGCTTTGTGGAGGCGTATCGCGGCCGTCTAAAAAACCATGTAAGTAAATTTTACTGACGCCGCGCGCGCTTGCTAATTTCGCCACTGCCATTAGATGATCCTGGTGTGAATGCACACCGCCATCGGACAGCAGGCCCATAATATGCAACGCTTTGCTATTTTTCGCTGCACTGTCAATCGCCGTAGTAAGTACCTCATTGTTAACAAAGCTACCGTCTTCTATCGCTTTGGTTATTTTCGTAAAGTCTTGATAGACCACACGCCCGGCGCCAAGATTTACATGCCCTACCTCAGAATTACCCATTTGCCCCGGCGGTAAACCCACATCAATCCCTGAGCCTGAAATTAAGGTGCTGGCATATTCGCGCGTTAGTCTATCTAGATTAGGGGTATTAGCACAGGCCACGGCATTGTTGGTTTTGTCTTCTTTGTAACCCCAGCCGTCTAAAATAAATAGTGCGAGTGTTTTTTTCTTCAGCGTCATAAAATTCCTTAATCTCAAAGCAAAATACGTTGTTAAGCCCCGTGCAAGAAGTGGTGCAAAATAGAATCAACATACATCAATATATATATACCCTGCTAATTTAGCAGTTATTTGCCCTACCTTAAATAAAAAGTAAATTGAATACACACTAATCCACCTTAATTGGGTGTTATTTGTATGAGGTTTATATATAATTCCGCTTTTAGTCGTATTAAAACATTACAGTGAGATAACGTTTCATGGATTCAACACTTCTCGAATTTGCAAAAGACCAAATACTATTAACTGGATTATGGATCGCTTTGGTGGCTATGCTAGTGTATTCATTCGTAGCGCCTATTTTGTCAAAAACTAAACGCGTCAATAATCATGAAGCCACATTACTCATTAATAAAGAAGACGCTATAGTGCTTGATATTCGCGTGGCAAAAGACTTTAAAGCAGGTCACATCATCGATTCGAAGCAGTTAAAGCCTGAAGAAGTCCGAGAAGGAAACTACATCAAGCTTGAAAAATATAAAAACCAACCCATTATTGTAGTCTGCGCAATGGGCAACCTTGCAGCAGGTACGGCCACTAAAATGGCCAAAGCTGGGTTTAACAAGGTGTATGTACTGGCCGGCGGCATGAACGCATGGCAAGGTGCAAGTTTACCTGTAAGCAAATAATTTAATGAACACAAAAGCGCTTGAATGTGGGCTTGAGCCAAGGCTAAGCGAATAGTCAATGCGCGAATATTGGAAATAGAATGCAAAAAGTTGAAATATATACCAAGGGCTACTGCCCATTCTGCACACGCGCCACAAGCTTACTTAAAGCAAAAGACGCAGATTTCACCAATTTTGAGATAGACAAGCAGCCTGAACTGCGTGGCCCAATGATTGAACGCGCTAACGGTCAGTCAACAGTACCGCAAATTTTTATTGGTGACACTCATGTTGGCGGCTGTGACGATTTACTCGCACTTGACGCAGCAGGCAAACTTGACGCTATGCTTAAAGGCTAAGGCATTTAAATTGATAAAGGGCTGAGCGAGGCTGATATGTTCTCGCCCGTTAATGACATTAACATCAGGTACACTAAAAAGTGTACGTATATAGAACTACATAATGGGAAATAAATATGGCTGACGAACCACAACCGCAAGACGAACCGCAACCGCAAGGCGCACAAGCGCAACAAGAAGTTCAATTTAACGTGCAGCGCATTTACACCAAAGACATTTCATTTGAAACGCCTAACTCTCCTAGCGCTTTTCAAAAAGAATGGAAGCCTGAAATTAAACTCGATATTGACACGCGCACGCAAGAGCTAAGCGCTAATTTATTTGAGGTCACGTTGTCGGTTACGGTAACTGCTACCAACGACGGCGACACCGCGTTTTTATGTGAAGTACAGCAAGCAGGGATTTTCGCCATTGGTGAAATGCCCGCTAATAACAAAGCACATATGCTGGGTTCTTACTGTCCGAACCTGTTATTTCCGTATGCACGTGAAACAGTGTCTAACCTTGTTAACCGGGGTACTTTCCCAGTGCTTAACTTAGCGCCAGTAAATTTTGATGCTATTTTTACGCAGTATGTGCAAAAACGTCAAGAAGAAGCCGCCAAGCAGGCGCTAGAAAGCGATGATAATGCACCACCTAAATTAGACTCTTAAGCTCTAAAGGGCGACAGCAAACAACGCTGTCGCTATTAAGCAAATAGCCAAGGAAACCTTTTAGTGACGACACTTTCGCACAACATTACGGTTTTTGGAGCCGGCTCATACGGCACAGCCTTGGCTTTTTGTTTATCACGTAACAAACATAAAACCTATCTGTGGGGCCGAGATCCAAAGGCAATTGCCCACATGCAAACGAGTCGTTGCAACGCCAAATATCTGGAAAAATTTACATTCCCAGACGCGCTCTTTCCTACTTCACATTTAGAAGAAGTCATTAACGACAGCATGTATTTGCTAGTCGTGGTGCCAAGTCATGCTTTCGCCGACATGCTAGGCTTAATAGCGCCGTTTATTGGCCCTCAACATAAAGTCATTTGGGCCAGTAAAGGATTAGAGCCCGGCACCGGGCGTTTATTGCAGCAAGTGGCACAAGACATATTGCCTGAAAGCACCGCACTAGCGGTGCTTTCAGGCCCAACCTTTGCTGCTGAAATGGCGGCTGGCTTACCTACCGCCATTACCTTGTCAAGCACATGCGATAATTTAGGCGCTGAGTTTGCGGCTTTGCTACACGACCCTAAACGCTTTAGAGTTTATTTGAACAGCGATTTAATCGGGGTGCAGTTAGGCGGCGCCGTTAAAAACGTAATCGCCATAGGCGCTGGACTTGCCGATGGTTTAGGCTTTGGTGCAAATGCTAGAACCGCTTTAATCACTCGGGGCTTAGCCGAAATGAAGCGCTTGGGGCTGGCCTTAGGCGCACAAAGCGAGACCTTTATGGGTATGGCATGTTTGGGCGATTTAGTCTTAACCTGCACCGACAATCAATCGCGCAACCGCCGCTTCGGGCTCGCTTTAGGCCAAGGTTTAAGCGTTGAAGACGCAATAGACAGCATAGGCCAAGTAGTTGAAGGTTATCGAAATACCGACGAAGTAAACATACTGTCAAAGGCGCAAGGTATAGAAATGCCTATTTGCGAGCAAATTTACAAAGTATTATACGAAAAAAAATCTGCTAAGGAAGCCGCTATTGCATTACTAGGACGCGAGCAAACTACCGAGTAATATTGAACTAGCGACTTTGCTAGTAGTAACGCAGCCACACCAATGCGAGGCTCTGCCTTTATTTTTGGCGTCTACCAATGCGCTAGCACGCATTCTCAAATCCTAGCTGGCGCCAAGATTCATATACAAATACCGCCACCGCATTGGATAAATTCATGCTTCTGCTGTTAGCGCTCATAGGAATGCGCACCCGGCACTGCGGCGGCAATGACATAATGATATCACTTGGCAAGCCGCGCGTTTCAGGCCCAAATAATAAGGCGTCACCTTTTTCATAGCTTACTTCATGATGAAAAGCTTTGCCCTTTGTGGTGCACGCAATCACGCGCTTGGGCTTTTGAGCATTCAGATAAGTCTCTAAATTTGGATAACGCTTGGTGTCGGCAAACTCATGGTAGTCTAAACCCGCGCGGCGTACTTTCTTTTCATCCCAATCAAAGCCTAAAGGTTCAATTAAGTGAAGTTTGTAGCCTGTATTGGCGCATAAGCGGATTATGTTTCCTGTATTAGGGGGGATTTCTGGCTCAAATAGGACGACGTCTAACATGTGTGCTCACTTATTTCTTAGCAGCGTTGTATACGCCTTTTATTGTATCAGTTTGCAACGTAGGAAAACGCAGAAAATTGGTATACACTATTATTATTACGTAAATAAACATGTAGATACAGCTAGTGTTGAGCATGCTTCATCATTTTATCAGTAAAGGTTAGCACTAATAATATGGATACTCTTGTAAGCTTCGGCCAGCTATTTCTAGCGGGCTTTCAAACCCCAACCTTGGGTTTTTTATTGGGCGGTATGTTCATGGCAGCCATGGGGAGTCGCTTAAGTATTCCCGACCAAGTATACAAGTTTATTGTGTTTGTACTGTTGATGAAAATAGGGCTGCGCGGGGGCATGGAAATTCGAAATGCGAATTTGGCTGAGCTCTTACTGCCCGCTTTTTTTGCCGTGCTAATTGGCATTATTATTGTGTACGGTGGCAAAGTGGCACTATCAAAACTTCCCGGTATTCGCCCTGTCGACGCTATTGCAACCGCAGGACTTTTTGGCGCCGTTTCTGCGTCAACTTTTGCCGCAGCAATGCTACATTTAGACGACATTGGCATGGAATATGAGGCTTGGGTATCGGCGCTATACCCCTTCATGGATATTACCGCCTTGGTGCTCGCCATTGTATTAGCAAGGCTAGTCACTCAAAAAGAGGACAAAGCGAATGACAAGGAGGCACCAAAACACAAGCGCAAAGACATTAACATTCAAGCAATAGTGGTAGACAGTTTACGTGGATCTGCGCTGTCAGCGCTTATTCTAGGCTTACTATTAGGCCTACTAACCAAGCCAGAGCCTGTATATGAGAGTTTCTATAACCCTGTATTTCGTGGATTTTTGTCGATTCTCATGGTGATTATGGGTATAGAAGCTTGGCAGCGATTGAGTGAACTTCGCCGAGTTGCTCATTGGTATGCGGTATATGCGGTTATTGCACCTCTTATGCACGGCGCCATTGCCTTTGGTTTTGGCGCTATAGCGCATCATTTAACCGGCTTTAGCCCCGGCGGTGTAGTGTTGCTGGCAATACTTGCGGCTTCAAGCTCAGATATTTCAGGGCCACCGACGCTGCGCGCGGGTATTCCTACCGCAAACCCTTCCGCCTTTATTGGCTCGTCTACCAGTATCGGCACACCCATTTGTATTGCCATAGGTATCCCCCTGTTCACCGAATTAGCCAAGGTTGTTTTTTAACGACACCCGCATAAAGGAAAATTATGAAACATAAAGCCACGCTACTATCTATAATGACCGAAAAGGTCTTTGAAGAGAATATTCTAGAAGTGCTTGAGCAAGAGGGCGCAAAGGGCTACACCATTTTTGAAGGCGGAGGCAACGGCTCTTTTCACCTGCATCCAGCACAGCATGCATCCATGGTAGACGAATTTAGGATCGTAAAAATAGAGGTCATCGTATTGAGTACTGATACCGCTAATAAAATTGCTAAACGCTTAATGGAAGAATGTTTTAATGAGCAGCCAGGTATTGTCAGTTTAAGCGACGTACAAATATTCAGAGCGCAAAAGTTTTAACGCATTATACTTAGAAAATGATGAAGCAGGCCGAGAAGTGCTAAGCGCATTGCATAAAGCATCACTGGCGAATAAGGCGCTTGAGCAAAGCTAGACGTATAAAGTTTGATTCAATTCTTAAACGGTTTATCTAGTTTAAGAAAGCTAGCGCGCAATAGACGAAGATCACGGTGACCATGTTTACTCAAATTAAAGCATTTATTAATCCTCGTAAAAATACGAATATCACGCAGGTGCAAGACTTTCAGCAAAAACATTTGCCCACTTTGTGGCTGCTGGGCAAAACTGGTGCGGGCAAATCGTCGCTTATTCAATCCGTCACAGGCCTGTCGGGTGTGGAAATAGGCAATGGTTTTGAACCCTGTACGGTAAGCGCTCACGCCTACGATTTTCCGCAAGACAAACCAATAATGCGATTTTTAGACACGCGCGGCCTAGGCGAAGCTAACTACGACCCCAAAGAAGATTTAGCCGAAATGGCTAAGCAAGGCAATGCGGTTGTAGTGTTAATGAGAGCTGAAGAGCCAGAACAAAGCGCAGTCTTAGCGGCTTTAAAACAGATTAGAAAAGATAAAAACATACGCCACTTACTCCTTGTTCATAGCGCAGTTTTGCTCAGTAGCGACAGCGATAGGGCACGTCAAGTCGCTTTTAATGAGGAGCAGGTGCGAGGTGTTTGGGATAAAGACTTTAGTACGGTGAGTGTAGATTTTGAAGTCCCCAGCGGGGGTATCTATAACGAGGACTTGTTGCTGTCTGAAATAAGCAATATATTACCGCTTGTTGGTTTATTGATTAACGATAAAGCCCACTGCACCATGGAAAGCAATAACTTTGCACAGGTTCAAAAAGAAGTTCTTTGGTACTGTGGTAGTGCCGCAGCGAGTGATTTAATTCCTGCTATTGGCTTGGTGTCGGTCCCCACTATTCAAGCCAAAATGTTGCATAGCTTAGCCAAACAGTACGACCTAGTATTCAACACGCAAACTTTTGGTGAGTTAATTGGGTCTTTGGGCAGTAGCTTTGCTCTTAGCTATTCGACCAAACTTGGGGCAAGGCAGTTAATCAAGTTTATTCCCGTTTATGGGCAAACGGTGGGAGCAATTGCCGCGGCGTCTATGAGCTTTGCGACCACCTATGGCTTAGGGCGCGTTGCCTGCTATTACTTCTATCGTAAACAAAAGGGGAAAGACGTATCACCAGAAAAAATGCAGGACTTATACAAAAAGGCCTTCAAAAAAGGCAAAGCAGCAGCCGATTATGATGAAAGCAGTAGGCCATGAATAAAATCAAACAGCTTTTTGTAGTCCTCACAAAAATGTCAGGTGGCCGCTGGGGTATCGCAGTGGTGTCTGCTGTCTTGCCTGTTTTGGTGATGATTGTGTTTGCGCTGTTTCTTGCCATTAAGTACGACTATATATTGTTACTTTCGCTCATTATCGCGTTTAGCACCTTGCTTATCAGCGTGCCTTTGTTTGTTATTGCTTGCAACAATAAGAAGAAAGAAGATGACGTTACCTTAAACACAGCGCAGGTAAGCGACGCCTTGGTAGCAAGATCACAGCAGTGGTCGCAAAACGAAGTGATTATTTGGGAAAAAACCAAACTTAAATCGCAACAGCTATTGCTAGAAAAGAATGAGTGGAGTGAGCTTGACCAAGTGGGTTTGGATATTCTGGCGTTTGTGGCAAGCGAATTTGGTAAAAAGGCGTTAGATTTTTCGATTCCAGAGGGATTACAGCTCGTTGGAGAAATAAGCCGCCGCTATAAGAACGTTATACAAGCGCATATTCCTGGCGTTGAAATGTTAAAAGTGTCGTACTTAAAAGAAGGCTATGCGGTTTACGAGCAATATGGAGAGCTAGGCGGCAAAGCGTTAAAAATAGCTATTTGGGCAAACTATGCCAAAAACTTATACTTGAATCCCGCAAAATTTGCCGCTGACCTTATCAAAGATCAGTCCACATCGTCTATGACAAAAGGGTTGGTTGACAACATGCAAAGCCAGGCCAAGCAAGCGCTTTTAGATGAGATTGCAAGCGTGGCTATTGACCTTTATAGCGGCCGCTTTAGTTTTGAAGAAGAGGACGTGACTGCCTCAAGCATCGTAGCTAAGGATGAAACACGCTTTGCGTTAGCGCTAGAGCCAATACGTATAGTGTTTGTTGGTCAAACAAGCGCAGGGAAGTCGTCCATTATCAACCTCATTAAAGAGCAGCTAGTAGCTGAGGTTGACGTATTACCGTCAACCGATACAGCCACTGTCTACGAGGCTGTATTAAACGACATCCCAATACGTATGATTGATCTGCAAGGTTTAGACGGTGACACAAGCACCCAACAGGCAATGCTTGATGAAATGACGCAAGCTGACTTGATCATGTGGGTGTTAAAAGCAAATCAGCCTGCGCGGGCGCTAGACAAAACCTTGAAAACTGCGTTTGATGCCTACTATGCAAGTAACAAAAACATCTCTCGCAAAAAAGCCGCGCTCATTGGCGTAGTTAATCAGGTCGATAAACTTAAACCTGTTGACCAATGGCAGCCGCCATACAATATTGCAAAGCCCAACTGCGCCAAGGCGAAGATAATTAAGCAGGCGCTTGAGTTTAATCAAAAAACATTGCACTTTGATGCTGTTGTAGCCTTGTCTATTGCACCTGACAAAGAAAGCTTTGGCGCACAAGAGCTTAAGTTCGCCATGGGTGAAGCTATCGAAAATGCGAGTAATGTGCAGCGAAACCGTCAGCGAATAGAAGCGATGGGAAAAGGCATTGAGCTTAGACAGCAAGTTAAGCGAGCGTTTCACTCGGGTAAAAAACTGTATCCTAATATTTTAAGAAGTGCAGCACCTGACATTAGCGATTTTGTGATTAAGAAGCTTAGAAAATAAAAGGCCTTTGCCGGGTTTATTTAGTCAGCTCAAGCAAGGCATATAGAAGAAGTAGTATCTTATACATTTAGTTTTTTGCCCCACTTAGCATCTTTACTGTGCTGTGATGCCTAGTGATTATGGTCGCTTTCTATAAAGTCATATATATTGCTAAGCACCATTGTTCTTGCCTCGTCTTGTTCAAGCAGTAACTCATGTTGTGCATTAGCCACCTTAACCAACGTGGCGTTTGCTAATTGTGCGACAAACTGAGTCATTTTCTCATTATCTACGATACGTTCTTGCTCAGCTTGAAACACCAACGTAGGCAACATTATGCTTGATGCTTTAAGACGCAAGTCGCGCATTGCAGTAATAGCCTGCTGCATCCATGTAAAGCTAATTCCCCCCAGCTGATTCTGTGAATAAAGTGTCATCATGTCTCGAAAAACACCGTAGCGTAACTCACTGTTTGTCAGCTTATTTTCATTAAAAGAACCAGCCTCATAGTTAGTTTGACCCCATAAATAACCTAGGGGCAAGCCAAAAAACGCTCTTATGCCTAGCACCGTTTTCACCATTAAATACGTTAAGGATTCACTTACCGGGATCAGTATGCCAAGCATTGGGGCAGTCATCACTAATTTCGTAAATACCGTTGGATGAGCCAACACATACATGCTGCCAATTGCTCCCCCCATTGAATGGCAAAAAAGGATTTTCTGTAAGTTGCC
>Ga0136561_1000460_pt1 | contig 13373 bp, 6 predicted proteins | sample AntRauMeHopE1498_FD_104641 | JGI IMG/M metagenome (GOLD analysis project Ga0136561, IMG submission 104641) | Saline lake microbial communities from Rauer Islands, Antarctica - Metagenome Hop E1 #498 | ecosystem: Environmental > Aquatic > Non-marine Saline and Alkaline > Saline | place... | reverse complement strand
GCTATTCAGTTGTCTTCAAAACAGCCTGCGTCAGTAAACAAAATTTGCTACAACGTATTATCAGCGCAAAAAATTGAAAAATTATTGCAAGGCTACAAACATACGCCTCTTGGCATGGAAATCGACGATGACGATTTTCGGATTTCGATTGCGGGTGCTCAGGAAAAAACCGCTTTACTTAGAATTGGTAAACAATGGACAAAACCAATAGGTGCTACACCAACCAGCCACATATTAAAATTACCAATGGGCGAGTTGCCGCAAGTAGGTATCGATTTAACCGATAGCTGTGAGAACGAATTTATTTGTTTGGAGCTTGCTAGAGCCTTCGGTTTTAGTGTGGCCAATTCAGAGGTGCTATACTTTGGCAAGCAAAAAGTATTAAGCGTTGAGCGCTTTGATCGCAAATATTCATCTGATGGTTCATGGCTTATGCGCCTCCCTCAAGAGGATTTTTGTCAGGCAATGGGCATTTCGTCAGCGCAAAAATATCAATCAGCTGGTGGCCCCAGCATCGCAGACTGCATAAATTTACTCACTGCTTCGTCTAACGCTAAAGATAGAGCAACATTTTTTAAGGCTCAGATCTTCTTTTGGTTAATTGCCGCGATTGACGGCCATGGTAAGAATTTCAGCATATTCTTAGAGCCTGAAAACCGATACCGCATGACCCCATTGTATGACATCTTGTCAGCGTTTCCTGTCATGTCGAAAAAAGCCTTACAGCCGCAAAAGATCAAAATGGCAATGTCTTTAAAAGGTAAAAATATCCATTGGAAATGGAACAACATTCAGCCTCGTCATTTTGTATCGACTGCTGAGCACGTAAAGTATCCTGTAGACAAAGTTATATCCCACTATGAATACTTTATTGATAATGTGGAAGATGCCATCGCTAAAGTCGAGGGTAAAATTACAAAGAACTTTCCAACCTATGTTACAGAGGCTATATTTAAAGGGCTGAGGAAACAAGCAACTAAAAAGTTGTTGATTGATAAAGGCTAAAGGTATTGTCAACTTATGCAACTAAGCCGATTAAATTCGCCGAAATAAACATTAACCTAAGTTTTGGACACAACTCACCCTATCCCATTCTGCGAAGGAGCGTTCACAGAAAGCGCTCCTCGGTTCCTGTTGTCACTTTTGCGGGTACTGTCAAGTTATCGCAGACACCAGAACAATCTAGGGTGTCCGAAAAAGGTTGACCACGTCAAGAGCAACTGGACTCGAAAAGATCATCATATCCTCAGGGTAATAAAATCGATAATAAAACGGCTTGGTTGTTTGCTACAATCGCGCGTCATTTACAAGATAACTAAAAACTACAGTATAAAAAGCTGGAAGCAGGTCGTTCTATAAATCAGGTAATTAAATCCATTGTAACTACTGACTAAGAGACTCGTCATTGTTGCACCAAGCAATTAAATCGGCTTCGGAGGCAAATACTCTATCCAGCTGAGCTACAGGTGCATAAACAACAAACATCAACAACCTAGCGGCTGCCTGACACAATATGCAAGGTCAATAAACTAACAAACACGAAAATCATCACAAAACATATCGCTGGCTAGTCTAAAGATTTACATTCGTTTTTCCAATCTTATTTACGACTTATGGATTTTTCTTATCATCTTCACCTAGCTCAATTACAATCGGCAGAATTACTTTAGGCTTTGCCTTTTCAGCCTCTATTTCCTTACTTTTTTGATAATCACGAAAATCATCTTTATAATCTTCGATGGTCACCGGTTCGCCCCGAAGGCAGCGATCGCGGTCTTGTTCAATGTATTGATCACAGCGCTGCATACGCTGTTGCTGTTCAGTAAAATCGACGTCTTTTGCGATGCAGCCCGTTAATAAAATAGCGCTAACTATAATAGCCATACTGTAGTATTTTTTTGCCATGATGTTTTATTCTTCCTTTCAATATTCTCTTACGTTTAAATACGTGTTCAGCGTAAATAAATATCATAAATGATTGCTTATTAAACACTTACGCCATAGTACGAGAGTGAGTTTATCTGACACTGCGACTAAGCGCTTATCTTAATACATAAGCCGATGAATAATTAAGTTGAAGACAATAAAATTATAAAAATAGCCAAGCAAGGCGACATAAAAATCAGTGACAGCATCCAAGTTATTGAGCTGCCTGATCAGGTCTTATTGCTCGGCGTAATGGATATGCACGTCCATTTAAGCTCTGACGCAGCCGACAACTTCCTTGCTTCGCGCAGTAATTCGATACCACGGCAAACCGTAAAGGCGGCTAAAAACGCTGAAATTACATTAATGGCCGGACTCACCTTCCGTTGAATCGTCTTTAACGCCACCTTTAGACACTACCACTTCAATTTCAACACTATCAACGCGCTGCAATCCCCTAGGCAATTTATTCCCACGGCGCCCCCTTTCCCCGTAGTAATGACTCAAGTCAGCAGGCGACAGCAACATGCCGCGCTTACCCGCCACCACTTTTACGCTAGCGCCTTCAGGTACTACCATAAGCTGAGTTAAGTACTCTTCGCGCGTTTTTGCTTTAGCAGAAGGTATATTCATCAGCTTATTGCCTTTGCCCTTGCCTAAAATCGGCAAATCGCGCATTGGAAATAACAGCATACGCCCGTCGTTTGAAATACTTAAGCACCAGTCGGTAGCCACATTGCTTATAGCGATAGGCGCCATTATTTTCGCCGCCGTAGGTAATGACACATAGGCCTTACCCGCTTTGTTCTTGGTCAGCATATCTTCAAAGCTAGACACAAAGCCGTAGCCTGCATCGCTGCCAATTAAAAACTGTTGTTTGTCTTGTGCCATCAGCACAAATACCGCGTTTTCACCTGCAACAATCCCAAACCGCCCGGTCAGCGGCTCGCCTTGGCTGCGCGCAGAAGGCAATGAATGCGCATCACAAGAGAAACTGCGCCCACCCGAATCGAGGAACACCACGAGTTGATTACTTCTGCCTTTAGCGCTGGCTAAAAAGCCATCGCCCGACTTATAACTAAGCCCTAATACATCAACATCGTGCCCTTTCGCGCAACGCGCCCAGCCTTTGTCAGACAGCACCACGGTAACAGCCTCTGACGGTATTAGCTCTTTTTCAGACAGTGCTTTAGCTTCACCACGATACACAATGGGGCTTCGGCGATCATCCCCGTAAGTGAGCGCGTCGGCCAATAGTTCTTTTTTCATAAGCGTTTTTAAGCGCCTGTCAGATCCTAACAATAGTTGCAGTGCATCGCGCTCTTTGGCGAGTTCGTCTTGCTCGCCGGTAATTTTCATTTCTTCTAGCTTGGCCAAATGACGAAGCTTAAGTTCTAATATCGCTTCGGCCTGCCTGTCAGACAGCATAAAGCGGCTCATTAGCACTTTTTTAGGCTCGTCTTGAAAGCGAATTATTTCAATGACTTCGTCTATATTTAGAAAGGCAATTAACAAGCCCTCTAATATGTGCAGGCGTGCAAGAATTTTATCAAGACGATACTGTAGCCTGCGCGTGACGGTGTTTTTACGAAACACCAGCCATTCGGTTAAAATGGTCACTAGGCCTTTCACTTTAGGACGCCCGTCTAGCCCTATCATATTAATGTTAACGCGGTAGCTTTTTTCTAAGTCGGTGGTAGCAAACAGGTGCTGCATTAGCTGTTCAATATCAACTCGGTTAGAACGCGGCGTAATCAGCAGGCGTGTTGGGTTTTCATGATCAGACTCGTCGCGCAGGTCTGACACCATAGGTAGCTTTTTAGCCTGCATTTGCGCCGCAATTTGTTCCATTATTTTACCGCCTGATGCCTGATGCGGAAGAGCGGTAACAATAATATCGCCACTGTCTTCATGATAAACGGCGCGCATTCTAATAGAGCCGCGGCCACTTTCATAAATTTTAGCAATGTCGCTTTTAGGCGTGATTATTTCTGCGTCGGTGGGGTAGTCTGGGCCTTGCACAAACTCAAGCAATTCGCTTAGTTCAGCCTTGCTGTTATCCAGTAAATGCGCGCACGCGTTAGCTACTTCACGCACATTATGCGGGGGTATATCAGTTGCCATGCCTACGGCTATGCCGGTTATACCATTAAGCAGAATATGCGGTAAGCGCGACGGAAGCACTAAAGGTTCGTCTAAGGTGCCGTCAAAATTTGGCTGCCAGTCGGCGGTGCCTTGGCCAAGTTCGCTCAGCAACACTTCACTAAATTTAGACAGCTTGGCTTCGGTATAACGCATGGCCGCAAACGACTTTGGATCATCCGGCGCGCCCCAGTTACCCTGCCCGTCTACCAGCGGATAGCGGTATGAAAACGGCTGTGCCATTAACACCATCGCTTCATAACAGGCGGAATCACCGTGAGGATGAAACTTACCTAATACATCACCCACCGTGCGCGCCGATTTTTTATATTTCGCATTGCTATTTAGGCCCAACTCAGACATCGCATAAATAATGCGCCGCTGCACAGGCTTTAAGCCATCGCCAATGTGCGGAAGAGCCCGGTCCATAATTACATACATTGAATAATTCAGGTAAGCGTCTTCGGTAAAACGCCCCAGCGGCATTTGTTCAATACCATCACTATTAATAGTGGTGTCGTTATTCATATTGCTCGACTCTTTATAGTTCTATTTATTGTAAAAGTGCTTGTAATATAACTAAGGCTTAATCTGTGTTAGCCAGCATGGGCAAAGTATTCCTTTTATTGTCTATACTTCTTACACCGTACATTTTATATTAAACCCATGGTAGCGTATTTTAATCAAAAGCATAATAGACCCTTGCACAAACATAAGCGACTCATTCAGTTTTTTTTGCTCATTTGCTGTGTAAGTGTTCAGTTCGTGGCGATTGCGAGTAAAAAAACCATTATTGTTGACGACAGCTTTACCTCGCGCCTGCTATCGCAAGAGTTTTCAATATACTATCAAGCGTCCAGAGCGCTCAGTTTTGACGAGTTTAAAAAGTCTCGTCATTTACTCCCCTATCGTAGCTTTAACACGCCAAACTACGGCTTTGTTCAAAACGGTGCATGGCTGTATGCGAAAATTGAAAATCGCAGCGATATCAGCCGATGGATGCTCGAAATTCGGTTTTCCCAGATGCAAAACGCGCAAGTATTTATAACGTCACAAGGTACGTTAATACAATACCTTAACGACGGTATCCAGAACAAGACAAGCCCTTACCCACTGCCTTCTTTTGAACTTGACTTACCCAGTAACACACCGCTTGAAATGTATATTTATATTAAGTCGAGCAGCATGGTGCTAGTAGCACCTATATATTTGCACACCGACAAGGCCCAACGTACGCAGTCTATGCTCGACTTCAGTATATGGGGCGTGTTTTACGGCGTCTTATTAGTACTTTTTGTGTATGCGATTACATTTTTTGCGTATAAAAACCGCCTTATCGGCGCAGTGTACATTGTGCACTTGTTCATAATGCTGTTGTTTCAGCTTTTGTGGAGTGGCCACACGGCATTATTGTTTGATTGGATAAACACGCTATTTTTGTATGTGCGGGCCGAATCAATGGTTATTGCAATGTGCATAAGCGCCACCTTGCTAAATTTACTGCTCGTGCCAAGCATTATGCATCGGCCAAAAATCCGCATTATGCTACGGTATTTACTATATGTTAATCTAATCTTTTTTTGTGCTTTTTTGGTGCCCGGCTTTTTGCCTCAAATTAAGCTCGGCATTACTTATGCACTATGCTTTGCCACCCTTTCAATTAATTGTGCTATATGTATTAACGCCTTTATCAACGATTATTTTCCCGCACGAGCACTGCTGATAGGCTGGGCGTGTTCAATAATAGGTTCAAGCTTGAGTATTTTGTTTATCTTTGGCATCTTACCCAACAACCCTTTTCATCAACATATATTTCATTTTACCTTACTTGTGCAAACAGGTATATTTTTACTGGCAATGGTACTGCGCAATCAATACAACTTAGAGCTTGAAGTAAAAGAAGCTGAAAGCGACGCACTGAGTAATTTTGATGTTATTGAAGAACAAAATGTCCGCTTAGATTTAGCGCGCAAAGACGCGATTAAAGCAAGTGAGATTAAATCGCAGTTTTTAGCCAACATGTCGCATGAAATAAGAACCCCACTTAATGCTATTATGGGCTTTAGTAAAGAGCTTGAAAACAATCAAAACATGCTTGATCGCGAAGAGCATGTGCGCATTATAAACTCTGCCGCGACCGACCTATTAACGGTGGTTAACGATATTCTTGATCTTTCGAAAATGGAGGCTGGCAAACTAACCTTAAATACACGGCCTTTTTCACCTCGCAACTTGCTTGAAGATGTGGCGGCTTTAATGTCTAAAACGGCACACTTAAAACAGTTAGAGTTTATATTTGAGATCCATGAACTGCCACATTCTTTGCTCGGCGACGCCTTTAAAATAAAACAATTACTGATTAATTTACTGAGCAACGCACTCAAATTTACCAACTATGGTTACATAAAGCTAAGCGCTAGAGTGAGGGAGCAAACACAAAGCCATGCTACCCTAGAGTTTGAGATAAAAGACAGCGGTATAGGTATCAATCAAAGCGATATAAGCAAAATATTTACCGCGTTTCAACAGCTTGATGACGACTTAAACCGTTCATTTCAAGGTACCGGTTTAGGCTTGGTCATTTGTAAAGAACTCGTGAATTTTATGGGCGGTAAAATCACTGTATTAAGCGAACCTGCCCAAGGCAGCACGTTCACCGCTAGCATTGGATTTAGTATAGACTTCAGCACAAAGCGGCTGAATAAAACGCCTAGATTTCAAGATAAAACGGCGTATATTATTGACGACTGGGATGAATCGAGCCGCGCTTCTAAACTACAGCTAGAAGCGCTTGGGTTTTTAACCCTAACATTAAAAGAGGTTTCCCAGTTAAAAAATTACGCCATTGGCAACGCGTATGTGTTTGTTTCTTTACCCTTTAGAAATCTGCAAAGCCGAAGCCACGTTAATAAACAGCTCAACGAACTGCGTATTGTTAATACTGTATTTGTGTATTCGGGCCCTGAGCCAAACCAACTAGAGTTTGATGCCACTTTAGCGCCGCCTAAATTTATACGCATGCCATTGACGACTCGCAAACTCAAAGATTTAGACACTGCTGCGCATAAACCAAATGAAGGGGCTTCACATGAGGATGTCAAGAAACTTCCCGCAATTCGAATGCTGGCTGTAGACGATATGGCGCTTAACTTGCGCCTGTTGCAAACGTGGCTTAAGGCATCCCCTGTTATTTTGGATGTGGCCTATGACGGCGAAAGCGCTATTGAACGCTGTACAAATACCGATTACGATTTAATCCTAATGGATATTCAAATGCCCGATATGGACGGTCTAGAAACCACTCGCTTTATTCGTAAAACTGAGCTTAATATAGGTACACCCATTGTTGCAGTAACTGCACATGCAATGGAAACTGAGCAGCAGCACTTTTTAGATTCTGGGATGGATGATTTTTTATCGAAACCAATCAGTATTGATAACGTGGTTGCATTGATTAATACGTGGTGCGAGCAAGTGCCAGATAGTAAACAAAACGCCGAAATTAACCGCGCTGTCACGAATTCAATTGATTGGGAAACTGCGTTAAAGCTTTGCTACAATAATCACGACTCGGCTATTGAGTTCTTAGATGCATTCACGCATCGATTAACAACACATGCCGCACAAATTGAATCAGGATTAAAGCAGCAGCGTAACGATTTAGTGTTAGCGAGTATTCATAAACTCCACGGAGCATGCTGCTACACTGGGGTTCCACGTTTACAAGACTTCTGCCAGCAGGCTCAAAACATCTTAAAAACCCATCAGGATGAAATACTTCTTAAAACAATTACCTTCCTGCTGCTTGAAATAGACAATATTATTGAAATATGGCCAAAACTCAGAAAGAGCTTGCTTACGTCACCCCACTAGCTAGGTTGAGTTACCTGCAGGCTGTCTTGACACTCGCGCAAGAGCTTAACGAAGTCTCTACCGTCGCGGTCTAGTTCGTTTACCGACAGGTAAATCTCATAGCCTATGCCTTGCTGTAGTCTGCGCATTCTGTTGGCAAACATAGCGCTTACGCCGGTGATCATGACGCCGTCTAGGCGCTTGTATTTAACGTCGTTAATAATGTCATCGCCAGGACAATGGCCAGTGGCGCAGTCGCTCATGGCTATTTGCGTCACGAGTGGACGCTGCTCCATTAGCAAATGCGTGATTAAGCGCATCGAAATATTCCCCAGAAAACGTTCGGGGTCTTTCAACTTAAAGCCAACCATTTCTAAGTCGATATGCTCTAAGCCTTTGCGCACTCTCGGTACGTCTATTCTTTGAATGTTTTCCCATTCAAGGCGCCATTTGCCTTTACGGTGGTGATACACAATGGCCTCTTTGGTAATTTCAAGGCTGTGTTTAGGCTCGCGCAGCTTGTAAAAGCCAATCACGAAAGCCACTATGCTACCGCTTAAAAACAAAATGCCCACTAAAAAAAATAACTGCGGCAGCACCAGAATAATAACGGTGCCAAATAAGGCCACAATACCGCCTACCAGCAGGCTGGTAATGCCATTGCCAGCGGCTGCCCCTTTGATAAAAATTGCTTCAGGATCTACATTAGTACCAGACATAAAAATATAACAACATTATGATAATTGCGCATACAACAATATACCGTGATCGCTTGCAAAAAGCACAGTCTGTGTCACCGTTTATGAAATTTATTCACGATGCGTGTAAACCGTTTTGTTGTGCATGCGACGACTGGCGTCTAAACCGAGCCCGACATAGCGTTGCTACTAGCACAGGTGTAAACACAAGTGAGAGTATTACCGAGAAACCCACGCCACCGGCAAGCACCACTGCTAATGGCGGCCAAAATGTCCCTTCACTGAACAAGAGCAAAGGAATTAGTCCGCCCACTGTGGTGAAGGTCGTTGATAAAATATGCCTAGAGCAACTCATGGTTTCGTTTACTATGGCCACCGTATTGCCTTTCATTGCATCAGGGTTTGCTGCTATTGCAGCAATAACCACAATAGATCCGTTAATAGCCACGCCTATTAGGCCGGCGCTGCCTAGCAGTGGGTTAAAACCAATGGGTAAACCCGAAAGCCACAGGCTTAAAAAACCTAAGCCCACAGACAACACCGCCACAATTGCGATAACCGCGGCAAAGCGCACACTGCTAAAGCTCAAAATTAAAGCCGTTATCATGAGTACCAGCAGCACCGGTAAGTAGGTGGCCAGCTGACCTAATGCCTGCTGTTGCTCGTCTGCATCACCCGCCATTTTTATGCGATAACCGGGGGGCAAAGTAATGCTACTGTCAATAATACTGCGAAGCTGCTCGCTTGCGCTTACCGCAGCGATACTAGGTAATAAATACGCTTGTATTTTATTTACGCGCTCACCGTCTACCCGCGTTATACCGCTAATACTGGGATTTATTGTGAGTGTGCCCAGCGCACCTACGCCAATTACTTGCTTGTTTTGACCTTGTCCGCTTATAAGTGGCATGGCGTCTAATTGGGCAAGAGTAGCGCGTTTTTCTTCACTTATACGAACGCGAATATCAAGCTCTTCGGTGCCTTCTAATATTGACCCACCGGTGCGGCCGATAAGAGACGCCTGCAGCTGTTGAGATATTTGCGACAGCGAAAGCTGCGATAAGTAAGACTGATTTTCGCTCACCTCTAGGACTATTTCAGGCTCACCCGACGTAATCGACACCAAGGACTGAGTAATCCCTGGGATTTTGGTCATAGCGACACGCACTTGCTGACCCAGTTCATCTAAGACCGCTAAGTCGGTCCCATATATGTCAACTTCAAGAGGCGCTGCTATGGGCGGACCTTGGCCAAATTTACGCACCACTATTTTAGCATTTGGCAGGCTGTCCTGTAGCTCATATGTTAAGTCGACTATTAGGATTTCAGCTATCGCAACCGATTCAGTGGTAATAACTGCATTAGCAAAATTTGGGGCATTGTCGCGGCTCATTACTTGGTTGTAATACACCGAAGGAGTAGACGCGCCTATCAGCCATGTAACCTGCCGTATACCTTCTTTTTTGGCGATAAAAGCGTCGGCTTCAAGCACGGTTTTATAGGTGTTTTCAATACTACTACCGTCGGGCAATATGACATATATTTCGAACTGGTCCCTATCCGCGCTTGGGAAAAACACATTCGCTAACTGCTGCGATAGCACAAAACCCATCAGGCAAAACCCCACCACAATCGGCAACACCAGTAACGGTCGTTTAATCGCTTTGCCAATTACCTGACGAAAGGCCTGCGACACCTCTGGTAGTTGATATCCTCGCTTATACCACGGTGCACTGGCATCTGCCTCGCGCGGCAAATAACGTGCTGCTAAAGCTGCAATAAGGGTTAATGAAATAGCTAAGGATCCGATAAGTGCCATCACTACACTTATGGCAATAGGCCCTATAAAGTCACCAATATTGCCTGCCAGTAAGAAAATGGGCATAAACCCCAAAATAGTGGTTAGGGTTGACGCTAGCAACGGTGAGAATAAGTGACTGACACTTTTTTGCAAAACAGCTAAGCGCGACATGTGTTTATCAAGCAGATTTAAGCGTATTTCGTCGGTAATAACAATAGCGTTGTCTATGAGCAAACCAATGGCGATAATAATCCCAAAAATAGACATTTGGTGTATTTGCTGATTAAAGAAAGTCAAACTAAACACCGCAAAGCTAGCGCATAAAGGCAAGGCTAAGCCTACAATCCAAGACGCTTTGGCCCCCATAAAAAACAGCACCACCAGCATTACCACGACGCTGCCGAGCAAAAGATTGCCGCTGAGCTCCCCTAAGCGAGCTTCGGTATATTTGTTTTGTTCAAATATTATCTCACTGGAAATTGAATTACCAAATTCTTCATTGAACTGCGCTAGTTTATCCTTTACGCCTTGAGTCCACTGGTCTACTCGCACCGAGGTTTGCATGCGCGCTGCAATCATAATGGTGCGCTTTGAGTTTAATAGGGCGATTTCAGAAAAAGGCAGTGCGGGGCCTTTTTCTATAGTGGCAATGTCTTGCAAACGCAAATAATTACCGTTGACGACCTGCAATGGTATTTGCGCGAGCACTGCGGTGCTTGCTAAAGGCTGTGACACCTGCAGGCGCATTTCTTTATAAGGATTACGAATAATGCCGGCAGGTGACTTAGGATCGGCTTGCTCTATACGCTGGCTGACCTCACTTAACGATAGTCCGCTTAGTGCAAGCTGCTGTGGGTCTATCACCACGGTAATTTCTTCTACCGGCTCGCCGTAAATCAGTACAAGCTCGGTGCCGCTTACATTTCGGATACGATCTGACAGTTCGCTGGCCATGCGCCCTACTTGCGTCAACTGGGTGTTTTCAGGGTATTTCGCAGTGACTGACAACAAGACAGTAAAGGCGGTTGCACCGCGCTTGTCTTCTAGTACCGGGGCGTTTGCGCCTGGGGGAAAGCGTTTTGAGGCGTCGTCTATGGCGTCGCGTATTTTAGAAAAAACCTGCTGGTTACTGCTGCTGTCTATTGCGTCTTGTAGTTCTACGAAAACAGAGGAGAAACCTGCTTTGGAGGTCGACTTTATTTCCTTTATTTCAAACAACTGGCGCAGTTCATCTTCTAGTACATCACTGACTAAGGCCTCTACCCGCTGCGCTGAAGCACCCGGAAAACTGGTTAGCACCACCACGTTGCGTAGATCTATACGAGGATCCTCAAGGCGAGGCAGAGTATTAATAGCTGACAAACCTGCCACTAAGATGATAATGATACTTAAGGCTAAGAGGTGACCCTTACGAAAAAAAGCGGTGTACCACGGATAACTATTTGCACTATTTTGTTCCTGCGGTGATGGCGAACTCATCGTTTATAGCCCTTTTACTGCAGTGGCTTTTGAACGAGCAGATGCATGCGTAAACTGGTTTTCTACCTCAACTACATTGCTCACACTTTGCTGAGGCACTAAGCGATGAATACCCGATACCACTACTTTTTCGCCGTCGTTAATAGCACCGCTAACAAAGGCATTTGTGTTGTCAGCATATTCAATTGACACCAAGCGTGTTTGAATAGTGTTGTTAGCGTCAACCACATACAGCGTCCATAAACCTCGCACACTGCTAGCTAATGCAGAAAGCGGCACCCATGCACCGCGCGTTTGCATCGGTATGTCAACGGTGAGTGACACCAAATCACCTGAGATTATCAGCGCTTTTTGCTGCGCGCTTAAACGGCTCTGATCTATACTAAACACTGCATCGATAGTCCGAGTGGCTTGATTACGCTGTTTAGCAATTGAGGCAACTTGCGCCATGAATATCTGATCATGCATAGCCAACTGCCGGTTTTCGCCAATGCTAAGACCAAAGGCGGTTTGCTCAGGCAAGCCTATGCGTGCTTCTAGCGCATCTTTGGCTAAAATAGAAAATACGGCTTGCCCCGCATTAAGCACGGTGCCGGCGTCTACATACTGGCGCACAACTTGGCCAGCAAATGGGGCCTTAAGAGATGATTTAGCTAATTCTACGCCCAAGCTAGCTAAGCGAGCCTGTGCCTCACTTGCTGCTGCGTTAGCGGCGTCTAACTGCGCCTTAACTTCATCTAAACGTTGCTGCGGCTCTAGACCCTTTTCGACTAGCTGTACAATACGCGCTTCGGAAAGCTTGGCTAAGGTAGCGTCGGCTTTAGCGCTTTGCAGTTCACTGTTAAGTTCGTTTTCGCGCGCTTCTAAGCGAGCAGTATCAAGATTAGCAAGGACTTGACCTTTCACCACCGAAACACCTTCAAGCACCGCTAGCTGACGTAAAGTGCCGTTTAGCTCAAAACCAATATCTGATTGTCGCACTGCGCCAATTTGTCCATATACCACACGCGGCTTAATATAGCTGGCGTGCATCTTAATTATGCTTACTTCTACCTTCGCCTGCTGCATGACCAAGAGCTTGTCTTCATCTAAAGCCAGCGCCGATTGATTGCCTGAAAATATCATGAGTATCGCTAGCAGCGCAAAGCTCACCACGGTAATAAGCGCTAATAGCAGTCTATTGGGCTTTACTGGGTCAATACCACAAGGCGCAAACTGTGGGGGTTTCGATTCTTGGAGGTTATCGCGATTAGACTCTGGCATGTATTATTTTCCGAAAAAAAAGCTCAAAGCAAGTTAGCCAATCCTTGTTAAAAATGGACTTTGCTTGGGGTAGAATGGCATACTAGAATAAATATACTAGACTGTACAGTCTAGTAATGTTAAATTTTCGCCATCAGTAAAACAAAGCACCAACTTGAGCGGGTAAGTATTTAAAAATGACAGTGTCAAACACGCCAAAACAGACCGTGCTT
>Ga0136561_1000455_pt1 | contig 13422 bp, 9 predicted proteins | sample AntRauMeHopE1498_FD_104641 | JGI IMG/M metagenome (GOLD analysis project Ga0136561, IMG submission 104641) | Saline lake microbial communities from Rauer Islands, Antarctica - Metagenome Hop E1 #498 | ecosystem: Environmental > Aquatic > Non-marine Saline and Alkaline > Saline | place... | reverse complement strand
TGGGACGCGACCGTCGCACGCAAGCAATTTTGCCACTGCGCGGAAAAATATTAAACGTCGAACGCGCGCGCCTTGATCGCATGCTCGCATCAGAGCAGGTAAAGAATCTTGTCATTGCACTTGGAACTGCGATTGGAGACGTGTTTGATATTTCTAAGCTACGCTACCACAAGATCATCATTGCCACTGACGCTGACGTTGATGGGGCGCACATCCGCACGCTACTCCTCACGCTTTTCTTCCGCTATTTTCGACCATTGATCGATGGGGGTTTTGTGTACATTGCGCAACCGCCGTTATACAAAATCCAAAAAGGGAAAGAGACGTGGTTTGCTTTTACCGATAAAGAGAAATTTGACATCGTCGGTGAGACGGAAGACGACGCAGTGGTGGATGAGGGAGAAGCCGATACGGCAGATGAGGGTGAGGAGGCGTCCGATAAAAAAGCTGCCCCGAAGTTTCGCATCCAGCGGTACAAAGGACTTGGTGAGATGAATGCCGACGAGCTCGGCGAGACGACTATGAATCCCGACAAGCGGATTTTAAAGCAAGTGACGATTGAAGATGGTCAGGAGGCGGACAAAGTATTCGATATCTTGATGGGGACTGACGTGGCGGCGCGAAAGTCGTTTATTCAGAGTAACGCCCATACGGCGAATCTCGACATCTAAGTTAGGTGGTAAAATCAAAAAGACCGGCGCCGCTGGCGCCGGTCTTTTTAGTTGCCCGTTACATTTATTCAATTATTTCACAATGGTGATTGCCCATGTGAAGGTGTTGTTGGCCGTAACTGTATCGCGACTCGTGTCGAGCGTGACCGAGAATGTTTCGATACCTGTCTGCGTGATACCGTCAAAGCCTAACGTGAGGATCGCTTCTTCATTAGGTTTCAACGAGATTTGGTTTGGTGATTGGTACGAGATGTTAGAAGGGAGGTCGGCTTTCATACTCCATGCCTCTGAGGTGCGCGTACCAACGTTCTTCACTGAAAAGCGGATCGCGCCTTTTTCGTTGGTGGCGATAGTTCCGGCGCGCGTAAACACGCCATTTTTCTCTACTCCAACACCGAGGTAGGTAATCTTTAAGTCGGTAAAGCCATTCGGGTTAGAAACAGGGATCGCATAAATTACCTCTTCGATGTAGGTAGGCGCTGGAGGGGCAGTTATAACGGGTGCGACAGGTGTTTCAACCGTGGGTACTTCAGGGACCACTACCACTGGCATTTCAGGAATGGTATCAACAAGTGGGCTGCCAGTTGGGATGTTGGCGTTGACGATAGTGATGGTGTTGGTGGCCACTACATCGCTAATAGACTCACTGTTTGCCACAAAAGTTACTTCGTAATCAACATCAGTAAAGCGTTGACGTTCTGTAGCAAGCATCACTTCAACATTAGTGACATCGCCAAGGTCATACGACTCATCGCACGATAAGGTGATAATGTCACTTTCGGTTGTTCGTAAGCTAAGGGAAATCCCATCCGCACAGGCGTAGGAAAAAAAGAATGTGCCAGCTGGACGGACTTCATTCCAAGAGATGGTAAACGAGTCACCAGAGTTGATCACCGTGTTACTGGTTGTGGTGGTAAGTGCTGGTGTACCATCGTAATTGTAAACATTGTTAGCAAGTGAAGCGAGTGAAGAAAATGCGGAAGGGACAAGTCCAACGATCTGCACCGCCAGCCACACAAAGAAGATCACTGCGGCCAAGATGCCAACGATAGCCAATGACTTAGTCATGGCTGACTTTTGTTCTTCGGTAGTTTGATTCATAAATAATCTACTAATGATTGAATAAGTGTACCGAGCTCTACAAAGTAAAAACCACCACCACGGTAGGGTGAGGGAAGATCAAATATATATGCTAAGAGCAACTCACAAGGAGTTAAGTACTTCGCTAACAATAGCATATTATATAGATAAGTCAAGTATAACTATTGACTTTTATATATAATCATGTATTATATTGCGCAAACAAATACATTATGCAAATCAAGCCATCATTAAGTTCTATCATCGACGCTATTTACGCCCAAAAAATTGCGTTTTTTCTCGTTTTCTTTAGCATTGTTTTTCTTACCTATGCCGTGCTGTATATGGTAGATTTTCTACCGGAAGCCCCGACTCCTACGGTCGATGAAGTGGTAGTGGAAATGATGGAACCATTAGTGGCGGGGGAGGAGGCGGATTCAGCGGTAATTGCCGCCGAGCCTTTATCCATCTACATCGAAAAGTTGAATAAAGAGATTGTGGTACTCAATCCAGTATCTAGCAGTATTGCTGACCTCGACGAAGCATTACTTTCAGGTGTAGTGCGTCACCCATATTCAGCTGATTTTACTGAGCCAGGAAATATTTTTATCCTCGGTCATTCTAGCCACTTGCCAAATGTGCTCAACCGTAATTTCCAAGCTTTTAACGGCATCGAAGACTTAACGTGGGGTGATAAAATCTACCTAGAATCAGCCGATGCTACGTATACCTACCGTGTCGACCGCGTGTACGAAGCGAAAGCCTCAGAACTGATCGTACCGTTTACTCCGGGTGAAGCCCGTCTTACCCTCGCTACCTGTAATAGTTTTGGTAGCACAGACGATCGTTTTATCGTCGAGGCCGTCTTGATCAGCGACTCGTTGACACGACGCTAGTTAAAAAAGCGTGTTGAGGATCGATATTTTAAAATATAGTCACATACTGCCAGTAAGTAGGGAATAAACATTGACATTTATTTTAAATGTGCTATGATGGACGAAATAAAAATTAGTACACTACATTGGCGTAGTACCGCTCTTGCCCCCAATCATTGACAACTTGAAGCTGTCTTTAGCCACTGCATTACATTGCTAAAGGCGAGCGGATAAAAAAGAAGCCTTTCTTTTTTATCCGCTCGTGCTCTACGCACAGCAAGTCTGCGGACGCTTACTGAAAGGACCAATTGGTACTTTCAGAAAGCGCCCGGTGAGACGCTTGAAACTTCAAGGCACGCTGGTGCCCTGGCCTAAGGAGGGCCAATCCAATGAACAATTTGCTGAAAATAATCGTATGTGTTGCCATTTTGCTTGGGATCAGCGTTGACCCCACCACTGGCAGCTTCACGGTTGCGGGCGCTGAAGCGCAAACGCAAACGGTGGTTATGGTCAACTGCTCCGGACTCTCGCGCTCGGCGTGCGAAATCGCCAAGGAGCAGGTCGGGCGGGCGCCATACATCGGCCCTATTCGTCCTGCAACTGAGGCGATGGCGTGCGCACGCGTCGTCAGTTATGGACCGGCACACGTGGTGTGGGTCGCAGGCAACGCCGACACCTACAACCGGGGTGCTCCGGTGATCACCCAAACTGGGATCGTTCACACGGAACAATTCGTCCTCAATCCCCGCTGGACGGTGACGGAATCCTGTATCCCGCGACGGCTGCTCAACGGGGTGGCAGAGCTCACGCTCTGCACCGGACTTTACGAAGATGGTTACCATTGGTCGCTGACCGCTGCTGAATTAGGCCAGATGAAGGAGACTGGCCACTTCACCAGCTACGCACCGTTTCTTACGGTGCGCGACCGAGAAAGTCTTTCGGTCGCAGCAGTGGCCGCAGCCTACCGCGCGCGTTACATGACGCGCACGCGCTGAAAGGAAAACTGAGGAGGGTATCAATTACCCTCCTCACCTTCAATATTCTTATGTACTGGTGTAGGTAAGAATATTTAGAGGTAAAAAATTAACAAACTATGATTACTCAAATTTTACAGAAGAACACTTTAATAATCACAGCTGTGGCAATTTTTGCTTTAGCTGCGCCATTTATGATTGCAGTAAATTTTTCAATCGAAAAAGCTACTGTCGCTGCCTGGGCTGGTGGTACTGACGATGGCCAGGGTGGATGTTGTGACGGAAGTGGCAGCGACCCTATTGTTCCGGTCCAACCCATTGTGCCGACCCCTACTCCTACTCCTGAACCAGAACCAGAACCAGAACCAGAACCAGAAATTTTTGATTGTACCGATCCGCGAGCAGTAAATTATAATCCGGCGGCAACCACTGATGATGGTTCTTGTATATTTCCAACCCCTACACCAACCTGTGATCTCTTCAATATTGTAGAATCATCTGTTCGACCAGGTCAAAACATTACACTTAACTGGGCTACCACTAACGTTACCAACACATCAATCAATCGTGGTGTTGGAGTGGTCACCGTCGATGGACCAAGAACTATTACTGCCCCTAATTCTGTTGGTACATACGAATACGTATTAACGTTTGACGGTAATACCACCAACGCTTGTCGTGACACGGTCGTGGTCACGGCGGTACCAGTCGTGCCTCCGACCCCAACCCTAATTTCTTGTGGCAACAACGTCACTTTTACCGCTAGCGACCGAACATTACCCCGCGGTGGTGGTGATGTTACCTTCATCTGGACCACAACGGGACTTGATTCAGTTTCCATCTCGGGACTAAGTGCAACTAACCTTAACGGAAATGAAACTGTCCGTGTAAACAGTGACCGTACCTTCACCCTGGTAGGTACCAAAGCTGGTCAAAACACTATCAGTTGCCCGGTATCGATTGATGTGGCAACCGGCGGTGGCGGAGGTGGCGGTGGTAGTTCCTCTACCACTCCGCGCTGTGATCTTGATATCTCAGATACCCGAATTTCTGTTGGTGAGTCAATCACTCTGAAATGGCGTACTTGGAACAACGACGAAGTTATTCTCGAAGATGACCGGGGTAATGTACTTTTTGAATCAGACGATAAAGATGATTTGGATGGAGAGATAACGCTACGTCCAATCGAAGATACCAAGTTTACTCTCACGGCGATTGATGGTCGCAAAGACCGCGAATGTGAAGTGGAGGTAGAAGTGCGTGGCGGTGGGGTGACTATCTCACAAGTTCGTACCCAACTCCCGACCGTCGCTGGTATCTCATTAACCCAAGTGCCGTACACTGGATTTGAAGCTGGTCCGATGCTGACCTTTATCTTCTATGTACTACTCGCTGCGTGGGGATTGTTCGTCACTTACCTAGTAGTGGTACGAAAAGGGCTCATGAACAAGCTTTCATTGGCCACTGCCAATAAAAGTTTTGTTCAAAAGGCCAGTACAAACACCATGATTGCTCCGGAATACACCACGCCACTGGTTGATCATAATAAAGTAGCTTCTGCGTCGGCTCCGAACAACCTTCCGACCGCAGTGGTACCAACTATTGGTTACGCCGCTATGACGAGTGTAGATGTTACTGAGCACATGCTTTCAGAAGCTGAGCTTGATGCTGCCATGAACATGACTGAACTTGAAAACCGTGCTCACATGCAACGAGCCCTCTTCTCGTCAGATGCAATGCGATACTTTACTAAAGTAACCGCAGACGCTGAACAAATGACGGCACTAGATGCTGTTATTGCCAAAGCCAAGGGAGAATTCCCTACCGAAGACGGCTGGATGGTGATCAACTTGGCTCGTTTGGAATCACTATTAGGTGCTTCAGCGGCAGTCCAAGTGGTGACTGAAACTAAAAGTATTAGTGGAGGTTCACTAGCTGAAGCGATCGTAACGGGTAACATCGTCGCGGCGTATCAGATGATTAGTAATCGTCCAATGATTGCACTCGCTGATGCAGCGGCTGAACTTGACGCGGTACTACGTAACCGATCAGGTGCGACTGAAAACGTATCTGACATGCTTAAAAATGAATCGGCGAGTCTTTCAGATGAGCAGATTCGCGCCGCGATTCACGCCCTTACCTCGGCTCTTGACGGTGTGTACACGACAGAGGAAGATGCGGTGAAGATGGCGATCATGAAGGCTGTGAAGGTGGTAGCGTAAGTTGTAGTTAGTAATTCGCTTGACCGACTAAGGTGAGCGCACGAAAAAATCCCCCGCGGGGGATTTTTTCGTGCGCGGGTGGGGTGTAGCGGGAGGATATCGTAAAACCGTGGGCGCGTAGCGCCCACGGTTTTACGATACTGTTTCTCTAAAGCTCGATCTGCAATCTCTCGACTAGTGTAGTGAGTAGCAGCACTTCACTTTCGCCACTATCGCGACTCTCAAGGGTGACAGTTTGATCGGCCACTTCTTTGTCACCAATGACGATGAAGTAGGGGAGTTTGTCTTGTTTGGCACCACGGATCTTTTTACCCATGGAGTCATTGTCGGCGTAGAGCTCACTTCTGAAACCAGCCGCTGTGAGTGTATCGTGTACTTGCTGGGCGTAGGCATTGTGTTCATCAGCCACTGGAATGACCGCGAGCTGCACGGGAGCAAAACGGAGAGGGAATTTACCCGCGGTGTGCTCAATCAAGACCGCGGCGAAACGTTCGAGCGAACCAGCGATCGCGGCATGAATCATAATCACCCGCTCTTTCTCGTTCTGCTCATTAATACAAGTAAGATTAAAACGTTCGGGTTGCAAGCGGTCGAGTTGGATCGTCGCTACTTGGTGCGTACGGCCGATGGAGTCAAGGGCCATAAAATCTATCTTGGGAGCGTAGAACGCCGCTTCGCCGAGACCAATGAAATATGTGGCCCCACGATCTTCAGCGATCATTTGCATCAACGCTTCAGTCTCGCGCCATACCGCTGCATCACCGAGATATTTATCAGGCTTAGCTGGATCATGAAATGAGAGACGAACTTTAAGCTCGAAACCAAATTTGCCGTAGAAGTCATTGACAATATCCCAAATCGCTTCGATCTCGTCCCGAAGCTGGGATTCTCGGCAGAAGACGTGGGCATCATCTTGGGTGATTGAAAGTACGCGGGTGAGGCCTGAAAGTTCTCCTGATTGCTCGGCTCGATAGACCATGGTGGTTTCTGAGTAGCGCTGCGGCAGATCTTTATACGAACGTGGCTGCGCGTCGAATATCTGCGTGTGGTGGGGGCAGTTCATCGGTTTTAATACGTATTCCTCACCGTCCTCACTTTCTTCCTTGGCTCGCACTTTAAAGAGATCTTCGCTGTATTTATTCCAGTGACCAGACGTTTCGTAGAGTGATTTTTTGGCTAAGTGAGGGATGGTGACCGCTTGGTAACCTTTAGCTTTACGCAGTTCTTGCACGAAGGCATCGATTTCTTGGCGGAGAATAGTGCCTTTTGGTGACCAAAGTGGTAAGCCTGCGCCTACAAGTTCTGAGAAAGAGAAAAGGCCGAGTTCTTTTCCGAGCTTGCGGTGATCACGCTTTTTGGCTTCTTCAAGCTGATGAAGGTAAGTATCAAGTGCAGTTTTATCTGCAAACGCTAGGCCATAGATGCGGGTGAGCATCGGGTTTTTCTCATCACCACGCCAGTAGGCACCAGCGATCTTATCGAGCTTAAAGCTGTCAGCAGGGATTTGGGCGGCTGGATTCTCACAGTGCCCGCCGCGGCAAAGATCAGTAAATTCGGCTTTAGTGCCGTTGCCAGCCGTGTAAAGCGTGATCACTTCGCCTTTGGCGGCTATCTCGTCAATTAGTTCGAGTTTAAACTGGTTACCCGCAAAGAATGCGCGCGCGTCTTCAGGGCTAACCTCTCTATGTTCAAAGCTAGTCCACGCTGACAACATCTTGCGCATATGTTTCTGGATTTTCTTGAGGTCGGCTTCCATCGGTGCGCCGCCAGCGGAGAAATCAATGTCGTAGTAGAAACCGTTATCAATCGCCGGGCCAAGTGTCAGTTTGGCAGCGGGGTAGTCGACTAGGACGGCCGCGGCGAGCAAGTGGGCAAGTGTGTGGCGCTTGTGTTCCATGTCTTTATTATTTTCACTCATACGTAGATTTACAGCGATTACGCAGAGTAAGGGTTTAACCCCTTACTCTGTTTTAAATACCTAATAATAAAATAAAACGTCCGAGTAGGTACACAAAATGTTGCGTAACTACTCGGACGATTGAGTTTTTTTCTCTGTCGCGGTTCCACCGAGCTTCGAGCTAGTATGCCAGCTCGCACTTCATTGCGGCAGATTAGAAGGCGGGTTGCCTTAGGTGGGTGCGGATAATTCGCAAGAATCATCCGCACCCACCTCAGTGGTTGGTGTCCACTGCAATCTCTGATTCTTTCATCCTACCTCCTCACCAGTATTTGTCAAAAGCAAAACATACACACTCTAGATAGGTCCAGACTCAACATAGGCCCAGCCTATGTAACTCTTAACCTTATACCTAAGGTCGATCTAGCAAATACCTAAATAAGTTATACTATTACCGAATGACTCACATTAAAAAAATAAAAATATTATTAATAATTATCGTATCGATGATACTGGGATTCGTTCTTGGTCTCAACTATACTTCTAAAAATATTCCTGCAGGAGATAGTTCCATTCCCAACACAGGAAATATTGTACAACTCAATGAGTCGACGAACCGTTTTTCTGACCAGTATCTTGGTGTAGCGTTTGAGTTTCCAAAAGACGCTGTATTACAAAGTGGATTAAAATATGATTTGATGTATATATGGCCTGATTGGCGTCTGCGACTTGAGAATCAAAATGGTATAGATGCCTTTTCTTATGGAGATCGCAGTGTTTCAGTCTATAAAACAATGGAAGACGGCACAAAATTTAACCTAAATTTTAGTAACAGAAATATTGGTTACCCAGCAACAGTAAATACTAAAGCAGGCACTATGCTAATAGCTGGAAAAGAACAGCGGTATTCTTATGAAGTTGGTGCTGAGTCTGAATTCATAATGACTGGAGCTTGCAGCCTGACTCTGACTATAAAGGGCGGTCTTGCCCAAGTGCAAAACATACTCGACACTATTGAGTGTATATAATCCCTGCTAATTTATACAAAAGAGAAGAGTGAAATAGCTTTTATTTTTCACACTAGTCGGTTATAGATGCCGCTAAAAGTTCTCGCATTACCCAAATCGTAGGGATTCAATCTCTACGATTCTGGTGTTAGGACTTTGAGTTTATCCACTAAAATGCTTGGTTCATCATTTCTGATGCTTAATTTGCCTTTGACCGCCACGCAGGTGCCAGGTATAAGGAGCTCTTTACTAGCTTGGAAAACTTCGGGGAAGGTGACCATTTCGATGCTGTCAGTATGATTCGCTAGCTGCACAAACGCCATCCGATCGCCTTTTTTGGTTAAGAGTTCACGGACGCTTTCGATCATGCCGGCGGTCACGAGGGTACCTTTCATTTGTACAACGGCCATCTCCTGCTTTTCCTCCACCGCCACTTTAATAGCGCCGATCGGCGTGCGCTTATTAAGCTCAGCTTTGAATTGATCCAGTGGGTGGCCTGATACGTAGACACCTAAAAGCTCACGCTCCCACAAAAGTTTTTGCTCTTTACTCACGGGTTGACAATCCTCTAGACGGAGCTCATTGACAGCCGCATCCATGCCGCCGAAGAGCGAGTCTTGGTTGGCGGCTTTGCCGGCGACGAACTCGCGGTTGTAGTGCAGGAGGTTGTCGATGTTGTGATACATTCGACCACGTTCTTCAAAACGATCGAGCGCACCGGTAGTGATCAGGGCTTCGAGTGATTTACGGTTGAGATTTTTGTCGTTTACCCGCGCGAGGAAGTCAGACAGGGAAGTGAAAAGGCCGTTTTCATTTCGTTGGGTAATGATGACTTCTGCAATCCCAGCGCCGAAATTTTTGATGGTGGTGAGGCCAAAGCGAATAGCCGACTCTCTATCTGTGCCTTTACTTGCGTACACAACCGTGAAGGCAGAAAAGGATTCGTTGATATCAGGCGGGAGGACATTGATGTGCATACGTTCACATTCGTGTATGATTTCGGCGACTTTGTCAGTATCGCCCGAATCAGCGGTCAAAACCGCTGCCATGTATTCGTAAGGGTAATTGGCTTTCATGTAAGCGGTCTGATACGCCACGCGGCCGTAGCTGGCGGCATGCGCTTTATTGAAGCCGTAGGCGGCGAAGGGTTCGATCAGTTTCCACAGTTTATCTGATGTTTGCGGTGTCAGTTTCCCGTGATCCCGGAAGCCGTCCATGAGTTTTTCTTTCTCGGCCTCCATCACTTCGGGAATTTTCTTACCCATCGCTTTTCGCAGTTTGTCGGCATCAAGCCAAGAGTAGCCTGCAAGTTCGATCGCGGTCATCATCACGTCGTCTTGGTAGGTAATGACGCCGTAGGAGCGGTCGAGGATTTTCTCCAGCCGGGGGTCGAGGTACGACACGAGGTTTGGATTGTGCTTGCGCTCGATATATTGTGGGATCATTTCCATTGGGCCCGGTCGGTAAAGGGCGACCATGGCGTTGATATCGTGGATGGAGGATGGTTTGAGCTGTTTTAAAAACGACGTCATGCCTGAGCCGTTGAGCTGGAAAAGACCCATAGTCTCACCGCGGGCAAGCATTTCAAAAGTCTTCGTGTCATCAAGTGGGATATTTTCGATGTCGATCTTGGTGCCGTGATTGTCCTTTACCCGCTGTACTGCGTCAGCTAAAATAGCAAGATTTTTGATGCCCAAGAAGTCGAATTTTAGTAACCCTACACCGTCTTCGCCAACGCTGTGCATTTCGTACTGCGTGATAAATTTACCAGTCTTAGAATCGACTTGGATCGGGACATACTGATCGAGTGGTTCGGGCGCGATCACGACCCCTGCGGCGTGCACACCAACGTGACGCGCTCGGCCTTCGATCTTCTTGGCTAAATCAATCACTTCGCGGCTCTCGGTGTCTTGCTTGTACAGTTTTTTAAGATCAGGTTCAATTTCAAGCGCGCGATCGATGGTCATCGCAAAACCCTGACTCCCCATCGGGATGAGCTTCGCGATACGGTCGCCAGTGGAGTAAGGATGACCGAGCGCGCGCGCGACATCGCGCACCGCCGCGCGTGCCATCATGGTTCCGAAAGTGCCGATCTGGGCCACTTTATCTTCGCCGTACTTTTGCTTAGCGTATTCGATGATCTCATCGCGGCGGTTGTCGGCGAAGTCCATGTCGATGTCGGGCGCTGAGGGACGCTCGGGATTGAGGAAGCGCTCGAAGGGTAACTGATACTCTAGCGGATCTACATTGGTGATACCGAGGACGTAGGTGGCGTAGGATCCAGCCACCGAACCCCGAATGGTGGTTAAGATACCCCGCTCACGGGCCTCGCGTAGAAGATCACCCACCACTAAAAAGTATTTAGCGTAGCCTTTATTTTTAATGACCTCAAGCTCGTAGTCGAGACGTTGCTTGGCGATGGTGTCGTTTAGGCTGTGACCGCGCCAAGAGACGCCAGCGTAGGCGGTGACGCGTAGCTCTTCGTCTGGCTCGCGACCACTCTCTATGATGTAGTTGGGGAACTTCCACGCTTCTTGTCCCAGTGTGATCTCGACATTGCAGGCGTTAGCTATTTTTATGGTGTTGGTGAGGGCTGCTGGAGTATCGGCAAAACGTGCTTGCATGGTAGCTTGGGTAGTGAAGGAAAAGTCTTCATTGCGTTCCTCATGAATATCTACGGTGCCGCCGTTTTGGATTTTAATCATTGCTTCCCGCGCCACGGCGTCTTCTTTCACCATGTAATAGACGTCTTGTGCGGCCACGAGCGGAGTGCTGGTTTTGATAGCTAAGGTTTTAATTTTTTCTTGCAGTTCACTATGATCGAGTATTTCTGGATGGTGCGAGATCTCTAAATATAGATCGTCTTTGAAAACGTTTTTATACCAATCGAGCTCGGCTTCGGCTTTTTCTAAATCACCATTTTTAAGGTGCTGGGTGGTCTCACCAGCAAAAGAGGGGAGGATGCAGATGAGATTACTACCATACTGTTTGAGGAGTTCGTGATCCAGCCGAGCGCGGTAATAAAATCCTTCGGTGTTGGAGAGGGTAACGAGCTTAATGAGATTTTTGTAGCCGGCGTTGTTTTTGGCCAGGAGCACTAAGCGTGCTCGGGGTTTATCGATCGGGTCTTTATCGAAGCGCGTGCGGGGCGCAATAAACGCATCAAGGCCGATGATGGGTTTGATACCCACTTTAACACACGCTTGGTAGTGGTCGATGGCACCGTAAAGGGCGCCGTTGTCGGTTAGTGCGAGCGCTGATTGTCCATCGGCCGCAGCGGCCGCAGCCAGTTCTTTCGGGGTCGGTACCGCACCAAGGAGGGAGTAGTGGCTGTGGGTGTGGAGATGGACGAAAGTACAGACTGTAGGCTTGGTTTCAGACATGTTGCAGACAGTATAGCAAAAAAGCTTGGTATAGTTATGTACATGCAAAAATGGGTGATTGGAATTGACGAAGCAGGCCGCGGGCCGCTAGCTGGGCCGGTGGCAGTTGGGGTGGTGTTGGTGTCGCCTGATTTTGACTGGGACTTACTTCCCGGCGTGAATGACAGTAAGCAGCTCGCTGCGAAAAAGCGGGAGGAGATTTTTACGGCGGCGCAGAGGTTGCATAAGGAAGAGAAGCTGCGCTATAGCGTGGCGCTGGTGTCGGCTAAAGTGATCGATAAAAAGGGAATCGTGCCAGCGATTAAGGTGGCACTGGCACGTGGATTGAAGCAAGTGATAAACGCTGGTAAGGAGACACCGCAGAAGCAGTATAATGGTGTAGTTAACTGCATCATTACACCCGCTATGGTCCGGGTGTTGCTTGATGGAGGTTTGCGTGCACCTAGAGAATATACCAACCAAGCAACAATTATTAAAGGCGATAGTAAAGAGAAAGTAATTGGCCTAGCCTCGATCATGGCGAAGGTGACACGCGATCGGTACATGGTACGCCGCTGCAGTTTGCTGGCATTCTCACCCTACTGCTTTGCCACTCACAAAGGCTACGGCACCAAAGCCCACCGCGAAGCGATTGCCAATCACGGACTCTCAGCTGAGCATCGCGTGACGTTTTGTAGAAATATCAAAGTTAGTAGCAGTTAATCTTTTCTGTGTAAAGTACCTTGTTTTTATCCAGCAATGTCGTATAATATAGAAGCTTCCGAAGAAACCCAACTCCATACAGCTGTATAAGAGAGGGTAGTATGGGACAGATCGAAGCAAAAACAGACGGCAAAGTGTATGAGTATCTAGTGGTGATTAATTGCGATCCTTTCGACTTGGACAACGTCATGCACCGTTTGCAAAACGGTGGCTGCCCATGTCGACGCCACATCTGGGGAGTACAACACCTGCCGACGTCTACCGGCAGTAATAGAGCCTCGGGTTACGTAGTGGGAATGATCCATGCTAGTGATATATCATTGCATGAATTCATTCTCTGGCTGGGAGAATCCTACGTTCTTCCAGGCCACCAAGCTGAGATCTTGGCAATAAACGAATAAGTCGGCGTATGGCCATGCCGATTTAACTGGCCGCTCCCTGTGGGCGGCCTTTTTCTTTTCTCGTATTCCCGTATTATGTATGGGTAAAGTAACTACAGCTGCGGGTGGCGGGGCGAGCGCAGCTCGCCCCGCCACCCGCACCCAAAAGACACTCGTCGACCCCAAACTATTGCAATTTCCACCCGATTTGCTATAGTTCTGGCCACTAAT
>Ga0136561_1000454_pt1 | contig 13438 bp, 10 predicted proteins | sample AntRauMeHopE1498_FD_104641 | JGI IMG/M metagenome (GOLD analysis project Ga0136561, IMG submission 104641) | Saline lake microbial communities from Rauer Islands, Antarctica - Metagenome Hop E1 #498 | ecosystem: Environmental > Aquatic > Non-marine Saline and Alkaline > Saline | place... | reverse complement strand
CAAGTGCACTTCAAAACAGATTAGTGGGTACCATCATTGTGGTGGCATTGGTGGTAATACTCGTGCCAGAATTTTTAGACGGCGAAAAGCGTATTAGCAAACAAGAGTTTGTTGACATACCGCCAGTTGCAGAGCTTGTGCAAGTCCAAAACACCGCTGAGTTTGATACAAACAGTTTACAAGCGCAGTTAAATCAGGCTATTGAAGTAATTGACGAGTACCCCGTAGATGATCCCGAAATAGGCAGTGCGAAAACGCCCGTTAATCTTAAAGACAGTACCAATGGACAACTTGCTCAAGGTGAGAAACAAACTATCGTCGATATCGCTGCGTCTGCAGGCGCAAACCCCTTAGGTCCTTCTGAGCAAGGCGACGAATTTTCTCAAATAGATATAAAAGACTCTGGTTGGGTTGTGCAATTGGGCAGTTTTAGGCATGAAAAAAATGTTAAGGACTTACTCAGAAAGTTAAATGTTGCCGGATATCGCGCCTATAGCCGTCCGGTAATGACGTCAATGGGTAAACTAACCAAAGTATTTGTGGGCCCTGAGCTTGACAAAGAAAAGTTGGAATTGGCGCTTCCCCATCTAACAGAAATAACAAAATTAAAGGGCAGAATTACCCCATTTGAAGTAAACGCTGGGTAGTTACTTTTGCGAATCTTTGCTATAGTGCGCTCCACTCAAAAAGGCTAAGGCAACACCTTTTTACAGGATAAAGACAGCCCATGAACTGGTTTGATTTCACGATCATAAGCATTATTGCGTTTTCAACGCTTATTAGCTTAGTGCGCGGTTTTGTTAAAGAGGCGATATCTCTCTTTATTTGGATAGCCGCCTTTTTCGTTGCCCGTACTTTTTATCCTCAGTTAGCAGAACTCTTAAGCCAAATAAATGAACCTACACTTCGAAACGCCACCGCCATTGGTATTTTATTCACAGGCACGCTAATTGTTGGCGCGCTCATAAACTATGTAATATCTCAATTGGTTAGAGTCACGGGTCTTGGCGGCACTGATCGCGCCCTAGGCATGGTGTTTGGTGCGCTGCGTGGTGTGCTAATTGTGAGTGCTCTGTTGTTTGCAATTGACACTTTTACAACGTTTGCTCAAGCTGGGTGGTGGACGTCTTCGATGCTGGTGCCCGAGTTTGGCATTATTATAGAGTGGTTCTTTGAATTTATGAAAGAGCGCTCAAGTTTTTATCAAGTGAATAATGTTTAATTCAATCACAGGAAGTTAAATATGTGCGGCATTGTAGGTATAGTCGGTAAAGATTCAGTTAATCAGTTAATTTATGATTCGCTCATTGTATTGCAACACAGAGGCCAAGATGCTGCAGGCATAATGACCATAGAAAACAATATGTTTCATCTGCGCAAAGACAACGGACTGGTGCGCGATGTATTTCATACCCGCCATATGAAACGCCTAAGTGGTAACGTGGGTATTGGACATGTGCGCTATCCAACAGCAGGCTCTTCGAGCTCTGCCGAAGCACAGCCCTTTTACGTGAATTCCCCTTTTGGTATTGCTTTTGCTCACAATGGTAATTTGACCAACGCGCATGAATTACAAGACGAAGTGTTTCGGGTGGCCCGCCGCCATATTAATACGACATCAGACTCAGAGATATTATTAAATATTTTTGCCCACGCGCTTACCCAAACTAGTGAGTTAGAGGTTACCGCCGAGGACATTTTCAAAGCCGTTGAAATTTCGCATAGTAAAGTAAAAGGTGCCTACGCCGCAGTTGCTGCCATAATAGGCTATGGCATGGTGGCGTTTAGAGATCCAAACGGCATTCGCCCTTTGGTGCTAGGCAAACGCGCCACCCTTATTGGAGATGAATACATGGTGGCATCTGAAAGCGTAGCGATTGACGCAGCTGGCTTTGAATTTGTGCGTGATGTAGCCCCAGGCGAGGCAATTTATGTTACCGAACAAGGTCAGTTATTTACCAAACTATGTGCACCAAAAGCGTCTTTAAACCCGTGTATTTTTGAATTTGTATATTTTGCACGGCCCGATTCTTTTATTGATGGCATTTCAGTGTACGCCTCGCGTGTTAATATGGGCAAAAGGTTGGGTGAAAAGATTAAACGTGAATGGGCTGATATAGACATAGACGTGGTTATTCCAATTCCCGAAACGTCTATGGACGTGGCTCTTCAAATTGCTAACACGCTTGAAAAACCCTATAGACAGGGCTTCGTGAAGAACCGCTATATTGGTCGTACCTTCATTATGCCGGGTCAAGTTCAACGCAGAAAGTCGGTTCGCCGTAAGCTAAATGCGATTAAATCTGAATTTAAAGACAAGAGCGTGTTACTAGTTGACGACTCAATCGTGCGCGGCACAACCTCAGAGCAAATCATTGAAATGGCACGAGAGTCGGGCGCGAAAAAAGTATACTTTGCCTCCGCTGCGCCTGAAATTCGTTTTCCTAATGTTTACGGCATTGATATGCCATCGGCAAACGAACTTATTGCTTATGGTCGCGAGATACCGCAAATACGAGACTTGATAAAAGCAGACGGTTTAATATTTCAGGACATTTGTGACTTAATAGGCGCCGTTAAAGAAGAAAACCCCGCCATTAGTCGATTCGAAACTTCTGTGTTTGACGGCGATTATGTAACCGGCGATATAGATCATGAGTACTTAGAAGGCATCGACAAAGCGCGTGGTGAAGCAGGTAAAAGTAGTCCTACCGTTCAGGCTGAGCTAAGTAATTTAGAGATGTATAATATTGACGACTAAGCTTTGCTGCAAAGATACTTGGTTCTCACACTAATGGTTTTGACTTGTTTCAAGCTAATTGGTATTTAAGCACCTTTGACGTGTACTTTTATTCAGCTTCGCTTTTTATTTCACGCAAAACTTTATTCACACATAAGGACGACACATGTCACAATTTATTAAATCCAAAGCAGCGGTAGCATGGGCAGCTAATCAGCCACTGAGTATTGAAGAAATAGACGTAATGCTGCCTAAAGCTGGTGAAGTATTAGTAAAAATAATCGCAACAGGTGTTTGCCATACCGACGCTTTTACACTATCAGGCGAAGACCCAGAGGGCTTATTTCCAGTAGTGCTAGGACACGAAGGCGGTGGTGTAGTTGAACAAATTGGCGAAGGTGTTACCTCCGTATCGGTAGGGGATCATGTTATCCCTTTATACACGCCAGAATGCCGTGAATGTAAATTCTGCTTATCCGGTAAAACCAATCTGTGTCAAAAAATTCGTGAAACCCAAGGTAAAGGCTTAATGCCTGACGGTACTAGCCGCTTTTATAAAGACGGCAAACCACTGTTTCATTATATGGGGTGTTCAACCTTTTCTGAATATACCGTATTACCTGAAATTTCCTTAGCCAAGGTAAACAAGAAAGCCGCTCTTGACGAAGTATGCTTGTTTGGCTGTGGTGTGACCACGGGTATTGGTGCGGTCATGAATACCGCTAAAGTACAGCCCGGAAACAGTGTGGCTATATTTGGTCTAGGCGGGATTGGTTTGTCGGCTATTATTGGCGCCGTTATGGCTAAAGCAGGCACTATTATTGCCGTGGACATAAATGAAAGTAAATTTGCATTGGCCAAGAAGCTTGGCGCGACGCACTGCATCAACCCAAAAGATTACGACAAACCGATTCAAGACGTCATTGTTGAGCTTACTGACGGCGGCGTAGACTTTTCATTCGAATGTATTGGAAACGTAAACGTTATGCGCAGCGCTTTAGAATGTTGCCATAAGGGTTGGGGGGAGTCAGTTATTATAGGTGTGGCCGGCGCTGGTCAAGAAATTAGTACACGGCCATTTCAACTGGTCACGGGCAGAGTTTGGCGTGGTTCTGCTTTTGGCGGCGTAAAAGGGCGCACAGAGCTTCCTGATTACGTTGAAAAATATTTAAAAGGGGACATAAAGCTAGACGACTTTATCACCCATAACATGTCACTTGAGCACATTAATGAAGCATTTGAGCTAATGCATGCAGGTAAAAGCATACGCAGCGTTATACATTTTGGTGATAGCCCTAAAGTGAGTCAGTAATATGTCCAATGAATCATCAACAAGCAAACAAATCGAAGAGCTAAAGAGGGTATCGCAAACCTTAGCTTTTAACGGCACGCTTAGCCAATACAGCCATTATTCACAGCATAATAACTGCGATATGCGCTTTGCTATTTATTTACCGCCCCATGCTACCGGTGCTGGTATTGAAGGTAAGCTTGAGAATGTGCCCGTTATTTATTGGCTGTCAGGTTTAAGCTGTACCGATGAAAACTTTATGCAAAAAGCAGGGGCGCTCAAAATGGCGGCGCAATTGGGCATTGCTATTGTTGCGCCCGACACCAGTCCACGTGGAGAGGACGTGCCTGATGATCCTGACAAAGCTTATGATTTCGGCTTAGGCGCAGGCTTTTATCTTAATGCGACACAGCCACCATTTGATCGCAACTACCAGATGTATGACTATATTCTTAAAGAGCTTATCCCTGTGGTGGAAGCTAGCTTTGCAGTAAGCAGTAAAAAAGCGATCAGTGGTCATTCAATGGGCGGGCATGGCGCGTTAACCATTGGTTTGAGAAACCCCGAAGTCTTTACTTCTATTTCAGCCTTTAGTCCCATTTGTAACCCCGTTGAATGTCCATGGGGAATAAAAGCATTCACGCATTATCTAGGAGATGACACCGACACATGGACGATGTATGACGCTTCACATCTGATCAAAAAAGCAAGTATAAAAACGCCTATTTTGATTGACCAAGGCGCAGACGATAGTTTTTTAAAGAGTGAATTAAAACCAGAGAGCTTGCTCAAAGCGGCTTTGATAAACGACTATACTATTCAATTAAATATGCGCCCTGGCTATGACCATAGTTACTATTTTATTAGCAGTTTTATTGAAGAGCATATCGTGTTTCACGCGCAGTTTTTGCGAGCAGTTTAACGCAAGTTTAACTATTACGAATCCGAGACTAAAAACTCTTGGCTAGGATCAACTAATATTTTATCCGCCATTGCTTGGCGACCAAGTAGCATTAGATAGGTCATTTCTGTTCTGTCGGTGAGGTTGATCCTTATAGGCCACTTATGTTCACCTATTGCTAGCGTGGTTGCGATGACGTATCGGTGCTCGAGTGTCTCAGACGAGCTTCTGACTTTGCGCCTTGCTTTGACAATGCTTGAATGTCGGGTTATTTTTGCTACATTGTACACATCGGGGTGGATGTCGAAGCTAATCCACGATTTTCCGCCTTTTTCATATTCTTCAACATTTTCTACATGCAGCGACGACGTAGCGGCGCCGGTGTCTACACGCATGACTAAATTAGATATGCCTAAATCGGGCAAATCACATTTTTCTAATGCGCCAACAACTAATTTTCCAGCAGAACTATCCATAAATCCCTATTATATCAATAAAAACCCAGTGTGTGCTTGTTCGACTTATGTTAAGTTTCCGAAATGCAAAGCCTTGCTTTGCATTTAGTGTCTATACATCTCATATAATCGCAAAACCTGCAGCACCGTATTGTGAGGGTAGTGTAAAGGATGAAATAAAAATCGCCTACAAATACCCGCTATTTTATGCGCATTTTACTTACCGCGTTCGGCTTTTGGCGCACCGCGCTAAAGGTCTTCAAGCATCTGCTTAATAGCACGCTCTAACTGCTGATCGCGGCCTTTGTCAATCACGCCTGGCGCATTTTTAACGACAATATCCGGTGCGGTTTGATTGTTTTCTAGCCATTCGCCCTTTTGGTTTTTGGCGCTTATCGGCACTACACCCCAATATCCGCCCATGGGTAAACTTTCCCATCCTGCAAAACTGCAGGTGCCCGGTACTGGCATGCCGACTGATTTGCCTAATTTTAAGTCGGTAAAACCGCTGGCGTAGCAATGTCCATCGCTATACATTGATTCGTTAAACAGCGAAATAACAGGTTTGGTATAGCGAGATGTAGGTTCCCCGCCTACCACTTTGCCTTCAATAGCGTAGGTTAAAAAAGATTCGCCAGTAAAGAACATGGCTAAATCGGCAACTAGATCACCGCCGCTGTTAAAGCGCGTGTCTATAATCATGGCTTCTTTATCAAAAAATCGACCCATCATATCGTCGTATATATCGCGATATGGGCCATCGCCCATACCTGGAATATGCACGTAACCGAGTCTTCCATCACTTTTTGCTAATACTTCTTGCTCATTTATTTTAACGAAGCGTTCATATAAAAGGTCAGACTCTTGCGAGCCTGAAATAGGCTTAACCGTTACTTGCTTGCTTTTGCCTGTGGCACTATCGAGTATGTCAAGTAGTGTAAATTTGCCTGCTTTACGATTAAGCAACATAGGCCAGTCGAAACTGTTGGTAATTGTTTCACCATCAATTTTGACAATAAGCATGCCTGCTTGTACATTAAACCTCGCTTTGTCTAAAGGACCGCCGTTAATAACTTCTGTAATTTTAACGCCATCACCTTGGTGTTTGTAGTCATAAAATATTCCCAATGAAGCTGTGCTGTCACCGGTTTCATTGCCACCTCGTATACCTGCGCCAGCGTGAGATACATTCAATTCACCCAGCATTTCACTGAGTAATTCGGTGAACTCATGTGTGTTGCTAACATGAGCAACCTTAGGTTTATATTCGCTTCGCATTAGGGGCCAATCAGTGCCATGAAAAGTGGGTTCATAAAATATTTTCGCGGTGCGCAGCCACACATGGTCGAATGAATGCTGGCGCAAGGCATCGCCGTCAATGAGAACTTCACCATTAATAAAAACCCTCTCGCTGTTACCTTCGTCTATAAGCAGTTTGCTAATGTGCCCATCGCTTAGTAAATACAAATTTTCCATATTTGGGCCCCACATTAGGCTGCCGTTTGGCGTATTTAAACTAATGGTCTTGGCAGTTTCTTGGGTGCGTAAATCGGTTTCCCATAAATCGAATTCGTCTTCAAAACGCGATAAATAGTAAAGTTTGGTCGCGTCTTTGTTAAGCACGGCATCGGCTAAAAAAGAGGAGTGTATGGTCAGCTTACTGACTCTATCGTTCAGATCGTCCCACTCAATTGTAATTGGTTCAAAGTCGAGCTCTTCACTTTCAATATTTTTATCATCGCTGGAAGCGTCGTTATTATCAATATCAATATCAATATCAGTATTAGCTTTTTCTTTGTCGAGTTTTTCTTGTGCGGCCTCTTCTATAGCCGTTTGCAAGGCGTAGTCATCTTCACTTAAGTTGAATTTATCCCAATCGTCTTGGTTTAAGAAAAGGGTGTACACATCATTTTGTGAACGTCCGCTGGTAGCATAGCTTTTCAAACCATTGCGATTACTAAACCATATTATTTGCTTGCCTTGATTTACCCATTTAGGCTGGGCATCATAATAGCCGCTGGGAATAACTACCCTCATGTCTTGTTCGCCCGACACGTGGACCATGGCGATGTCAGCATTATTCAATAGTTTGCGGTATTCAAATAAAATCCATTCGCTGTCTGGGCTCCAGCTAAAGGTTTGGTCGCCATCGCGCATGTGTATCATGTGTTCGGGCGTAACTAATACAACCGTTTCTAAGGTGTCTAAATCCATTACTTTTAAGGTGCGTCTGTCTTCAATAAACGCCAATTTTGAGCCGTCTGGTGAAATACGTGGCTGGTAATTATCGGCCTTGTTACTGACCAAGATTTGCTCGTTAATTAAAGTGGCTGCGTAGAAAAACGGTTCTTCCTCACGTTTTTTACTGGCTTTGAAAATACTCCATTTGTTATTGCGCTGGGCAGCATATAGCAGGTAGTCACCGTCGGGCGAAAAGCTTATGAAGTTTTCTTGTGAGGCGGTATTGGTAATTTGCTTGGTAAACGCACCGTCGCTTGACGATACAAACACTTCACCGTTTGAGATAAAGGCTATTTCTCTGCCATCTGGAGATACTGCCATATCGGAGATGTCGCCGTTGATACTGACCATTTCTTCGCTGTTTTCGACGTCTTGGGTACGAATGCTAATCTCTACTGGCGTCGGTGTGCTGCCGGGGATCATGGTATGCAGTAGGCCATGATAGCTAAATGCCAATATATCTTCACCATTGCGCTCACCTTTTGATAAAAAACGAACTGGGTGTAGGTCGAAGTTGGTCAACTGCTTACTGCGAGAAGGCTGACTTAAAGACAATGAATGAATGTTAAAAGACCCGTTTCTTTCACTCAAATAATAAATTACATTGTTGTTAGCATAAATGGGTGAGCGGTCTTCACCTTCGTAGCTAGTAACTTTTGTATGCTTGCGCGATAGTAAGTCATAGGTCCATATATCACGTGTAATAGACGATTTATGATGTTTACGCCACTCGTTCTCACTGCCTTTGTTATCATGGTAAATAATTTGATCACCGGCGCTGTTAATTTGAACATCTTCTAGCGCTAGGCTTAAAAACTGATCAACACGGCCGCCGTTTACTGGCACGCTGTAAAGCTCGAACTGTCGTGACGTTGGATATTGCCTATGCTCAACGCTGTCCATGCGCTGGCCTTTAAACAATATTTTTTTATCGTGCGTGAAAGTATGCGGTTGCTCATCGCTGGAGTGAAACGTAAGTCTTTTGGCTTTGCCGCCTAAAGCATCCATAACAAACACATCGAAATTGCCAAAACGGTCAGAGGCGAAGGCTAATTGTTGACCGTCTTTGCTCCAAACAGGTTTAAAATCATGAGCCTTATGAAAAGTTAAGCGTGTTGCTTCACCGCCAGTTGAAGCAACACTATATATGTCGCCTTTATAGGTGAATGCAATACTCTCACCATTGGGTGAAATAGCGGGATAACGCACCCACTGCGGCGAAACTTGAGCAAGTGTGGTAAAACAAAAAAACATTAAAATAATGCCCGTTAATAGTATTTTCATAAATTCTCTTTTAATGGCCAAATCAATTAGCGAATCTCTATCAATAAGATTCAGCGAGGCGCAAGTTATAAGCCGATAATAGCGTGAAAAATCGTAATGCTCAATGCTCGTCTTAATGCCTCATCAGGGTAACAATTTGCTTATCAGTAAAACGCTATGCACTAAGCGATACTTATACATTGCAATGTATTTAATAGCATAGAAGTGGCAATTGAGCTCAGCACTTTTTATGCTATAATTTTAGATAGTAGATTGACTATTTTCTTGGCTATTTTTATGCCATATCTTTTTATAAGGCTATCTTGGTTTGGATACATTATTACACCCTATAAGGCAATTCCTACACTGCGACACACCTCAAAGTTGGGTAGATGAGGCTGTAAAGCCGGCTAATTTACCTACGCTTTTGAACGACCATCTAGTATGCGAGTTAAAGGCAGCGCAAAGTGCGATGTTCCTCATTCGCCGCTATGCTGTAGACGCTACCAGCGCAAAAGCACTGCTGGAGTGGCTGGCGCCTTACGAAAAATTTACTTATCGCCAAGAGGGTAATTGGCAAGACTTACCTAAGTGCAAATTAAATAAGTCGATGATGGCGAAAAGTGATTCACCCTACAGCCAAAACCTCATTGATAAAATGGTGCTGTTGATAAAAGAAGAGCTGCATCACTTTTATCAAGTACTAGAAATGATGGATGTTTATGCTATTGAATATACAAACATCAGTTCTAGTCGCTATGCAAAAGGCTTACTGACGCACTGCAAAACCCACGAGCCCGACGCGTTAATTGACAAGTTAATTTGTGGTGCTTATATAGAGGCGCGCTCATGTGAGCGTTTTGCCAAAATAGCGCCGCATTTAGATCCTAAACTTGGTGAGTTTTATACCAGTTTGTTGCGCTCAGAAGCGCGTCATTATCAAGATTATTTAACCTTGGCCACCGATATTGCACAAAAAGATATTGCCCCCAGAATAGCGTTTTTTGGTGAAAGAGAAGCTGAGCTTATCAGCACGCACGACTCAGATTTCAAGTTTCACAGTGGTGTTCCATGTGCAGCAATTAACAGCGCTGAGCAGGGCTTAAAAGCGGCGAGTTTCTAAAGACAGCGAATCAGCGTTGGCGATCAAAATACTGCCTTGGCTATACCAATCGCCTAACACAATGCGCTGCACGGCTTGATAGTTAAGCGTGAAATTGTGTATGTTTGGACGATGGGTATGCCCGTGAATAAACAACTTAACATCAAAGTGCAGCATGGCTGATTCCACTTCTGACTGCGTGACATCCATTATTTCTTCGCTTAAGGTCAGCTGATTTTTTTTACTTATTTTTCGGCCCTTGTGCGCCATTTTTATGCGTAGGCGAAGCGGTATCGCTAACATCAATTTAGGCCACCACCATCCGCGCGCTTTCTTACGAAACTTCATGTACTCAATGTCTTTGGTACACAGTTCATCACCGTGGGATATAAGCGTTTTACGCCCATATAAATCAATCACGAACTGCTCTGGCAGCAGCTTCATATTGCAGCGCTTGGCAAAGCCTTGGCGTATGGCAAAATCTCTATTTCCGTGTATAAAAAACACATCTGTGCTGTTAGCTACCTTCGCTATCGCTTGAGCGACCTGTTGCGAAAAAGGCGTGTTGTGATCATCGCCAATCCACACTTCAAACAAGTCACCTAGAATATACAGGGCATCGCAGCCTGGCGCCTCGTGTTCCATGAAATTAAAAAAGCACTGAGCGATATCACTTCGCTCAGCGCTTAAATGTAAATCAGAGATAAACAGCGTTTTCGACATATTCGCTGCTTATGCCTGCAGAGTCGCCGATTCAATGACGACGTCTTCTAGCGGCACATCGCCGTGCATGCCAGAGTTACCGGTTTCAACGTTCTTTATCTTTTCAACAATATCCATGCCTTCCACTACTTCAGCGAATACGCAGTAGCCATAGCCTTGTGAATTAGCAGCACTAAAATCTAAAAAATCATTGTTTTTCACGTTGATAAAAAACTGACAAGTCGCTGAATGTGGATCGTTAGTACGAGCCATTGCCAAGGTGCCTTCTTTATTGCTTAGGCCGTTGTTTGCTTCGTTTTCGATAGACGATTTAGTTTTTTTCTGGCTCAGTCCTGGCTCAAACCCGCCGCCTTGGATCATGAAAGAGCTAATCACTCGATGAAAGATAGTCCCGTCGTAAAATCCTTCTTCTACGTGCTCTTTAAAATTGGCGACTGTATTGGGTGCTTCTTTTTCAAATAATTTGATTTTAATATCGCCAAAGTTTGTTTTTAACAAAACCATCTTGTTTTCCTTTTATATCTATATGTGAGTTGAATAACTATACCATACAAATAGTAGCCTATATGGCTAGCAAAATGCTAGAATTCTATGCATCTTTTTACGCACCAAAGTTTAATTAAGCCCTATAATTTATGCTGCAAATTTACAATACCCTATCTAAAGAAAAACAGCCTTTCACGCCTATCGTTAAAAATAAAGTAGGGCTGTATGTATGTGGAATTACCGTATATGACCTTTGTCATATGGGTCACGCGCGCACCTATTTGAGTTTTGATATTGTGCTTAGATATCTTAGACACCTTGGTTTTGAGGTAAAGTATGTACGAAACATAACAGACGTTGACGACAAGATTATTCAAAGGGCGCAGCAAAATAATGAAACGCCAGGTGAGTTAACGCAGCGCACTATTACAGAAATGCACGCAGATTTCGCCGCCCTGAATCTTCTTAAACCAGATGTTGAGCCGCGTGTTACCACGCACATGCCTGAAATTATTGCGGTAATAGAGACCTTGATCAAAAAAGGCTACGCTTATCAGTCATCTACCGGTGACGTGCTGTTTAAGGTCAATGCGTATGAAGGCTATGGCAAACTAAGCAAACAAGACCTTTCCCAATTGGTTTCAGGTATTCGAGTACAAACCACAAGTGATAAACATGATCCGCTCGACTTTATTCTGTGGAAAGGGGTGAAAGAAGGCGAAATATCATGGGCTTCACCTTGGGGTGAGGGGCGTCCAGGCTGGCATATTGAGTGTTCGGCCATGAACCACAAGCATTTGGGTGAACACTTTGATATTCACGGCGGCGGTTCTGATTTGATTTTCCCCCACCATGAAAACGAAGTTGCGCAGTCTTGCTGCGCCTACGATACGCCGTATGTAAACACGTGGATGCACACAGGTATGGTGCAAATTAACAATGAAAAAATGTCTAAGTCTTTGGATAATTTTTTCACCTTACGCAGCGTGCTTGAAAAACATGATGCAGAAACGCTTCGTTTTTTCTTAATGTCGGCGCACTACCGCAGTCAGCTTAGCTATTCTCAAGAGAATATAGATCAAGCGCGTGCTAGTTTAGAAAGGTTTTATACTTCCTTGCGTGACGTTAAAGCTAACGTAGACGTTGAGATGTCATACGGTGGATATTTAGCGAAATTTGAAGCGGCTATGAACGACGACTTTAATATGCCAGTTGCAGTAGCGGTGCTCTTTGATATTGTAAAAGATCTAAACAAGCTAGACAGCAGCAGTGATGAGGCTAAAGATACCGCAGGGGCTTTGCGACACTTGGGGAAAATATTAGGCATACTAGAAAACGAACCTGAACAGTTTCTGCAGGGGGATCTTAGCCAAGATCTTACAGCGCAAATTGAAGCCCTCATTGCCAAGCGTATTCAAGCCAGAACCGATAAAAATTGGGCATCCGCTGATGCTATACGCGATGAATTAAGCGCTTTGGGTGTTATTCTAGAGGAAAGTAAAACAGGGACTACTTGGCGTAAGGCCTAGTACTGTATGCGACACAAATAAAAAGGGGTGTATAGGCCCTTTTTATTTGTGTAATGTTCATACTTTAGGTTCGCTTAACATCTACTCGAATCTTCAATTTCTGTCCTGGTTGTAAATATTTTTCACCTTCTAGGTTATTCCACTGCGCGATATCAGCGATTCTTACCTTGAAGCGACTTGCTATAAGCGCTAAAGAATCCCCAGAGCGCACGGTATACACAAGATTTCGCATAACCGGAGAATTGGCGTCAGGTATGGCAATGTCGTCTGTCCAAATCACTAAGTTTGCGCCTACTTTTAAGGGGTCGGTTGGCGCCATTTTGTTCCATTTTGCTAACTCTCTTACGCCTACCTTGTGCGCTACTGCAAGGTCCCAAAGGGTGTCACCGCGGTTAACCGTATGTTCTATTTTATGATTAGCGCGTTTGATTGACTGCGTTTTTACCAATCGCTGATCTGCCGACAGGCTATAAGCATCCAAGTCTTTTAGCGACACGGGGATCAATATATAGTTATTTGCCACGATCATGTTAGATTTTAAGTTGTTTACCTGTTTTATGACGCTTACGCTGGTGGAATATTTGTATGCAATAAGCCCTAAACTTTCACCACTTTTAACTTTATGGCGCACCCAGTTCAGCCTGTCCTTGCTGCTTGTTTGTGCCAGCATGGCAGTAAAAGATTCGGCCTTGTCTATGGGCAATAAT
>Ga0136561_1000450_pt1 | contig 13469 bp, 10 predicted proteins | sample AntRauMeHopE1498_FD_104641 | JGI IMG/M metagenome (GOLD analysis project Ga0136561, IMG submission 104641) | Saline lake microbial communities from Rauer Islands, Antarctica - Metagenome Hop E1 #498 | ecosystem: Environmental > Aquatic > Non-marine Saline and Alkaline > Saline | place... | reverse complement strand
GTACGTCGTGAAAACGTATCAGTAATTCCTTTAGTTCCTATGGACTCTGAGTTCGGAGAACCTGACTCAGAAGTAGAAGAAGTTTCTCAAGGGTCTGGTGCCTTGACTAACCCTGAGGTATCTGAATCTCAAAGAGAGTTGTTTCCTCCTGAGAATGATGAAACATCGGGAGATTTTTGGGAGGTTCCTTCTGAGGATGAACTGCCGGTAGGTTCTGGGGAGTGTCCTGAAGATGAAATAGACTAGTATGGCCAAACTGAACTACATTGGTAGGTCAGATTATTTATTCAAGTATTCCTGTAATTCTTCTGCGGAAGAGTTACAGGCTTGGTTAGATGATCAGTCCGTACTACAATTAGATACTGAAACCAACGTGGTGGACTCCATTATAGCTAGAAAGCTTATGGTGGTCCAACTCGCTGACGAAGAGGGCGAGAATATCTTTGTTGTCCAATGGAGTTTCTTGACTGAAGACCAGAAGTTAGGAATCTTACAATCTTTAAATGATAAAACCAAGTTAAAGATATGTCACAACGTGTCCTTTGAATATCAAGTAATGATAAAAGAAGGAATAGTGATGGACAATGTGTGGGATACCATGATAATGGAGCAGACACTATATGCAGGGAATGATGAAGATATGAGATATTATTCTTTAGCTAATGTACTATTTAGACGAGTTAGAGTTGACATTTCAAAAGAAGAACAGACTCAATTTGGTGATGACATCATCACAGACAGTAAGTTAGAGTACGCTGCCACGGATGTTTTGTATTTAGGACATGTCCGTAAACAGCAAATTGCTGAGATGAAAGAGGAGGATCTTATCCAACTTGGAAATGGAGAGTTTAATGAAAATGAGGCTTCTCTTGTATTTGCTGATATTGAATATGTGGGCATGGGATTCGATAAAGAAAGATGGTTAGCTAATATAGAAAAAGCCAAACCTATTATTAATAAAGCTACCCATGAATTAGAAGCTATTTTACTACAAGAGCCCTACCATAGTGAGTGTCGTGCACTTATTATAAATGCTAAGTTAGTAAATGCAGAAGGTAAAGAACGTTTTGTTAAACTTCCTGCTGTGGTGGATAAAGATACTTTCACCATAAATTGGGGCTCCTCTCCTCAGTCCCAAGTAGTATTAAACTATGTCTATGGAGATATAGATAAGTGCTCAGTGCTTGAGTTAAAGAAATACCTTCAGTCAAATGATCCTAATGCACCTAAGCTTAATGATAAGGGGAAGCCTATAGGTGTTACTTCTAAACAATTCACAGATTATGTAGAGTCAATGGTAACAGATAAATTTTTGTTCTTAAAGTTATACATCAATAAAAAGTTTGAGCTCCTTGAAAGAGGACTTTTATCTAACTTTAGAGATAAACTTATAGAAGATAAGTATCTTATACCTAAGAACACACTCACTGTAAATTGGAACTCAGATGATGCTAAGCTTGAGATCTTTAGGTGGTTTAACCCCAAAATTGAGGATGCAAGAGCTGAAACTGTAGAGGACAATATCCACATGCCTTTCTTTCAATCATACAAAAGCTACAATGAAGCACATTCATTGATATCTAAGTATGGTCTAAAGTTTATTGAGAAAAATGTGGACTCTGACGGCAGAGTAAGAACAAGATTTAATACTGTTCTATCTACTGGAAGGGTCTCCAGCAGTGGACCAAATATGCAGCAAATTCCGGCTAATGCTCTACCTAAAGATCGTACCAATGATTATCGTCATTGTTTTAACCCTGGAATTCCAGGATGGGTAGTAGTAAGTGGTGACTATGCGTCACAGGAGTTAGCTGTTATAGCAACTTTGTCTCAAGACCCAGTGTTCTTAGACGCCCTACTAACGGAGAAAGACCTTCACTCTGTATGTGCTGAATTAGTTTATGGCCAAAAGTGGAAAGATTCAACTGAAGAGGGATGTGCATTTTATGCCTTAAACTCTAATGGAGATCCTCAGAAGAAAAAGTGTAAGTGTTTTGCTCATTATAAATTAAGAGATGATGTTAAAGCAATTAACTTTGGATTAGCTTATGGTATGAGTGCTAAAGGCTTAAGTGGTAAGTTAAAAATCACTTTGATAGAGGCAGAGTCACTTATCAAAGCATATTTCTTGTCATTTCTTTCTATTCAAGGAACCCTGAACGCCTTTGGTAATTATGGTCTTATGAATGGATTCATTAGAACTCCAGCCCCTATGAGGCGTAAGAGGTATTTTCCTTATTGGAAAGGTGAAGAGACACCAAAAGGTTTGGCAGGAAAGATATCAAGAGCGTCAATGAATGCTCCAGTACAAGGCTTCTCTGCGGATATGATTAAAATTGCTCTGATACTAATGCGTAGATATATAAATAACAATAACTTACGGGATGTTGTTAAATTATTTATGCAGGTACATGACCAGATTGATGCTATAACTACAAAAGATGTAAGTGAGCGTTGGTCTGTCATACATAAACAGATAATGGAGCAAGCAGCAGAAATATGTCTTAAGAATACCTTGTTAAAGTCAGAGGTTAAAATATCGGACAAATGGGAGAAATAAAATCGAATAGAGACATCATGCAGGAAGAGTTTGCTGACCAGTGGCTGGACAGTGACCGTAAAGGCTCATTGATTCTAGGCACTGGGTTTGGTAAATCGAAAGTGACTATGCTTATCCTTGTGGGACTGTTTGAAAGAGGTGAATTAACAAAGGAATCCAAGATTTTAATACTAACAGACAGTGAACACCTGAGAGATATTAACTGGAAGGAAGACTTTGAAAAATGGGGATACTCATGGATATGGGAACTAATAGTAGCAGAGTGTTATCAAACTACTTACAAGTGGTCTGATACCTCCTGGGATTTTGTAATCGCAGATGAAATAGATTTCTCAATGACTGAAGAGTACAGCAAGTTCTACTTGAACAATAAACTTAAGATGATCTTAGGGTTAACTGGGTTTGTTGATGACAGTAAACTTACATTACTTGACAGCATTGCTCCTATAGTATCCTCGTACACCACTCAAAAGGCTCAAGAGGATGGAATATTGAACAGTACTCAGATAGTGTTTGTGCAATTTGATTTATCAAGAAATCCCACAGACATTAAAGTAGAGTATGTAGGTAAAGATGGTAAGACAAAATCGTTTCATCAATCAGAGAACGAGGCATATGCTTATCAAGATAACCTATGTAACGTTTTGTGGGGTAAAATTGTAAAGTTGGAATCTGACCCTGACGTTATGTTTGAAATCAACAAAGAAAAAGTTCAGGAGTTAAAGTCCCTGAGATACAGACAATCCAGAGCAGTTATGGATAGGAAAGCTATACTCTTAAATGGTATTGCATCTGTAACTATAACCCGTAAAGTTATACACGAGGTGTTAAAGAATCCTAATAATAAGGTTTTAACATTTAGTATGTACACTGCACAATCAGACCTCATAAATGAATGTACTTTTCACAATAAAAACAAGAAAGGTAACACTACATTAGAGGACTTAAATGAGGGTAGAATCAGGTCTGCAGGTGTTTGTAAGGCAATTAACAGAGGAAAGAACTTAGTAGGAGTTAACAACATGATAATGGAATCATATGATGGTTCTGCTACAGCATTTCATCAAAGACATGGAAGAGGAATGAGGTTAAAACCCGATCAAAAGATGTATCTTTACATTCTACTTCCATATTTTCACAAGAAGATTCAGAGTCCTGAAAACAAAAACCAAAAGGCTGAAATCAGGATGCCAACTCAAGCAAAAACTTGGGCAGAGTCTATGATGAAAGATTATGAAATTATCAATCCTATTAGAATCAAATTATAAGAAAGGAGATGAACATGACAGCAGAGAAACTGATTGTTGAACTAATAAGTAAAAACTATGTAGTAAAACTTGGTGAGGATAACTATGTCATAACAAATCTAATGGGTAGGGACAATGAGGAAGAAGAGAAGGTAAAGGAGGTAGTTCTTCCTTCTCCTGCTGTTCTTCTTAGAAATTTTATTAGGGATTGTAATATTCCTTTCAGAGCTAAAACTTCCACTGGAGGGTTTTATGAGTTAGCATCAGAATCTGAGTACGCAAAAAGGGCGTTATACGCCATGTTGTCTTCACATGAGTACAAATATGAAGATATAGTGGCAGCTACCAATGCATACTACACTAATGTAAACATGGCAAGGGTTACTCTTACAAATTATTTTAAAAATGGCACTATACGAAGAGTTATGGAGGAATATACTAAACACTCCGACTCTTTGTCGTTGAGGCCAAAAACTAATAAAGTATCATTATGAGCACATTTGAGAGAGAAGTTCTTAGGAATGTCAGAGATGCTATGGATGGTAAGGTTATGCAGATCCCTCTACACTTAGATAGAGTAGGGGAAATATTTGCTATTAGAAAGAATGTGTATACTTTAATTGGCGGAGGTACTGGATCTGGGAAAACAAGTTTCTTGGATGATACCTTTGTGTTAAAACCATACGAGCTATGGAGAAAGTGGAAAGATAACACTGATCTTACATTCAAAGTTCTGTACAGATCAATGGAAAGGAAGAAAAGTCTTAAACTTACTAAGTGGGCATGCTGGAAACTGTTCCAGGACTCAGGTATTCTGCTGGACGCAGAGACCCTGCTTGGGTATAGAAAGAGCAAAATCACTGAGGAGACTTGGAAGCTACTTGTAGGTGCCAGAGACTGGGCAGATGAGATGTTAGATTATGTAGACATTAGGGATGGTAGAACCACACCAGATGATTATAGTAATTGGGTGCATAAGTATGCAGTTGATAATGGAGTCTTGTTTCAAGCCGACATGTATGGAATTAAAAGTTCAAAGTATTCAACCTACATCCATACATTTTCAGAGAGAGATTGGATTACATTAAAGAATGGGGAGGAGTGCATAGCTGTGAGAATTACTCATGGTGATGAGACTTTTGTTCTTAAACAAGGTGAAAAGTACTATGTACCAACTAGACCAAAGGAAATAACTATGGTCATAGGAGATCACTTAGGAAAACATTCAAGTCAAAAAGGTTTAACAACTAAGAAACAGATCATAGACGCAGTATCAGAGCGTAATGCAGACTTCAGAGATATTTATGGATATTCTCCGATAGCCGTATCACAATTTAACAGGGCTATTGGGGATGTACAGAGAATGAAGTTTTCAGATGGGGATTTATCTCCTCAAATTGAAGACTTTAAAGATACTGGAAACACTGTTGAGGATGCTGATCTAGTTTTGGCACTATTTAACCCTTACAGATACAAGTCTTATGATGATCATGGAATGTATAAAGGATACAATATTAGAGATGAAATGGTTAATCCACTTGGATACAATAGATATAGACTATTGTCTATCTTAAAAAATTCATATGGAATTGATGATGTTGATTTCGGAATGTTATTTAGAGGAGAAGTTAATGATTTTAAAACACTCCCTAAGGCAAATGATGATAACACAATGACCAGAGAACTTCAACAAGTGTATCGAGAAATTCAAATAGGTAAATAATTAAAAAACAATTTTAATGGCAAAAGCAATTTTAGTGCAGGGATTATCCGGCACTGGCAAATCTACTTCGTGGCGTAATATACCAGCTGAGGAGTCGATGATAATATCTCCTAATGGTAAACAATTACCATGGGGAGGAAGTTCAGGACAGTATAAACCTGTGAATTCAACTACTGGTAAGGGTAATGTTATAGTAACTAACAAGTTATTAGAGGTACCTAAATGGCTACAATGGATCAATAAAGCAAAGCATGTTAAGTATGTGTTAATAGATGACTACACTCACTTCTTTAATGCCAGAATAATGTCTCCAGACTTTCTGGCACAGAATAACGGTAATGCTGCATTTCAGAAATGGAACGTGTTTGGAGCAGATGTATTTAACTCAGTATTCGGAGAACTTCCAAATTTGAGGGATGACTTAGTCATTGTAATTAGTCACCATGTATCTCTTAATGAGATGGGTAAATACACATTCAAATCTTCAGGTAAACTGTTGGAGAATACTATTGATCCTGTATCTTATTTTACCTATGTATTTCATTCTCGTATTATCAAAACAGATGCAGGAATGGCATATAAGTTTCAAACCAATGACGATACAACATACGAATGTAAGACACCTATGGGGTCGTTTCCAGATTTTCTTGTAGACAATGATCTATATCCAATCATAAAACGCATCAACGAGTACGATCAAGGACTTTAATTAATCAATTTTAAAATTTATTTATATGGCAACTTATTTAGGAGTAGGCATTCATGAGAATGTAGTATTAGGAAAAAGTACAGGAATTAATGATAAAGGCTCTTTAGTTATAGAGCTGGAAACTATAGTAGATGATACTAAATTGTTTGCAGCGTTTGACGATGGGGCAAGTGTAGAACAATCAGCACAGTCTGTTATTATGTGGCCAGTAAACATGACTACATGGGATGGTAAGCCCAAGTCTGCTACCCAGATTGGGCAGGACCTCAATAACTATAAGAACACTCTTGTAGATATACTAGAGGTGTTTATGACTACAGATTTAGCTAAGGAAGCTATTAATGCAAGTGTTATGTTTGCTGGTTTAGGTGTTACACCTGAGAATCAAGCCACTCTACCAACTCGTTTATTGAATGAGGACTTTGTCAAAGGTGTGTACAAAAACATCAGTTATGCATTTATCACTGCGGCTAAGCCTTTCATGGGAGAAACTGAGTTTCGTGTCAAGCTTCGTAGAACAAGCAAATCTAATCACTTTGCTTCCATACCAAAAAAAGGTAAGTTCAAAGAGTCTTGGATTGAGCCTATGACTGTTCCTTTGGCTGCTGCTAGCATCAAATGGAGCACGTATGAGATCAAAGAAGGTCTTAACCACGGAGTTAAAGTAGAAGCAGACACATCCTCGGAATCTGCCAATGCTAAGGTTGGAGCTATGTTTGACTTACCTCCAGCCCCAACTCAAGAAGGAACAGTAGAATCAGCTCCAGCAGCTAATACTAATCCATTCAATCAATCACCTGTTACTCCTGAGCAAGCATTCCCACCAAAACCATAATACTGATAAGATATGACGGATATACTTGAAAAATTTGTTGGTAGTACAGAGCTTACGATTCAAAACGTAAGAGATCTGGTAGATGACTATTCACTTATATCTCATTATCTTGGACAGGAATTAGAGCTACACACAAAGTATAGCTCACCCCTGAGAGAGGGGGATGAGAACCCCTCTTTCTCCATATTTTTTGGATACGGAGGCAAAGATACAAGTAAATTATTTTTTAAAGATCAAGCTGGAATAGGTCAAGGAGATGTATATCATTTCCTATTGCTCTATCTAAATGCCGTATCATATCAGGAGCTTCTTGAGCAGATAAATTATGACCTACAACTGGGTCTAAACTGCAACGAAGTGAATAAGAATCTTAAGCCTACTATAATTAAAAAAATTCCAGTTGTACGAGAGAGACCAGTGTTAAAAACTGTGTCGCAGCCGTATACAAAGAGATTTTTAGATTACTGGATAGGCAAATATGAAATTAGTGTTCCTTCGCTAAAGTTCTATGATGTAAGAGATGTCAGAGATATTCATTACATCTATTCTGAGAAGACTAGCATAGTAGTTCCAAGGACTCTCGCTATTGGGTATCCTATAGGAGCGTATAGTAAAATCTATATGCCTTTTGAAACCAAAGAGAATAAGTTTAGAAATAACTATCCTTATAACTATGTTGAAGGTCATATTCAAATTGATTGGACAAGGAATGATTTACTTGTCATTTCTAAATCGTCTAAAGAAAATATTTTCTTTAGAAATCATTGGGATATTCAAGCTGTTTCAGGAAAAAGTGAATCAACGTATATACCAGAGCATATCATGCATCAATACCTCAAGCACTTCCGCAGAGTAGTGCTATGGCTTGATCCAGATGAAGCAGGTGTACGTTCTATGGCTAATTATAAGAACTTGTATCCTGATTTAGAAGTAATTATCTTTGTAAATGGAATAATTGAAAAAGATCCTACAGATATATTTGAAGTACATAGGAAGAAATACACCTCTGACTTAGTATCTCACATGCTGAAAGTATCTTTGTAAAAACAGTTTTTAACTAAATTAATAACTATGAAGTATGGTATATTTTATCTTCTGTTCTTTGTTTTTTCTATCACTGCATTAAGTAATCCTAAAATGGATGCTTACTACGATAAACTCTATGCAGAAGAACAACTGGAAACTTTAAACACACAGAATAAAGAGTTCAAAGAAGCTTTGGGACATAGAGAATCAAGCATGCGTCCTGAGATCATAAACGGCATTGGAGCCATGGGTATTTGGCAGTTTATGCCTTACACCTTAAAAGACCTAGGCTTAGGCCACATAACACCTAATAAGTTTAGGCTACAGCCAGATATCTTTCCTGTCGAACTTCAGGAGTATGCATTGGATTTAAAAATAGAGAGAGACTTGAAATTACTAACACATCAATGGTGGAGATTAGATAACAGTGTTAATTACATTGATAAGTATGTAGGTAAAGAGTTTTATGGAGTGAAGATATCACTCGCAGGTATTATAGCTGCATCGCACATCGCAGGAGCAGGAGGAGTGATAAAGTTTTTTGATTCCGCAGGATTTTATAATCCTCAAGATGTAAACAACACATCACTACTACATTATCTGAGAGAGTTTTCTGAATATGGGTACCATCACAGAAATATAGTAAAATTAAAAAATGAAATTAAATGGTTGGAGAATTATCTAAATTTATCGGAAGGTATAACCCTTTCATCAAAAGAATCAAAGTTGTCTTTAAGGGTGCTCAGTTCGAAAGACATGGTAACTGTATTGACATTAAACAACCGAGTAACTATACACCTAAGAGAGGTAAAGACATTGTTGGCATACCCCTTGGATTTAAAGCACAGTTACCCAAGTATTACAGAGGGGTTCTATCACTCAGGAGTTCTTCTCCATTTAGGTATTACATTAGTATGCCCAATGGCCATGGAGAGATTGAGTGGGATTACGCAGAAGAGTGGAGGGGAATTGTGGAGTTACACGAGAGAACGCCCACAATTAAGAAAGGATATCGAGTATTTCAATTCCATATTGAGCCCTTATGGGATGCTCCATGGTACGTTAAAATTACCGACATCTTTTCAGTATTTAGGATTGAAGAGGTTGAGAAATTACTCACAACTCGGGGTGGGGTAGGACACACAGGAAATTAGTATTAACCAATAAAAAAGATTATATGAATTTAACTGAAATCGTAATTGAACTCGTAGAGGTTATCTCCAGTTAAGTGGAAGCCTTTAATCTTGAAACTGAGAAAGCGCTTAACGGCAATAAAGCTGCTGCTGAGAGAGCACGGAAGATCAGTCTTAACCTTCTTAAGAAGCTTAGAGCTGAGAGTATGAGTGTATAAAAACATTTTAAGTATTAAGAATTATGGCACTATTAGATACAACAACAATGTCAGGAACTGGTATTGTTAAGGAACTGGAAGAGTCAGCTTTAGGGCTGGTTCTCCAGAACCTTCAACAAGATCAATACCAATATCCTGAGAAATCTTTCATAAGAGAGATTGCCTCAAACGCAGTAGATGCTATTGAGGAGAAGAAGATGGCACGAAGTATATTGAAAGGAGAATCTATAATCTCAGATCATTATAGTGATATAGATTCAGAACTTACTAAAGATTCAAAGTTTAACCCAGATTATTACAATTTGGGTTTTTTGTCTCCACTCGACGAGATAACTATCACGTACATAAATAAAGATAGGAGCGTCAGTAATAGGGACAGGATAATTATAGAAGATACAGGTGTAGGACTGGGCCATAATCGGCTTAAAGGATTCTTTCGCCCGGCATTTTCAACTAAAAGACTTAATCGTAATGCTTTAGGTAAATGGGGAATTGGAAGTAAATCTGGATTAGCTACAGGTGTTGAATCCTATCAGATTACATCTCGTCATAACGGGAGAGAATTCCATTTTGATATTTATAACGATAGGTTCTATTCAACTGTACCCAAGTTTGACGACGAGGGTAATGCTACTGCTTTTGAAACATGGAAAGTTAAAATGTACACTGAGGATGGTGGTGTAGAAGACCAAGAGATACATATACATTACTTTGACACGGTTAAACCTAATGGTTTAATTGTACTTATGGATGTTAAAAACCCTCTTAGAAACAAAGCAAAGTACATTGACGCAGTAAAATCTCAATTAACTTATTTTAATTATGTAAGATTATTTGAGGAGTATGAAGCTGACAGCGATAGGAATTCAGAAACATTCTTTAAAACACGTATTTTATACGAGGACGAGTTTCTAGCTATACCTGAAGACAATTACCATTCTGTCCCTCACTTAATTCTTAACGGAGTTAACTATGGAAAGATAGACTTTGGAGAAGCAGAGATGGACGAAAAGATTGGTAATGTGGGCATTAAGGGAGATCCTAGTGGTATTGATGTTAATCAGTCTCGGGAGCTAATTAGATACACAGCAAAATCACGAGAGTCCTTGAAAAAGTACTTAGAGAATGCTGTTATTGTGGCCCAAGACTATATCAATGTTAACATGGAAGCGTACCAATCTGACTTCCTAAAATGGATTCTGGCCTGTCGAGACATTAAGGCCAAAAACTCTAGGGACAATGTATTCAGTAGGCTCTCTGGTTTAGCTGACCTCGACAAAGTAGAGTTCACATTCGCAGACACGGGTATAAAATTTTCGCAGTCAAACTTCAAGAAGATATTTGCAGGCTTTAGAGTTACTCGGGTGCAAGTATCTAAGTCTAAAGGTGCCTTTAAGACAACCACTACAGACATAGGATCATGGGAGTCATTCTCTCCTAGTACTGTGTACTATAGGAGCTCATCTGATTTTAGATACTCTTCTATTCTAATGGGGTATATATCAGAACAACAGGAATACAAACCGGATCTGGCGGATCAAAATGAAATCTCTCATGTGTATCTTATAACTCCAATTAAGGACTATAGTACCCTTGAGATTAAGGAGGTTTCAACAGCCACAGAAGTAAAGAAACTCTTACTTGAGTCCTCTGTAGGTATTTTAGAAGATGTAGTTGTTCCTCAGGAATATATTGATGAAGTAGCAGAGAGTCAACGGAATCTTGATAAGGAAATAGCCAAAGAAAAAGAATACTCAGCAATGTCTGAAAAAGAAATCAGAGACAGAGACGGATGTGTATTATATCATGACTTTAAAGTAGCTGATTTTGGTAACTACAGAAATAGTCCTCGAGTAATCAAAGATTTCAGAATTTCACGGACACGTAGGGAAATTTCCATTGAGGATATGAAGAATACATTCTCTAAGCAAACAACCATTTATGGTACGTTAGAGGATATTCCATTGCTGAAAACTCTTCTCCATTGGATAGATAAATACGAACGTACAGAATCCCCCTCTGTGTTCGCACTCTCATCTAAAAGATTGCAGATTATAGTAGTATCTAAAAATATAGTAAAGTATTTAGACAAACATGCCACCCACGTCAAACGTGCTTTGCAAGATGTGCAAGGTAGAAAACTATCGGTAATGAGCGCAGTAAGAAAGTATAACACAGCAAGTCAATTTAGACATGTTATAAAATCATTTGACTTCCAATTTCTTCATTTATTTGAAGAGATAGATAAGGAAGCATTTGATACATACAATATGCTTATTGATTACACACAAAGCAATGGCTTTAATAAGCCTGCCATTACAAAGGTCCCAGGAGTAGAGAGTATAGAAGAGTACATGGATAAGATCAGAGATTTTCAACTATTCTTAATAGACAACTCGGATCCAAAAGTGGTGTCAGAAAAATCTAAAGAATTGTTTAATAATCCTGACTTAAACTCTTGTGATTCTGTTGATATTGAGGTATATTCGAAGTTCAAAGCGTTAGAAAATTACGTAGAAGGCATGAAGAAAATGTTTATGTCTACATCCCAACTAATAGACAGATGGTCTGGAATAGATATTTCTTTTGATGCAGAATCATTTAGAGAGTATATCGTATTGAAAGGTATTCCAAACTTTATTGAATTTGAAAAGTCATGGGATATTGAGTTAAAGGTAGATGAGTACAAGAAAAATCGACAGCAAGACTAACATTCACATTTTAAATTTTACAATTATGATTACAGTAAACACAGACAAAGAGACTTTCATCAGTGGAAGTTACAACGGTAAGAATTTTAGAATTCCTTTCACCGCAGAGACATTTACCGTCTTAAAGGACCTTGAATTAAGAGCCAACGACACTAATGACTTTAAAGAGTACATGGAGATTATTGAGAAGTTCAGCGAGTCTATTAAGTATGACTACAAGTCAGATGTAGCCAATGTTGTAGATAACATTGTGTATGTACTTGCCACAGACTCTTATCACATCTCAGTTGATGGACAAGTTTTAAAATCTGTAAAGATTCCTGATGTTATCATGGATCTTATTCTCGATAATGTGGAGCGTGACATTGAGTCTACTCCTATTATCAAAGCATGTATGAGATTTCTTCTCAATCCAAAACCTACTCAAGAAAGGTTTAACATGTTTGCTAACTATATTACGCAGACATTCACAGATAGTGCTGAAGTTGAGCGTCTAATGGAAGAGGAAGGTCTTGATATTAAAGTGGCTGAAGAGATGGCTACCTACTCTGATCTTCAGATAACCACTGAAGGATATCTACGTACCTCCAAGGTAGTAGATGAGATCACTGAGAAATGGTCCATTAAACACAGTGAAGATGGTAAGCCTATTCTCGATGAGTTTGATAATCCTATCAAAGAGAAGGTACCTCGATATGCCACTGCGTACGAAATCAATGAGGAAACTGGTGAGGTTACTAAGGTCACTGAGTACCCAGAATATCTGGAAGATCGTAGGTTTGAGCCCGCTATTTATACTCATGGGGATAATTTCTTCTCTGGAGGAGTTCTTGGGTACAAATATGAAATTGGTAAGTTAGCAGATCTTCCCTCGTGGAATTTTGTTGACATGAATGATGGCAACAAACATCAGAAAGGTTTACATACAGGAGGTCTTAGCTACATTAAAGGTTATTACAGAGAAGGACGCAATGAGATCTTAGATGTATTCGTATGTCCGTCTCAGATTGCTAAATTCACAGACGAAGGTCTTGGAGAAATGACCTGCAAAGGGTTCTATATTTACGGGGCTTCTCGTATGAAAGGAAACCTTCGTAGTATCTACCACACCAGTTCCTATACTACTCTTCTTAAAGGAGAACTTGAGGAACAGTTGGTGGAGATTGCAGCTGCTCTTGATGTTGAATTACAAGAAAAAATAGATGAAAGTGCAGTTAGGTACTCGTTGATTGACTCAGTGAAGTAAAATATAAGTTTATATGTTGAAGGGAAGAGCTTAGGTTCTTCCCTTTTTTTTTTTATTTTAT
>Ga0136561_1000449_pt1 | contig 13480 bp, 10 predicted proteins | sample AntRauMeHopE1498_FD_104641 | JGI IMG/M metagenome (GOLD analysis project Ga0136561, IMG submission 104641) | Saline lake microbial communities from Rauer Islands, Antarctica - Metagenome Hop E1 #498 | ecosystem: Environmental > Aquatic > Non-marine Saline and Alkaline > Saline | place... | reverse complement strand
AGAACTATTTCCAGTAGAGTTTGAGGCTGGAGAATTCGCCTAGTGGCCTATGGCGCACGCTTGGAAAGCGTGTTGGGTGCAAGCCCTCGGGGGTTCGAATCCCCCATTCTCCGCCAGTAACTCCCTTGATTTAGAGCCTCAAAAGGCACTGATGAGAGGGAGTTTTTGTTTGATTGTGCAAGCGTGTGTGCAAGTAGAATTTTTTTCTTGGCTCCCACCCTCACCTCATTGCATCTTGGAGAGCTTTGTGATGCCGCAGACTAGCCGTTCAAGACCGAGTCGCACCTATCAAAGAAGACTTGAACGCACCATAGTTCATACCTTTCGTCTCCGTCCATTGAGCGGACTGTCATCAGATTCTTGTGATTGCGACTCGTAGTTAAGACACCTTGTTATGTCGCGCTTCACGGGCGACCCGCAATACATCACTGCAAGAATTTCCAAAATCTAGGCCTACTAATCGCAACCGCCCAGGAGACACCCTAGCCAAGGTCTAAAGAAGATGTCCAAGGCAACTTGCAACAGGCGTTCACTGCATTGACTCAGTAACTCGCTTATCTATAACAGAAGAAAGAGGCAGACTTTTGCAGGTCCTCCAGCTTGAAATATTTGCCGGCAGAAGGCACGACTGAACTCCAAATCAACAGCCCTTTTGAACGGGATCTTCAAAGGCCTGAGTTGACGCGTTTTATTGAACCCTCGAGCGCTACGCGAATCCTTGACCCGTCTCGCGAAAAGCCCAAGATTTCTCGCGCCTCTCTCATAATTTCCTGATTTTCGCGGAGCAGGCCGTCACTCTGAATAAACATAATTACTCTGTCCAAATGGTCCGGGGTGTACTCATCGATGCTCCCACCCCAGCACGCGGGTTTTTCGAGAATGCGGCGCGGGGTCGCTCTTGCAGGAACCTTCAACACTGCGACGGGAGGCTCGTCCGGCTCGGTCAACAAATCACCACTAATAGCCGCCCTGTAGCTTTCAACCACTTTCCTGACTTCAGCATCCGGATCCCTAAACCAATCCGTGCTCCAGATTCGGTGAAATTTCCAACCCCTTGATTCCAACAGCATCTGGCGAAGTCGGTCTCGTTCGCGGGCAATATGACCGGAATGGTAGCTCGCACCATCCGCCTCAATGGCCAAGACAAACTTGTCCGGGTCTCTTGGATCTCGAACAGCAAAATCGATTCTGTAACCACCTACTCCAAATTGCGAAACCAGCGAGATACCTTGCGCCTCTAGCTTTCGCTTAATGTCAAGTTCAAAGGGATTCATGGGTACCAGGGAAGACGCATGCTGGTACTCAGCCCCCTTATTTCCCATGTAATCCAAGAATTTCTTGAAAAGCTCCACTCCTGTCCCTGAACGAACGTTCTGATTCGATAGTTCAGCGAGTGTGAAGTTAGTGACAAGCGTCATGCGGCGCTTGGCACGAGTTATCGCCACATTCAAGCGCCGCCTACCGTTTTCACTGTTCAACGGACCCCAACGCAAGTTCATCTTGCCGTTTGCATCCTTCCCGTAGCCCGTGGATATGATGATTGCGTCTCGCTCGTCCCCTTGAACGCGCTCCAGGTTTTTGAGGAAAAAAGGTTCAACGATCTGAAGGTCTAACCAATTGTCGAGCTCTGTGTTTCTCGCTCGCTCCTGATGCAAGGCAAGTTCTAGTTTCCTTAGGTGGGAGGTCCCAAAAGTTATGACCCCAAGGGACTCGTCAGGATGCTCTCGGAGATGAAGCCTGATGAGGTCCAATACTTTTTCCACCTCGTCATTTTGAGAATTTGTAGCCACTTTCAGATGCTTCCCGTTCAATACCAGTACATGCTCGACTGCGTCATGCGAATCTGACGCTGGGAAAGTCGTCAAGGAGTTTCCATAGATTTCGATGTTTGAGAGCGCTATGAGGCGCTCGTCTCGGGATCTGTAGTGCCAAAGCAGTCGACGTTTTTTGGATCCAATAACTCGCTCCATAGCTTCCAATATGGACTCTGAGTCCCTAGTGGTGCTCTCAAGTTCATCGTCAGCAATGTCCTCACCGAGGTATTCGAGGCCGCCTCCCGAGAAAAAGTTAGTAGGCGGCAGCTGATTCGAATCGCCGGCGACAACTAGCGTTTGGCCTCTCATGATCGCCGGAATAGCCATTTCAGGCTTCACTTGGCTCGCCTCATCGAATATCACCAAGTCGAACATTTGCCTTCTGGGTAGGTAGCTTGCTACCTGAATTGGACTCATTGCCCATATTGGCTTTGCCGCGAACATGAGATTGGGTGCCTTGGTAATTAGTGCTCTCAAGGGCTTGTGTGCACGCTTCTTTCTTGCTTCCCCCTCAAGAAAAATGGACTCCAGAGGATGCTTGTCTACTGCGGTTTTGAAGTTTGTAGCAGTAATTCTTCTTATCTTTAAGGCATTCTGATCGATGTGTCTTTTGTCGGATGCCTTGAAGCGCTGCGAGGCCCTCTCGAGTGTTTGCGAATCCATACCTTGAAGTTTTGAGTCGTAGGACAGCGCCGACTCAATCAGCGACCTACTTGCTGCTGCATCAAAAACTTTTTCAAAGTCATCTGACTTTAGGCCCTTTCCTGCCCCCTGGTCTCCCAGGTTGGGGATGAGTCCCTCGAGTCCCTTGCTGGCCAACAGGTCGAAATTCTCCCAAAAGGTCGCAATTTTAAATTGACGTGCGTCCCGAGAGAGCCTGTTCAGGTGTGCCGCAAAATCTCGTGCAGAAATCGAGTCCAAATCCAACCCTTGAACGGATTGAATCAGTCGAAGCGATAGTGCCGTAATGTCTAGGGACTCTTGCCAATCTTGAGCATTCAAACCCGCGACATCATTGAAAGTCTGCGCAGGGTCACCAAGACTTTGAAGTTCGAGATAACGCTCTAATACCTCGAGAGCCAATTGTTGATCCTTGGGAAGGAGATATGAAGCGCTAATCGTTCCTTTGAGCTTTTTCACCCAGGTTAGGCTCTCATCTACATTCAAGCCTCTAGCGGCCCTCATGGGAGCAAGGAGCGCGGTGGAGCGAGGTTTCTTGGTCAGTTTTGGTGCGATGCTGGCAAGCCACCCACCCAGAGCTACCCTTCTAGCCTGGTGAACCAGATCTGAGACCGAGTCCATGGAAGAAATCCTGTTGCCTGCCAGTTCTTCAAGTCTTCCAAGGGTAAGGGTTTCAAACTTTCTGGATTCGTCGATGAGAGCCGTTAAGTCGGACTTCGTTCGAACGAGGTTGACATTCCAACTTTCAGACGAGGTCTCGAACTCCTCACTGAAGCCTCCAGAATCGGCGATTGCCGTGATGGCTGATTTCACTGCCCTGTGATCCTCTTTTGACAACCTTGAGAGGAGGTCAGGGTTGATTTGCCAGTCGGGAGAAAAACCAATCGGAATGGAATAGTACAAAGAGCGCAGTTCGACCAAGTTCAGCCCCAACCCCCTGGACTCCTCGACAAATGCGTCCCGCATCCCGACTAGCTGATCGCGTGAGGTGACAAGCTCTTCATGAACCTTAGACAAGTCAACAGGTGGTGTTTGGCGCATATTTGAATACGATGCAGCTAACTGTGCCGCCACTTGAGGGCCACGACTTGCCTCATGAACGTCCAGGACTAGTGCGTCCAACCCCTTCTCCGAAAGACGTTTCAGCACTGCGTCGATCGCCGCCCTTTTTTGCGCGACAAACAGAACCTTCTTGTTTTGCGCCAGACACTCCGCGAGGAGATTTGAGATAGTTTGCGACTTTCCTGTCCCCGGGGGTCCTTCGATTACCAAAGTGTTTCCAGCTAGGGCACTGTTTATAGCCTCAATTTGGCTTGAGTCAGCATCCAGAATTAGATTTTCCAAACTGGGCGATCTTCTATCGGGTGCGTCAATCGGAACTTCTCTTATGTTCTGTAATTTGAGAATCGCCTCACCATCACCGGCGAGCGCTCTCACCACATCCGACGCAATTATGGCCTCCACATCTGCCAAGTCTCTGTAGATCGCCTCATCCTGATAGCTGAATGCGGCTAGATTAATGGAGGTCTCAAGGGAGAAATCTCTGAGGCCGTTCAGCTGGTTTTGCAACTCGTCAAACTTTGCAATCAAAATCTCCAAGGAAAGCGGCTCAGGTAGCGATTCGAGAAACTGCTCCTCGTTGAATTCGATGCCGGCAGACTTCGCAGCGTGAATTAGGACTCCGTTAACCTTCAAATCTTGAGTGGCACGGAGTTTCCAAGTGTCGCCGCCTAGCTTGCTCTTTTCCATCTCAAGAGGGAGAAGAAATACGGGAGCGTTCGCCCTTTTGGATTTGTTATCGTCGTCTGGAAGTGCAGGTTCGTCCCACTTGGCGAGGCCTATGGCCAGGTTTATTGGAGATACTCCCAATTCCTCGAGAAAGTAAATCTGCTTCTTGTTCAATTTGTCAGCGGTTTTGTTCGCGGCCTCAAGGGACGTTTTTGGGTCAAGAAGGGTAGAGAGCCCTGCAGTGCCCCCATTCAGGAGGAGGCCAATTGGAGACTCGGCAGTCAAGGAGATTGGAATGGTTGCTGTTCCCGCCTTGAAAACAAGCAAAGTATTCCTGCGGGTGAAGTCGACAACTGCGGTGCGCCATTCGTTGGAAACTTTGGTTATTTTCTCTAGGTCGAGCAACTTGACTCTTCCTACTCGGGCGTAACTAAAATTTCGCCCCCAAGGACACGACTAGCTTCCGAGACTCCGGATTCAAAAGCATCCCTACAGCAGGGTGGCAGGCCATAAAGTCTCGCACTCCAACCGGGCCCAAGGATATATGCTCGGTTGAAATCCTCTCGGTGATCTCCGCAAACTTCAAACTCAGTCCACAATAACTTCAAATACCTGACTGAAGACTGCTCCACAGTGAAGGAAGCCCAAAGCTCGAATTCTGAATTCTCGTGCGGACATAAGTAGCTAAATTTCTCACCCGAGTACGCCCCTTCATCGTCGTACTCTGGCTCCGAAACGAGTTTTCTGAAAAACGTGGACGCCTCAATTGAGTCACGCATTCTTAGGGTCGACGAATACTGGGCTCTCTCAGCGCTCCCGTACAACTCGATCTCATCCTGGTCTTCTCTCAGTGCCCTCAGCCTCTCGATAAAGCCATCGGTCAGCGGACGAATGTTCCTGAAAACTCTGTCGCTGACGACCCCTTTTTCGAAAAGTAGTCGATTTATTTTTGCCGCTTCAACCGTTGCCAACTTCGCTCGATTGTGCTCAGGTTCCGGCAGCTCAAGAACTTTGTTTAGCCACGCGACGGGAGATACGAGCACGCCTACGCTCGCTAAAACGAGTGCAGTCTCTAAAAACACTGCTGAGTGAAAACTTGGAGAGAGTCCGTTGTCGATGTCGTCCAGATAGTTCATAGCGACTCTGAGGACCACGTCCTCGGGTTCCAGCTGGTCCTGCTCGCTGTCCTGTTTGCTTCGCTTTGAGCGCCTTCCCCAAATAGCCACAATTCCCCGCATCTATACTCTTTTCCAATCTACCAAAAGAAAGGACCGCCAAGCGCTTAAAATGATAAAAATCCTTGGGGAGAAAGCTAGAATTCGCCAAACGTTCCATCCCGACCGGACCGGCCTACCTCCCATCCCAATCATTCCAATCAGCATCTAAGTCAAACATGCTTCCGTATTGGGTCTCCGGGTAGGCAGTGTTGGGTGAGTACCCATAAGGCCCTGAGTGGTAATCACCCTCATCCATAGTCCCTAGGTCCGGAGTGACTCCTTGAGTCTTGGAATGACGGATCGAGCCAGTGAACAAAAGGAGGAAAAAGCCCGTGATAACTATTAGCCCGCCTAGGGAGAGTGAGACGAGAATAAACAGAATGAGTTCCATGGAGAAAACGTGAAGGAGGGGTCAGACATTTAGCAGGCCTGCGGTCGCATGTGCCCGCAGGGTGAGACCCGAACCCCACGAACGTTGCGCTCAAAAAATTAAACGTCAAACTCTGGTCAAAGAACCTACTAAACAGGAACCCTCTGGAGCTCGATGATGCTGACTCCAAGCATCTCTTTGCAGAGCACGAAGATGGCTCGCTGCGGTAGCAAGGCACAGGATTTCTAAGTCAGTGGGACGATGCAAAAAAACGGCCGATTGAGGCAGGGTTTTGAGAATCACCCTGTCCTCTACTTTTCATAGAAAATCTGAATTTCATTGACCCAGTATCTAAAATCAACATCTCGATTGAACTGAAATTCTCGTAAAGGAGGTGATGTTATTTTTTTGTCGTTGATCATCAACTCATGAAGATTTCGCTGGCTAGCAACTATTTCGAAGCGTCCAGCCTTATGGACACTGAGCGGGCGACCAAAAACTCACATTCAGTATTGATCACTGGCATCCATGCGTTCGAATCCAGATATAGCCTCACGCTGCTTCTGTATGGGCTCGAGCCTCTCAATAAGACACGCGAGCGCCGGACTTGAGTGCCTGCCAGGAGCTGGATGCCGAAATCACATTCTCGCTGCAGAGAATATAACCCCACCTCTGAGCCACAACGGAATTCGCGTTTACGGCATTGACCCAGTTTGCAGCAGCATCCTCTTTGGCCAGGACTAGAGGGTTAGCCATCTCCGAATCTGCCTTACCTTCAACAATCCAGTGGATATCGTTATCGTCGATAACAATGAAATCTGGCATGTACTCACGCTGAACTGCCCCACTCAGATAATTGATTCGAAGCGGCACAGTGTGATCCACCCGAACCCATGCTTTTACATTCTTATTAGATTCAAAAAGCTGCGCCAGCCTAAATTCTGTCGAGTATGCGTCGAATGCGTTAACTTCATAAATCGACTTAGTCCAACCCTTGTATGGGTATCCGCGAACAAAATCTGAGCTTCGATTGATCAGTTGTCGATCCTGGGGCGTCACAACTTCAATCCGCTCTTCTGGGTCAGGCCATTTCACCTGATTGACCTCCACAACTTCACGAGCCGGTCGTGAGACCTGTTGAGCAGTGATCCATTCGGAAAGCTTTGCGGTCGCGAGCTGGCCATGTGATTTTCTCCAAGGCGTTGAGTTAGTAACTCGCGCACCCCTGAGAAAAGCCTGGGCAACATCCATAGCCGCGTTTGCTTCAGTCAGTGTTGCTGCGACTCCATTGCCTTCTAAGAGTCTTCTTGCCAGGTCACTTTCGATGTCGTCGAAGTCCATGATTTGCTGAGACGCGGCGATCAATTCGACCTCGTCATAGATATTGATTTCTACTTTACCTGCCGCATCGCGCCTGGCATCTATGGCTTTTCGAGTCAGAGTTTCACCTTGGTCATCCGCAAACTTGGAACCAAGAGCCTCGACATCGACGTTGTTGAGCATCGCGAGACTGAAAGGCTCTCGTTGCCAACGTGTAACAACCCGTGGAATGAATAAGGGCGTCCGAATACCACCTGGCGCTTGGGGCCTGAGAGTGGTTTGAAGCGTCTTTTGGGACTCTGATGCGCTGTCTAAAACGGCTTCTATAGTGCTGAAGCCCATTCCTTGATTTGGCTGGGAGGTCGAGGTGCTGTCCTCACTGTCGTCCCACAGACTTTTCTCATGCCCTGGAAGCTGTACCCAAACGCTCGAAGCACTTTGAGGGTTCATGACTTGCATTTGCTGGGGCGTCACGCCCTGATCGAATACTCCAGGCGTTGGATTCGCTATCACAGATGCTTCGGAAGCCCTTTGGCCCAAAGTCTGTTCTAGCAATACCTTTGCTTCTTTGAGAAGATCTGCGAATGAGTGGTGAGAGAGAACCTCAACTGTGTCTAGCATCTGCACACCGGTGCGTTGTCCAAAAGGCAGTCGCAATCCTCGCCCAAGTATCTGTTCAGTCAAAAGCTGACTCTCAAGAGCCCTAACAGCCGCTATGCAGTAGATGTTTTTCACATCCCAGCCCTCCTTGAGCATCGAAACTGAGACAACGGCACGGATGGGAGATCCATCATCTTCGAGCGTGTCCAGCAGGGCCAAAGTCTGGTCCGGCTCCTCAGAAGTCACCAAAAGCACGGTGTCGTCCCCGTCAAGAAAATCCGGCCCGGCAAGCATGTCTCTAATGTCATTAGCTTCATCAATGCGCTCAGCGACCACGAAAAGGATCGGTCGAACAGGCTTCTTGTGTGTTCTTTGGCAGTACGCCTCCATGACTTGGGCTTTGGCATCCAACAAAGCAACACCATCTGCCATCTGGGTCCTCAAATCCTTGCGTCCGTCTTGACGAGCCACCAGAACCGGGATCTTGACATAACCGTCCGCAATCGCTTCTGCGAGTGGATAACGGAACACAATGTTCGGCGAATTGGGATCGTGGGGCGTCGCCGTCAACCCGATCGTGGCGGAAGCATTTAGGTCTTCGATAGCCGCTTGGAATTTCTTCGCATTTCCGCTGTAGTAAATGTGATGTTCGTCGGCAATCACAACGACGTCGTCTTGTGTCTGCAGATAGTCGTAGAGTGCCACACCAAGCGACTCATGAGCTCGATGAGCACGACGCGCGTCAGTTCTATTCGGACGTAACAAAGACTGCACAGTGAAGACAAAGAGCTTGAGCTGACTTTCGTCATTAAGTGCGGCAGCAACATTGCCTGTTTCCAAGTCGTCTAGAGTCACTACCAAGGGTCGACTCCTCAGACCGCGAAGATACTTTCGGTGGCCTGGCGTGAAGTTATCGATGGTCTTCTTTTGAATAGTCGAACCAGGAGTTACGAAGACGACGTTTCGCACACCCGCCTCGAAGAGGTAATCGATGAGTGCACCTGCTATGAAAGTCTTACCAACACCGGTGGCCAAATCTGCTATCAGCTCCGAACCCACGGGCGAGCTTTCAAGACTCCTAGCTATGGCATCTAGGGCTTCCATGTTGGGACGGCGCAAGTCTAGCGAGTGCCCAATGCTCTCTACAAGTTCGGCATCGTAGGAAATACTCATTCGTCCCCTCCATTCGCTCGCCGACGTTTTCTGCGCTCTCGGAGCACATCATTCGGTGCCTTTAGGCAAAGTGATCCACGAGAGTTTTCAGTCAACCACTCCTCCGTTTCCGGAAGGATTACTCGGGCAACGATAGTGACACGCTCATTCTCCGCCAGCTCGGAAACCGTTTGACGAGACTCCTCGACCCCCACTGCCCCATCAAAAACAGCCAAACGCATTCGGCCGCGCTGTCCACAAAGCTGCCCTTCAGTTGGTTGCCAATCGAAACCGAGCTGTCCCGCAACTGCTCGGGCAAAACGAGGGCCCGTTGCATTGTCGGTGAGCATGACACCGAGTTGAGTAGAAGCGTAGAAAGAGCTCTGAATCTCGACCACTCTAAAACCACCGCCGCCTACCCAGCTAAAGGACTTGGAGATACCGGCCAGCTCGCCTCCCGTTGCAACCAACTTGAGTCTTGGAAATGTGAATGCAGCAACATTTTTAGGCAGAATCTCAGCTGTAATCCAGCGACGACCCATTTTGTGGGCTGTGGCCGCAGTCGTCCCCGAGCCAGCAAAGCAGTCCAAAACTATTTCACCTGGGTTTGAAGCGATGTGGATGATGCGCTCCATCAGTTTTTCAGGCTTGGGTGTATCAAATGGCGTTTCACTAGGGAACATCTCCTTGATGTGGGTCTTAGCGCGACGTGTAGTGTCAACCTCATCAGCCAACCAAAGCGTTTGGGGAACAACAGAGTCGCCTACATCGCTTCGATATCTCTTCACCTTGGGCATTGAATAATTCTGGGTTTTGCCCCACCAAAGGAGTCCCCCCTCGATATGTCTACGGTGAGTCTCAGGTGCAAAACGCCAAAACTGTCCGGTCGGAGGAACAACTTCCTGACCTGTTTTTGGATGTGTTATCGAGTATGAGTAACCACTGCCCGCCTTGTAATCACCTTCACGCCAAGGTCCCTTTGGGTCCTGATCAGGATTACGGTAGGCCTTCTCACTTGCCTCTGATCGGGCCAAACCATTTGGGGTGAACTTCCCTTTGGAGTACACCAAAATGTAATCCTGGTCTGTTGAAAATGTTTTTGTATCATTACGTGCACTGGTAGTTTTCTGCCAAACAACCGTTGCGACGAAGGCGTCCCCTCCGAACACCTCATCCAACAAAAGTCGCATGCGATGAACCTCTACATCATCCAGATGCACCCAAATCGTTCCTCCTGGTGCAAGGAGGTCCTTCATTATTGAGAGCCTGTCCCTCATGAATGACAGCCAGGTAGAGTGCTCCATCCAGTCGTCGTAGTGCTCAAAGGCTTGCCCAGTGTTGAAGGGTGGATCGATGTATATAAGTTTCACCTTGCCGCGATATTCACGACGAAATGCCGGCGACTCACTAAGAATTCGAAGTGCATCAAGACTGTCGCCAACAAATAGCAGGTTGTCAGATTCGGGGCGCTCTTCGCTAACTTCCCCTACATCCTCAGTGAACTCGGCTAGCCTGACCTCACGAGCTGCGGGATGGGTTCTTTCAACCCAAACAGGCTTTCCGTTGTCATCTTGTGGCGATAGAAGAAATTTGTCTTTGTTGGGCCAAAGTAGTTCCAGTCGCGTGCTACTCATCTTGCCCCCTAATTGCCTCTGCGAGTTTATCAAACCCGAGTGACACTTATTTCGGTGTAGTAGGCCCAACCCTATGGGCTTGCTGTCCTAAGAAGCGTAGCAAGGTCGCGGCTTGAGGGCTGTTGCAGGCAGATTAAGACTGTTCAGCAGGAGCAGTATTTGCGATGAGATGGTCAGGTCTTCGGGGGCACTCAGGTATCGGTAGATGAACTCGGGCGATGCAGCTTCTGACGAAGTTCTCCAACCATGGTCACTTAGGCTGCCTAACACATCCTTTTCCCGGGAACGCCCATTGCTGTTGAGCTTGAACACTATGACTGCGAAACTTCCCCAATCAAAAACGCGCAGCACTCCCAGGCATTTGCTCTCGAAGACTGATAACGAAGTCAATGTAAGTCGATCGGAGATTTCAAAAAACGAAGCGCCGGAAGATACTTCATGAATTCTCATGAGCTCTTTGCCGAGCCCAGGCACCACGGCTTTAGGATCCCGAAGGTCGAGTTTCTCGGGCAGTCTTGCTTTTACTCCATCCACTTCGTGAACCTATCCAGGGCCTCAGTCTGAATTGTCGGAGTCACGTGAGTGTAGATATTCAGAGTCGTGCTTATGTCCGAGTGGCCAAGCCTCTCCTGGACAATCTTTGGGTTAATCCCTGCCTGAAGAAGCAGTGTCGCGTGAGTGTGCCTGAGCCCCTTGAGGGTGATCGAAGGTAGACCGCTGATATTGGCCTGAGCTTTGACTACCAATCTTGACCATCTAGCGGTCACATCGTTTGGGATTCTAAGCTCGTTATTCAAAGTTGCGAAGATAAAAGCATCATTGGAGACAAATTCGGGCCCGAGGTGCGAACGAATCGCTTTGTAGCTGCTGAGGACTTCTAGGTTTTTGGCGTCAATCATGACTGATCTAGATTTGTAAGTTTTTGTTGATTTCACTGCACGAGATGCAGAAACGTCAGCTGCTCGACGAATAGCAAGTGTCGAGATCGAGAAGTTGAGATCGGACCACTTCAGGGCGACCGCTTCGCTCCTGCGCATTCCCGTCATCGAAATCAGTAGCCACATCGGGTATAGATCGTCGTTTGTCTCCGAATTAATCCAGTCCAGCAGTGCGTTGAGCTGACCCTTAGTGAGGATCTCCTCAGAAGCGGAAAACGACCGAGTGCGCCTGCCCTGTTTTGGAGCTTTCACGGTTCTGTGTTTAGCAGGGTTGCTAAAAATTAGCCCCAAGTCTTTGGCCGATTCAAGAATCGCCGCAAGTACTAAGTGGATTTTAGAAACTGTGTTCTCGGATAGAGCGGATCCGAAGGCCTTTGCATCCCTGCGGCCAGAAGAGCGTAATTGCGAATACAGGTAGCGGATCTCAGAGGACTGAATCTCTGACATAGCGCGATTGCCAAAGAAAGGCTTGAGGTGTGTTCGAAAGATCTTGCGGTATCCCATGAGAGTTGAGCCGGCAACATCCAGGTCCTGCAACCACTCTTCTGCAAAGTCAGAGAAACGAGTATTTGACTCAAGTGCCGGGGAGCCCATCGTAGTTCTGGCTAGTGCGGTCGCTAACTCCTGCTCTGCCAACTTCCTGGAGGTGTAGCCGCTCTTCGAGATTCGCTTTAGCGGACCATTGGGCAACACGGGATCAGCCGGGACAGTTGCCTGCCAACGGTGAAGCACTGCTCCTCCGGGAGCGTCGTAGCTGAAGACGGTGCCCCTGCCGCCAAGGCGCTTAGTCATCTTGGCCCTCCTCTGATTGCTTATCTAGAAGTCGAATAAGAGCGTCCTTCAAAATCAACTTCTTACGGCCGCCTAATGGCAAAACAGGCAGGCGATTCTCGCGCACAGCTTTACCGACGGTCTTTCGATCAACTCTTAGAATTCCTGCCACCTCTTGGATGGTCAAAACTGCTTTGGGGTAAACCCGAAGTTCATCTAATGTCATTATTCCTTCTTCGCACTATTTTTAATGTTAGTACCATTCTAGCACGACTTTGGACATTTATGGTCCCTATTTCAAAAAAAGTGCGATGATTGGTGTATGAAGGATAAAATCGCTAGTGTTGCTAGGTTGGCAGGGCCAGCCAAGTACTTGACCGTTGGGCCAATCGCTGATGTGATCCAGCCACTTCGAGTGCCATCGGATTTTCACTACAGTGTAGTGATTCCCGACTCGCCTTCTATAGAAGTTGGTGGTAGCTGGGATGGCGACCGACTGCGCGTTACCCAGCTTTCGATGAGTCACGAAGCTGGACTAAATGCGACGCACTTGATCAGAATCAAGCTTCCAGACCTTGTGAGTTTTGTTGCGGCTCATGCGATACCTGACTCCGTGCTTTGGACCTCTAAGGAATCGTTCGAGAAATTTCCACCGCAAGGGAAGCAAGAACTGTACTCTCGGCTTGCCCAGATTTACTGGTTTCACCATTTGTCATGGGGAGCTCCGCGGCAAATAATTATGGAGTTCACTGGTTGGTCAAGGAATAACACCAACTTCCATCTGAAGCAGATCTCGCAGCTGGTGGGCTTGCCTGCGTCCAGAGAGACAGCGTCATCTCGACAAATACGGAGCCAAAAGCAGTAGCCGGCGAGCGCCGGTTATGTACGTATCCGTACCCGTCCTTATACATTAACAATCTTTGGAATTGAGGTACTTAAGGCGCCCTGGGTGAATGCCTTGAGAAGTGAGAAGTGAGAAGGGTGAGCCGGGAGTCATGGACTAAGCGAAAAAGTTTTTCTTTCACCGAAACTCACCAAGAGACCCAGCTCACCCCGCACAACTAATTTATCGCCACCCCTAGAAGGCAAGACAGCTGAGATGTGAGTTGCGTATTCTCCGTTTTACGTGAGGACAATGATTTGTTAGCGAGTCTGACTTTTGAGAACCCTAGATTGTTGCTCTCCACAAACCTTGAGTCCTTGGCAGCCATAACAAACCTCGCAAGATCACCGTACTCAGTCGACCCTGGAAATT
>Ga0136561_1000446_pt1 | contig 13523 bp, 13 predicted proteins | sample AntRauMeHopE1498_FD_104641 | JGI IMG/M metagenome (GOLD analysis project Ga0136561, IMG submission 104641) | Saline lake microbial communities from Rauer Islands, Antarctica - Metagenome Hop E1 #498 | ecosystem: Environmental > Aquatic > Non-marine Saline and Alkaline > Saline | place... | reverse complement strand
GATCCTGATTGGTGAGATCCGCGATCAGGAGGTAGCCGAGACGGCCATCCACGCTTCCCAAACTGGACACTTGGTATTCTCTACCCTACACACCAACAGTGCTGTAGCAGGGTTTGCTCGCCTGATGGACTTAGGGGTTGATCCGCGGATTTTTGGTAGTTCACTCAATTTGATCTTAGGACAACGACTCATCCGAATGCTGTGTGAGCATTGCAAAGTCGGCCACTTACCCACCGCAGCTGAGCAGCTCGTGATAGACACTATCATGCAAGACCACCCCCACCCTGACTCGATCCCAGCTTATACCGAATTGTTTACCGCTCCAGGATGTGAGATCTGTGGCCACAGTGGATTCAAAGGCCGTAGCGGCATTTATGAAGCAATTGTGATGGACGAAGCAGTTGAAGAAGTGGTGCTGCGCGACCCTCGCGAACACATGATTCTCGAAGCCGCCAAGCCACAAGGTATCCCCACCATGCTCCACGATGGAATTGGTAAGGTGATCCAAGGCATCACTTCTATCCAAGAATTAGAGCGAGTGATCGAACTACCCCAAAGTATCGCCAGCGCGATTACCGTCGAACCCAAAACAACCAAAACCCCAGACGACGACTTTCTCGCCCATGTGGTGTAGGGGTTGGGTTATGCGACGTACTCAAAATAACCTAATCCCGCAGTTTCACCGCGAAACTGCGGGATTAGTACTGCCGCTGACTAGAAGTTGTGGTGGTGCACAGATTCAAAAAGGCAAAGCGACCGGGGTCAAGACCACGGTCGCTTTTTCTATGCTATCTTCGATAGGTCGATTGTTCGTTCCAAAGTATAACTCTCTAAGCAAGGCTTCCGCATTGAAAGTGCATGCCGCGCTAAGGAAATACGCAGCGACCCAGGTCTAGGCCTGGCGCCAAATATCCCTCGCAACGCATACAAGTTGCTTAGAGAGTTATCTTTTGGAATGGGAAGAATCGGGGCTGCAGCCAGTGGCTGCAGGCGAGAGAGCTATCGAATCCCCAATAGATTAGCACAGTTTAAATATTTGTCAACACCCTCTACGGTCTTTTCTTTTGCTGGTACAATACTGATACCTACGTATGACCGAAAAATCACAATCAATCACTCGCGACGATGCCCAGAATCTTGATCGGACACTGCGGCCGCAGACCTGGGAAGAATACATTGGGCAAGCTAAGATTAAAGAAAACCTCCGCATCTTGCTGACTGCGGCCAAAGAACGTGGCCATGCTGCTGAGCATATTTTGCTCTATGGCCCGCCCGGGCTAGGGAAAACTACCCTTTCAAACTTAGTCGCCAAGACCTTGGGTACCAATATGAAGACCACCTCTGGGCCGGCCATTGAGAAGGTTGGTGACCTGGCAGCCATCCTCACCAACCTCTCGCCGGGTGACGTGTTGTTCATCGATGAGATCCACCGCCTGAGCAAAAGTATCGAGGAAGTCCTCTACCCCGCGATGGAATCGGGGGTGCTTGATATCATCATCGGCAAAGGGCCATCCGCGCGGACAGTCCAGCTAGAGCTCCCGCCGTTTACCATGGTGGCTGCTACCACCCGAATCTCGCTGCTATCAAGCCCCCTTCGGTCGCGCTTCTCTGGTGGGACATTTCGGCTGGAATTTTATAGCGACGATGAAATTGCCCAGATCCTCGAACGATCGGCTGACTTACTTGGAATGAAACCTTCATCAGACGTAGTCGGAAGGATCGCTAAGCGCTGCCGTGCAACCCCTCGTACCGCCAACTACCTCCTTAAACGCTGCCGCGACTTGGCACAGCTTGAAGGCACCGATCTAACTTCAGACATTGTCGATCAGACATTTAGTTTGCTTGAGATTGATTCACTCGGCCTTGGGTCCCCCGACCGTGCAGTACTCGATGTCATCATCAATAAGTTTAATGGTGGGCCAGTTGGCCTCAACACTATCGCTGCCGCCACTGGCGAAGAGGCGTCCACCATCGAGGATGTGATCGAGCCGTACCTCATCCGCCACGGCCTCATCGAGCGCACCCCACGCGGCCGCACCGCCAGCCCCGACGCGTATAGTCATTTAGAATCACTAACCTAACTGTGCTGTTCCTCTCTCAAAATGATTTACAAATTGATGAGATACGAGGAACGTGATAAAAATAATGTGAGACGTATGTATATACGGTGAGAATTATTTTTAGAGCAGTGACAAAGTAGATCGCAATTTTTAAATTATTTTATGTCAGGACACAACAAATGGTCAAAGATCAAACACAAAAAAGGCGCGACCGATGCGCAGCGCAGCAAGCTGTTTTCCAAACACTCACGCCTGATCACCATGGAAGTCAAAAAAGCTGGTGGCAGTACCGACTCGGCCAATGTGCTATCTGCCGTCGAGCGAGCCAAAAAAGACTCCATGCCAAAAGACGCTATCGAACGTGCCTTGGTTAAAGGATCAGGTACTGGGGCTGATACCATGCTCGAAATATTATTTGAAGGCTATGGCCCGGGCGGCGTCCCTTTATTGATTGAGGCGGTCACAGACAACAACAATCGCACCGCACCCGAAATCCGGCACATTTTTAGTAAAGCTGGGTTGGAGCTGGGTGCCCCCGGATCAGCTGTGTGGGCGTTCACCAAGGGCGCCGAGGGATACACTCCTAATACTCCAGTTACCCTCGATGATACTGCCGGCCCAATCCTCGCGGACTTTATCGAAAAGCTCGAAGAGCAAGACGACGTAACAAACGTCTTTACCGGCGCCGATTCAGCTGAATGATATGCGGGTGCTTGGTGTAGATCCGGGGTATGACCGTGTTGGGTTGGCGGTGATGGAATACGACAATGGTGCCGAGAAGCTGCTGTATTCGACCTGCGTTCTCACCGACAAGCAAACTGATCTCAACCAACGACTACAAGTAGTTGGCAACGCAATCACCCAGACAATCAAAGATCACGCCGTCGATACCCTGGGTATTGAAACGTTATTTTTTAATAAAAATGTGAAAACTGCCATGGGGGTAGCGCAAGCTCGTGGGGTAATTATTTATACCGCCATGCAATTAGAATGTGTCGTACACGAGTTTAGCCCACAAGCAATCAAGATCGCTACCACTGGCTACGGCAACAGCGACAAGGTGGCTGTGACCGCCATGGTCAAGCAGTTGGTCCCTGACGTGCCACCTAATGCCCTTGACGACGAGTACGATGCGATTGCTGTTGGTATTACTTGCCTTGCACATTTCGGCCGGAACGTATAAAATCGCCGCAATTGTGCACTATAGAGTTGTCTATCGCACATGAATTTGATACAAAATATACGTAACAATCTTGCATGACAGATGAACTTTCAAACGAAGAAGAATTAGAAGATGTAGACGACGAAGACGCGTCGTTGGGTGACGACGTACTTGATGAGGTCGCTGGCGAAGAAGAGGATGATGACGATGACGACACCGAAGGGTTTGGACACATTGACGACAAAGAAGTAAAGGAGCCATCAGATGATGACGAAGAGGAAGAAGACGATGCGGCACTTGAAGACGACGCCGAAGATGTAGACTACGACAGCTTTGACGATGTAGACGAGATGTAAAACAAAACCGGCCCTCGTGGGGGCCGGTTTTGTTTTACATCTCTACTCTCTACTCTTTGACTAGCACACACAACTGCTTCTTCCCGCGGCGTAACAGTGCCAACCCGTTTACAAAATCCGTCTCAGCTAACTCATGTTCTATTGAGTCAATTTTTTGCTCTTGTAGACTGATGGCATTACTCTCAATAAACGTCCGCGCTTCACGCTTGCTAGTGGCCAGCCCGGCTGCTACTAGTATATCTAGCAGTAGCAATCCAACGGTAGCCGACTGGGTAGGTGCGGTTTCCAATAGAATTGTCCGGGCGGCAGCTGACAAATCAGCCACTGAACCGGTATCAAATAATAAAGTGGATACCTCAACTGCTGCCAGTGCAGCTGCCTCACCATGCACCAAAGATGTCACCTCAAACGCCAACTTCCTTTGGGCAGCGCGGGCGCCGGGGTTTACCTGTGCATCTTGCTCCAAGGCGGCAATGTCACTAAGTGATAAGAAGGTAAATAACTTGAGGTAGTCAATCACACTTTCATCACTGGTGTTGAGCCAGAATTGATAAAATTCGTAGGGAGAAGTCTTGTTTGGATCAATCCACACAGCGTTACCTTCACTCTTACCAAACTTCTTACCAGTAGCCTTATCTATCACCAACGGTACTGTTATGGCATACACCGATGCTTGCTCTTTGCGACGTACGAGGTCAACTCCAGCGATGATATTTCCCCACTGGTCGGACCCTCCTACCTGCACATCACAACCTTGCTGGCGATACAACTCAAGGTAGTCGTACCCTTGCAGTAGTGGATACGCAAACTCGGTGTACGACAGCCCGGTTTCACTTTTGAGGCGCTCACTGATGGCTTCTTTTTTGATAAGCTCATTGACAGTGAAGTGTTTGCCGACGTCACGCAAAAAATCAATAAACTTGATGTGTTTGAACCAATCGTAATTATTAACAAAGACGATATCATCGGTAGCAATAAAGTCCTTGGCTTGCTGTTGAATCTTGGCGAAGTTCGCTTCGATGGTTTCTTCTGGCAAGAGTGTGCGTTCGGCGTCTGGCTTTGGGTCACCGATTCGACCAGTGGCACCACCAACCAAAAATACGATCTTGTGCCCGGCATTGGCCAAATGCCGCAACAGATACCAAATCACCAAGTTACCCGCGTGCGCTGAGTCGGCCGATGGATCAATGCCGTGATATATGATACGTTGTGGCCCATCAAGGATTTCCTTGATGTCGGCTGAGGTTTGGTGGATAAATCCGCGGGCTTCAAGCTCTTGGTGCAATTTCATAATGAAATAATGCTAGCACACAATCGTATAAAGATGTCTAGACATATCATGCTAGTATTGGCCATATAGCTATATATACATGAAACTACCCAGCAAATGGTTTAAAAAGAATTGGAAAGAACTCATCATCGATGCGCTTATTTTGTGCGTAGCGGCATTTATTATTGTGATGGCTGGGGTCCTGATCTGGGTGTCGAGCCTGGAGATTCCTGACTTATCTGCCTTTGAAGAGCGTCGTGTACTGCAGTCAACCAAGATCTTTGACCGCACAGGTGAAGTGCTGCTATATGACCTACATGAAGACGTCAAACGAACTGTCGTGCCACTGGAGGACATGTCGCGCCACATCAAAAACGCCACCGTAGCCATCGAAGACGACCAATTCTACAATCATATGGGTATCGATATCCGCGCGATTATTCGCGCAGCGGTCGCTAACCTCAACCAGGGTGGTGTCAGCCAAGGTGGATCGACTATTACCCAGCAAGTCATTAAAAACTCAGTGTTGGACCGTGAGCAAACCCTGGCCCGAAAAGCCAAGGAGGCTATCTTGTCTATCAAGCTCGAACAGGTCCTCACCAAGGAAGAAATCCTAGAGGTGTACCTTAATGAATCTCCTTACGGTGGGACGATTTACGGAATCGAAGAAGCGGCTCAGAGTTTTTTTGGCACTTCATCAAGTCAACTATCACTCCCCCAGGCCGCGTACTTGGCTGCACTCCCTCAGGCCCCGACCTACCTATCGCCGTTTGGATCTAATCGTGATGCGCTAGACCGTCGGCAGCAATTAGTCCTGGAGCGTATGCGAGTCAATGGGTTTATCACTATAGAAGAGTTTAATGAAGCAAAAGACGCCGAGGTGACCTTTAGCACCAGCGCCGTCACTGGTATTAGAGCTCCTCACTTTGTGTTTTATGTAATCGAGCAGCTAGCTGAGCAGTATGGCGAGGAAGCTATGGCCGAGCAAGGACTACGGATCATCACTACCCTTGATTGGGAGCTACAAGAAGCAGCCGAACGAATCGTCGCCCAAAAAGCTGCCTCTAATACCGAACGCTTCAACGCCTCCAACGCTGGGTTAGTTGCTACCGACCCCGCAACTGGTGACCTACTGGTGATGGTTGGTTCTCGTAATTATTTCGATGAAGAAATTGAGGGTAACTTTAATGTGGCTATTGCTGATCGACAGCCCGGATCAGCTATCAAGCCATTTGTATACGCCAATGCTTGGAGCAAAGGCTACCTACCAGCGACAATTTTGTTTGATGTACAGACCCAATTCTCACCTGCCTGCGAACCTTGGAACACCACCTCAGAATCACCTTGCTACTCACCACGAAACTACAACAACCAATTTGTAGGGCCAATCAGCATGCGTAATGCGCTGGCTCAATCGCTTAATATTCCAGCGGTTAAGGCTCTGTATTTGGCAGGACTACGCGACAGCCTTAAGTTCATGGCTGACGTCGGCCTAACTACCCTCAATGACCCAGCCCGTTATGGACTGACTTTGGTACTTGGAGGTGGTGAAGTGAAGTTGGTCGACATGACATACGCGTATGGCGTATTTGCCAACGAAGGTATCAAAGCGACCCCACGCACAATTCTTCGGATTGAAAACTCTGCCGGAGAAATTGTGGAAGAGACCGAGACCTCAAGTGAAAGAGTAATGGATGCCAACATCGCCAACATGATGAGTGATGTACTGTCTGACAACATCGCCCGCACTCCACTATGGGGCTCCTGGTCACTGGTCAATTTTGGTGATCGTGATGTAGCAATCAAGTCAGGAAGTACTAACAACCTGCGAGACGCTTGGATTATGGGCTATGCTCCCAATATTGCCGTAGGCGCTTGGGTTGGCAACAACGACAACGCCGCTATGGGTGGTGGGCTTTCAGGCTTGATCACCACCCCGATGTGGCGAGAGTTTATGGATGTTGCCCTAGAGAAACTACCAGCAGAGACATTTACACAACCTCAAATCAATACGGACGGAGTAAAACCAATCCTTCGGGGGCAGTACATCGACACCTCGCTACTATTGCAAGCGATGCAAAACCAAAACAATACAGACGGCTCAGCCACCAGTAGTATCAACGTCAATTCTGTCTACCAAAACATCCATTCTATTTTGCACTTTGTGGATCGATCAAATCCAACCGGCCCAGCTCCATTTAACCCTCGAGCCGACGGTGCGTACGAGAACTGGGAATACGGGGTACAAAAATGGAACCAAAGCACCTTTGGTGCGCTACTTGGTATCACTGGCACTTCTTCAGACCTAGAGGTTGTAAGCGAAGAAGAGTAGTTATATTAAAAAATAGTCTTTGGGCTATTTTTGACACCCATTTCTTTTTCTAGTTGTGCCAAAATAGCCGACTTGTGTCGTTGTAGCTCAGACTTAACCACACTTGGCACCTGAAGCGACAGTGTGCGCGACCCAACACTGTAGGTGATCTGGCTTGCGGTTACTTGTAGTGGAGTAAGTTCACAGATAATCTCAGCTGTGCGCTTTTCTACTGAGGCTTGGGGTGGTACCAGTAATGTTCGATAGCGATCGAACAGTGAACTGACGTGTTTCATTTGCATACTATACCTATATAACTTAGGGTTTGGACCCTATTTATTCATTGGCATCACCAAATACCTTTGGTTGGTATCGTTAACACCATGCAAGATCATCGGCCGGCCGATCCCAGCGAAACTCAACTTTAGTGAATCAGCAGGAATATGAGATAAAGGATCCATAATGAATTGCTGATTGAAGTTGAGTGACAGCTCGTCTCCCTCGACTGTTGCCTTGATCGTGTCTGTTGTGTGGCCAACTTCGTTGTTTTGTGATGACACAGTCAAATCAGTTCCACCAATCACCAACGTCACCTGTCTAAACTTATTAAGGAAGATATTAGTCTTCTTAAATGATTGTTGTAAATCTGACTTAAGTAGCGTTACATATGACACAAACTCTTTGGGAATAATCTGCTCGTAATCAGGAAAACTACCTGACACCAACCGGGTCGATACATAGACTCCTGAAGGAAACCGTAAAGCACACTGATTATCATCCATCCCAAATACTGGATCTTCTTGCACTGACTCACAGATCCGCGCAAGCTCCAGGGCGTTTTTTTGTGGAATCATTAGTGACTCTTTTAGAGTTAAACCTTTTTGAGAAACTGTCTTCTCCATCAAACGAAAAGAATCAGTCGCAACAAAGGTTAGAGCGTGTTCTTTTTTTTGTTGAATAAATACACTTCCTAGTTCTGGCTTGATAGACGTCGCAGAGGCCGCAAATGCGACGCTCTTGATTCCATAGGCGAATTGGGCACCTTGCAGCGTGTCACCCAATTCTGTTAGCTGCTGGACCACTGGGAACTCTTCAGGTGAGAAGAGTTTGATTGAGGTGCTAGAGGTTTTACTTTCGATCTGTAGCACTTGCTCTTCCATACGAAGAGTAATCTTTTCTTGATTAATAAACTGAATACTTTGCAGAAAGATCTGAGTAGGTACAGCTACCACTCCAGTCTCGACCACCTCTCCGGTTAGAGGGATCTCGAGGTTTATCTCAAGGTTGGTAGCCTGAAGACTGATTTCATTTTCTTTGGCTTCAATTCGTACACACTGCAACACTGGTAAGGTGACGTGCTTGGTACTAATTCGTCCAACTAGCTCGAGAGCTTTTTGGAGGTCGCTGTGGAGAAGGGTTATTTCCATATTTTTATTTTATCCTATTTTACTCTTTATTATTAGGGGTGTGGAAGTGTGCAAAAGTGGTAATTGGTGTTGTAGTAAAGGCTTATTTGAGGTGTATATCTTGCGAAACAAGGGGATAGGGTGTAGTCGTTATGGGGGTTACGTGGGGATTACTTTATTGGTGGTTAATAAGGTGGGGACTACTGGGGAGAAAATTGGCAGTATTCCCCATCAATCCCCGGAGTCGTTGGTTAGTAATCCTCAAGCTGTACCCAACTGTATACAATCCTGTACCCACCTGATGCTGTATAACCAACAATCGCCCGTTGCGGGCGATGTGGTTTATTTAAGTAACAGACGGACTTGAGTGATCTCTTCTTCTAGTTCATTATCGGTCTTAAGTTCGTTTTTGATCTTTTCACACGAGTGGATGACAGTAGTGTGGTCGCGACCACCCATCTTTTTTCCAATCGCTGGGTACGAGATCTGGAAGTCTTCCCGCAAAATATACATGATGATCTGGCGCGGCTTGACGACTTCTTTACGGCGAGTTTTTTCGTAGATACTGTTGTGGTCGATGTCGTAGTACCGAGCGACTTTCTCCACTACATCAGTGATAGCTAGAGTCTTGCGTGGACGTGAGCTGTTTTTGATGATGGTGCGTACCTCATCGATAGATAACACTCGCCCTAACAACTGTGACTGACACATGATGCTATTAAGCGCACCTTCGAGCTCACGCACGTTGCCTTCGATGGTAGCCGCTAGGTGGTCAACGACGTCATCAGCCAGTGTGATGCTGTTTTGAGCAGATTTTGCTCGCAGAATCGCAGCGCGCGATTCAATATCAGGGGCTGGTAGATCGACGATCATCCCTTGGGCAAAGCGGGATTGTAGCCGCTCTTCCATTCCATTAAGTAGCGCGGGGTGGATGTCACTAGAGAACACGATCTGCTTGTTGGTGTCGTGAAGTGCGTTAAACAAGTGGAAGAGTTCTTCTTGAGTTTTTTCTTTGGTCGCTAGGAATTGTACGTCGTCCATAATCAAGACATCGTATTGGCGGTAGCGGTCCTTGAAGTTATTTGCACTTCCACTTTGTAGTGAATTAAAGTAATCAACTGCGAAGCGCTCACTGGTGACATAAAATACTTTTTTACCAGTTTTCTTGATGTGGTTCCCGACTGCTTGGATCAAGTGGGTCTTACCATGACCAGTTTTGCCGTAGATAAATAATGGGTTGTAGGTGATACCAGGCTTGTCGCTGACGGTCTTGGCTGCAGCGTGAGCCAGGGCGTTGTATGGCCCGACCACAAACGTATCAAAGGAATACTTGGGATTAAGGTTGTCGCTTTTGTTGATGTAGTACTCCTCCAGTGGCAACGCTGCATTGACGGTTTGGTTTTTGGTTGATTCTTGTTTGCGCTCATTACGCTGGGCGACGATGTACTCGACACTGCGCACATGTGGGGTAATCTCCCGCAACGTCTTGAGGATCATAGTCTGGAACTTGTCCTGCAGCCAGTCTTTAACAAATACACTGGGGACGCCAATAGTTGCCAATCCATCTTCCAAGGTGACAATGTGAGTATCGCGAAACCAGGTTTTGAAGTTGGCGGTGGTGATTGCTAATTCGATCTTTACCAATGCGTCATCCCATAATTGTTTAACATCAACTTGTTCAGTTTTGACAATGCTGTTTGATTGAGTGGACTGGGTGTGAGTGTTCATAATCGCTAGATGTAATTCGCATTATACTCCCTGTGGAAAACCTGTAAATCTTTTGCTGTGGTACGCTATATTTTCAGACATTTTTCTGATTCAAAATCTGCAACTGGGGATAGTCTGTGTATAACTCAATATCCGCCCTACCCCGGCTTGCAAAGTGCTTATATTTCGGTATAGTTACGCCACTAAAACAAACATATGCCAAAACGAACCTATCAACCAAGTAAGAAAAAGCGAGCAACTACTCACGGCTTCCTCGTGCGATCAGCTACTCCTAGCGGACGAAAGATCATCCAGGCACGACGCCGCAAAGGCCGAGCCCAACTAACGGTCAAAAAGCCAAACTAGACCAAGGTCTAGCGCCACAACACCCGAGGTCTCACCTCGGGTGTTGTGTGTCTGGGTTCTTGAGTATCAGTTTGTTATAGTTACACTATATGTTGGCTAAATCCGCACGCCTATCGGTGGCACAATTTGATCAGTACTTCAAAACTGGCAAGCGATTTCATTTTACCCACTGTACGATCATTTATTCCCCACTCCATAAGCTCCACGGCTCGGTAGTGGTTGGTAAAAAAGTTTCTAAAAAAGCGGTGACTCGCAACAAGATTCGCCGCCGAGTATACGCACAGCTGCGGACGGTGTGCGATGCGCAGTCTGCCACTGGGGTATTTATTATCATTATCAAGCCGGCCTACATATCTCTTTCTCGCCAGGCAGCACTGCTTGATATCAACCAACACATTGCAGAGGTCATCAAAAAAACGTAAACTGACCGGTATCTATGTTTAGCTTTATCTGGCACACCTTCTTTTTTGATCCGGTGTACAACTCGTTGGTGTTCTTTATTGATGTGATCCCTGGTGGAGATGTGGGGTTGGCTATTATCGCGACTGTATTTTTGGTCAAAACTATTCTGCTGCCAGTATCGATCAAAGCGGCCAAGACGCAGCGCATCATGAAAGAGATCGAGCCGCAGCTCAAGGAACTTAAGGAAACCCACAAAGACGATCGCGAAGCTCAGTCGCGCGCGATGCTCGAGATCTATCGCGAAGCTGGTATGAATCCGTTTGCTAGCATCTTTTTGATCTTGCTGCAGATTCCATTGCTGATCGCAATGTACTTTGGGGTGTACAGCCTCTATCCCCCAGTAGTCGATGGTGAGCCTGCCAGTGCAGCCAACCTAGGCGCCATCTTTGGTGGCGAGACGAGCAAAGATATCGTCATCAATGAGTCGGTGCTGTATTCATACGTGCCGGTCCCAGTTGAGAGTAATCGCTTCTTCCTCAACCAGTTCGACATCACCGACAAAAGTATCTTACTTGCAATCATTGTAGGGATCACTCAATTTTTTGTGGTGAGCCTGACCATGCCCAAGGTCCCTCCCCGTAAAGAAGGCGACAAACCAGATATGAAAGCCGACTTCGCCCGCAACATGCAGGTTCAGATGAAGTACGTCATGCCTTTGATTATGGGTGTGATTGCCTATTCAATCTCGGTAGCGATCGCGCTGTATTTCCTCGTGAGTAACATCACCGCCCTTCTGCAAGAAATATTCATTCGCAAGCATCGTTAGGTTATTATTCCAGTTACGACAAACAAAAACATACATCGCGACACGTTGCCACGATTATGGAATTAAAGAGTGTGCAAGGTTGGACCTTGCCCACTCTTCTTGGTTAATGAATTAGGGCTGCAGTTCTTTTATAAGTAATTTGTTTTGATGTGTTCGCTCTACTTCATTCACATAGTCACAAAATGATTCAAACCTATCAATAACTAGTGAGGGTTGTAATAAGGCACCCCACCGATTCTCTTGGTAGTCCTGCAAACTTGACCAGCTGTAGTTGTTTGTTAACTGCAGTTCCCATGGGTTTTGATGAATATAAGTACTTACTCGAGTCAGCGAATTATCATCCTCAATTATTTTTGCTTTGTATTTACCCTGAAATACATGACCAGACTGATTATATTTTTTATTAAAGTACATACTATATGCAGTACCGATTCGATGTAAATACTCAGATACACCAGTATCTGAGTGCGACTGGACACATAAGTGAAAGTGGTTTGGCATGATGACGAACGCTATCAAATCAACTTGTCTTTGTTGTTTGATTTCGTGCACATCAGTTTCGGTAATTTTAAACTTTCCGTGTTTTTGAAAATAGTTTACTTGTCTGTCTAGATTTCTAAACGTGATCGGTGCTTGCAGGTGAAGTATCAAGAACAAAAACCTAATGTAGTCACGCTCGTTTCTAAAGAGAGTTTGTTTATGATTACCACGATTATAAACATGATAGAACTGATCTGTAGCAATGGGTGAGGTGCTCATGTATGTAGAATATACATAAAACCCAAAGTGTGCAAGGTTGGACCTTGCACACTAACCTTGCACACTAATTTAGTTGCAAGGGTTTGGAGTGACGCTTCCGCAACTCATTTCACTTTCAGATTCGTCGGGGTACGTGACTATTACATACCCCGTTCTTGAACTATTTCTAATAGAAGTTAATTCCTGAGGAACTATCCCTAACTCTTCTTGGTTCTCTTCTTGAAATGTTGTTAATGCTTGGTAATATGTTATATCTTCATCAAGATTTAAATTATTATTACCGCCATCCACGACAGCGTTGCCATCTCCATCAATTCCCGTAAGCTCTTCATTTGTAAACACACATGATTCCAAATTGAGAGTCGGGTCGTAAATACCATTTCTGTCTTCACATTGCCTAGCACAGGTACCAAATACACCAAGTGCTGATTTATCACACAGTTCCGCCCGGCAAGTTCTACCGCCTGGACAATAATCAGATACAATAGTATCAAGATGGTCTGATATCCTTTGTTGTTCAGCTTCATCGATGGCTGCTTGTTGTGCTGCTGAAATTGAGCAAGCAACAGTATTATTATTTAATTGTACCCCTGTACCAGCGCACTCTGAAATTGTTACATTACAATCGTATGTTGGTTTGCCGGGTCCAGGTGAAATAAGTTTGCAGGCTTTAACAGAACAATTACCGTCACTAGCACATCTTTCAATATCTGATGGTTGAGACTGCTGTCCTGTGACTTGTTGTTGCCCCGGAATCCCCTCAATTTGTGGATCGAACGTTGTCAGATCAGGATTGATGATGGTGAGGACGACTACCGCAGCTAGCACTACTAGTAGCCCCAACAGCGCACCTTGAATATCTCGTTTAGCCTCACTCTTTTGCGTCACGATATCAGAG
>Ga0136561_1000433_pt1 | contig 13728 bp, 17 predicted proteins | sample AntRauMeHopE1498_FD_104641 | JGI IMG/M metagenome (GOLD analysis project Ga0136561, IMG submission 104641) | Saline lake microbial communities from Rauer Islands, Antarctica - Metagenome Hop E1 #498 | ecosystem: Environmental > Aquatic > Non-marine Saline and Alkaline > Saline | place... | reverse complement strand
TACATAATTAGCTCTATTGATCCCCATTTCAAGAATCTTGTTACGCTGTATAAAAAAAGAGTAATGCCTGAAACAACCAAAAACACCTTCTTCGTGGTGAGGGTTCTTTTTGGTTGCCTTTCTAAAACACTCACGCAAAATGCTCTTCTTCATAGTTTCTCCTTATTTGATTTTACCATTAAAAAAAGGGAAGTCAATAGACTTCCCTTACAACATCTATTGAATCTTTTTTTTAAATTACATCGTGTCTTGATGTGGCTTGTAAAGTGCCAAAAAAATGGGAAGACACCCAAGTCGAACCCTGAAAAGCAAGTGGTAACTGTTCAACTGTGGTTTTACTCGAACCACTTGTTATATGTCCGTATTCCATAATAAACCATTGAATAGGTCCTGATGGCGTAACAATAGTAGGTATACTAAACACTTCTCTAATTCCAGTAGGAGCTATATTAGTCAACCCCCACACTAAAACATCATCGTTCAATCTAGCAACGGGGATTCCATCAGAAGTTATATTAGGTTTAGCTTTAAAAACAAAACCGAACTGATTATTTCCAGTTGCTTGATCGGTTAACACTGCTAAATTAGGCATCTTTCTCTTCCTCGTCTTCATCAAACATCACAATAAAATCCTCATCTAACTGAAAATAAGAATCATCAACGGTTATTCGTTTCCCTCGGAATCCTCCATTGGTCCGTAAATTTCTTCTTCCATTGTCATCATGGCACTTTTAAGAAGCGCCAAACGCCTACCGATAACATCTTTCTCTTTTTCAAATTCATCTCTTGTTTTTTGAGCAAACTCTTTTTGTCCTTGATACATTTCTTTCAATGCTTTAACCATTTCTCTCGTTTGATTTAAATCTTCAGAAAGGTCATTTTTGAGATCATTGATGGAAGCTTGAATAGTATTAAGGTTGTTTTCAACGTTTATATTATTACTAGCAGCCAAGGTTTCTTTCTCTTTTTCAAGTTCGGTGACTTTTTCTGCTAGTTTATCAACCTGACGAGTATACCCACCATTTATAAAAGTAACGGCTGTATCTTCTTCCACTTTCTCAAGGAAAATTTCACGAAGTTCACTGTCAGAATTAATAACATCTCCTGGTCGAAGTAATATACGATTACCTTTGAAAACCATGGATTGTCTAAAATCTGAAATATTTTGATATTTAGGCATATTTTTCTCCTAAGCTATTTATAATTATAAGCGTTTTTGAAGTTCTTTTTGGTATGTATGCGCCCAAAGCATTACATCTTCATTTTCAACTTCATAATCAGCTACTTGTTTAGCATTAGCAATCATTACTTTGCCTTTTTGTTTTGGAAACTTATCACAAATTTTCTTTTCTAAATCATCAATAAGCTCAAAAAGAGCATCTATTCCTGTTTTAGCCATAGGTCACTCCTTATATTTCTTAGCAAGACTAAGTGCTTGCCCAACTGCTTGGTGAATATCAATGTACTTATAGGTTCCTAATCTACCCAAAAGTTCAAGTTTAGGATATTGAAATTTTATCAATCCTTTTAGATCATCAAGTATTTTTTTATTTCGTTTAGTATTTACTGGATAAAACGGGACTGGATTATCTAACTCACAATAAACATATCTTATCTTATGCTTTAAAGCGGCAGCAAAAGAAGCTGCACTAACACCAGCACCAGCAATAACAAAATCGTACATAATTATCCCAAAAGCTCCTGAACTCTATTTCTAATTCTCTTCATATTATGCCAATGTTCAAATCCAAACTTCTTGAATTTTATTCTTTTATAATGTCTATTCATACGTTCAGCACAATACCACATGTAAGTGTCTTGAGATGGAAACGGTAACTTATAATTACCTTCAGAATCTTGGCATATATAAGACATAGTATTAGTCCATCCTACATTACCAAAATAAACCCACGAGATGATTCTATTATGTCTTACCAAATCAGATAAAGAATCATATGGTAAATTCAATCTCGAAGAACCTCTAAACGCATCTAGTTCATCAGCCCAATCATCCATAATATCAAAAGTATTATTAGGTTTTGTATACCCCCAAGGATTGGAGACGAAAACTGGATCATCTACGAAGAAATCAGGATTCAACCAACCCTTATCGTGATTGGTTGCGATACAGTCAGTATCAATTTTCAAATACCATGGAGTTTGAACATACTCAACTGCCTTAAAGAAACTAGTAAGCATTTTCTCTCGTTGGTCCTTATATAAACCTTCAGGTGGATGCCAAGGTATAAACGTAATATCAAATTTTTCGCTTATTTCGCCTAGCCAGCCTTCTTCTGGATCAACTTGCATATCATCATATATAATAATAATTGGTGATTTAACTATTTCTGGTTTAAAATGCTCCCATGATCTCCATGCCAATTGAAGTTCATTTGTATGGTGTTCATCAATAGCAATAATTGTTGTAAAATCAACCATCCCAATACCCTTTAAACTCATCCTGACATTCTTTTAAAAACTTTTCATCGGGATGTTCAGTTAATACCCTGTTAGCATCTGGATCAGCTTTGAGCCATTTGATTATATCAATATCACCTTTATCCATTATCTCTTTCACACATGCCCACCATAAACGACTAGACTCACGATGTAAACCTGTGTGTTTATTACCATGATAATGAATAATTTTTGCTTCTTTCAAAATCTTACCATAATGACATGAATAATTAAATCTTTCGTCGGCTACATAATGATCATACCAAAAATAAACACCTTGCATTGCAATTTCATCAGCAATAAACTTACCAGCCACTTGCTGAGTAACCTGTTTCCACTTACGAAGTAGTTTGCGCCCTTTATCTTTGTTATAACCTAACACACCCACATTAATAGCGGGGTGATTATCAGTAGCGGCTGCCATTTGTTTCTCATTAAAAACATCACTAAGAACATTGTTTATTCTCTTACTCATGCTCTTACCGTTTGACATCCACCCCATAAAGTGAGTAACAGTCCAACCTTTATCTTCAGTCCAATCCCACAACTCATCAAAAGGTTTAGCAAAAACCAAATCTCCATCAAACATTATTGACGTATCATAAGGGCTGTTTTCAAAAAACATAGGCTTAAGCACACTTTTGAGGTTTCTTTTAACTGTCCTATCAAGATCAAACCATTGAATATTACAATTATACTTATTCTCAAATATAGAATAGACTTCTTTATTAAATTCGTCATTTTCGGACAGCATTATTGTTACTGGACCATTATACACTTTTCTAAGTGTATGGATCGCAACAAAAAGTCTAGCCATACATTTATTACCAAAATTAAAAAAAATACACCCTTGACTCATATTAATCCTTTACCTTAATAACACCAATCCCTATTGGTGTTGGAAATCTACTATCTTTGTTTCTAAATTCCCAATGTTTGTAATTCGGTTTTAATTCTTCCCATAGTTTTTTAACATTCGTCTGTTTATGAATAATATCAATATCATGGAAAGCAATATATTTAGCATGATTTTTCATCTTCTCGAAATCTGCTTTTGCTCCCTCATAGGTGTGATCACCATCAATTAAACACCAATCAACCTCAAAAGGTGTAATCTTTTTAGAATCCCCTAAAATAAACTCAACATCAAACTTTTCAGCATATTCATCCCATTGAATTGTTTTCTTTTTAATATCCACTGCGTAACTTTTTTGAAAAGAACTATTGATTGATCTTAAAAAAGAGTCAGTAACAAAAAAAGTACCGCCCCTATCTACCCCTATTTCCATATATGTATTAATTGGAGTTTCCGCGTTCACATCAAAAATAAAGCTCAAATACTGAGCAAATTCGTTAGGATATTGAACACATCGAAGACCACCCATTTGAACATGTTCAGCTATAGTGATTATCTTACGATTAAAAGCAAACCCAACCTGATGTTCCATCATAGTTTCAATATCAGAAAGAACTAATGAATTATCATCAAAAACTTCTTTTAATTCTATGTTTTTAACGTATTTCATTTAACGATCCCCCAAATTTTATTCTTTTCTTTTTCTATTTTCCTGAATTCAGTTCGTGCTCGCCTAACCGCTTTATTGTTTTCATCAGTTGGTTCTTGTTCAGCAAGTTTCTTTAAATTACTGAGTTTAATACGCGCAGTATCTAATTTATCTTTGATTTCTTTTCTATCAGTTTCTGAATATTGGTCGGCTATATTTTTAGCCGCGTTTTTCTTTAGGTCAACTTCTTTGTCCTTCTTCATGTTCGCTTGTCTATCATAAAGACCAGCCGTTCTTTCAGTTTCAATATTAGGCATATTTGCGCATGCTCTATTAGCTGCATCAATAAACTTCATGTGAGGGAAAACTTTAAGTTGAGAATCTGGATTACAGTTCCAAACATTATATCCAAGAGCGTCGAGATCAGGTTTCATTAATGAAAACCGTTCTATCAAAGCTTTATATGTAGAATTATTCCCCGTCTGTGATCCTCTAGTACGATCCTGATCAAAATGATATTTAGAATCTTCGCTCATGTTGAAATCACATCCTAACAAATATAGATTTCTAATACCTAAATGATAAAGTAATCTAAAAGCTACTAACATGACTGAGCGACTGCCACCATATTTCTTATGACTACCCCAATTAAAAGTATCTTCATGCATAAACTGTTCATGTTGAAAATGTTCATTTCTACGATAAAATAATACATTAGGACAATCACCAACTTTAGTATTGGTTTCTTTCCATGACTCGTTATCAAATATGGTTTTTTCAGTATGACAAAAAGGAACAAATTTTTGGATTTTGGGATCAAGCCAAGTGCTTTTAATAAAATGATCAGGACTGTCAACACAAACCCACATATTAGGTCTATATGATTTTACTGCGTTATTAACACACATAGTCACATGACCTGGGTAATCTAGGATTTCCTTTACTGATCTTTTTTTACCTTTAAATTCATAGGTTTCTTTCATTAAATCACCGAAAGAAGGACCACCCAAAAGTAAAAAAGCATGCCCTCCTCTAAATTGATCACCTAACCATTGATTATGTCCATCTCTACTAAACAACATAGGAACTGACTGAACATACTGTCCAACATCAAACCCCTCATGTCGCTCTCTACCTTGTCTCAATCGAGAAAGATCAGTACCGTCCTTAGTACCACTAATAGGAGGTATTCTCTTTTTCTTCGTTATCTTAATAGGTTGTTTAACTATTTCTTTAATTGGAGTTTCCCCACCAATCATCGAAGCTTTTTTAGTAGGTTCTTGATTGACCTTTTCGATAATAGGTTCATCTCCAGTTAATTTTTTAAATTCAAATGTCATAATTTTTTACTCTCCAAATCATCAGAAAATATGACATTACCATTAAGAAAGGCATGCCATTCGTTATCAGTGAGACATAAGTAACTCTGTGATGGTACCATTATATCACTATGATGCCATTTTTCTACTCGTTCATCGAATTCACGTTCACTGCCCTGCACGATAACCTTTTCATCCATCATATCTCCTTTTTTATATTATATCTTATAGTTTCCAAAAAAAACTCCTAGCTTTTACTAGGAGTTTTATTGTGATAATTAAATAATTATATTTTAATTATTTATTTGCTCTGGTATAACGATAATAAACTTGTAGGCTTAAAGCGTTATAAGCAGTCGATAATAGTCTTCCAGTTTTATTACCATGGAATCTGGTGCCCTCGTAATCCCAACTACCGTCAAAGCATCCACCATTTGTATGTTGACTCTTTAATAAAACGTCAATCATCTTTTTATTATATTCATCCCAGCGTTCGCCTCCAACTTGGAATATTGCCAAAGCTGAATAATACAAATAGTAGGTATTTGTCGGGTATGTGTTTAGTTGATAATCAGCATCACCTTCCCTCATTCTCGCCATAACATCATTTGCCATAGTTTCCATCATAATGTCACCAGCACCATGCCCTAAAAATACTCCGATACAAAGACCTATAGCCGTTCTGTTTGGTCGATCAGCCTTATCAGTTTTCGAATTCCATGTGTAAGGATAACCAGAGCGATCCTTATAATAATCATTAATTCCTTCACCATTATTATTTGTCGAATTCCATGCTTTCTCAAACATCAATTTTGCACCTTCCATGGAATTACCAACGTCCAAATCACCAGCTTTAGCGGATTTTAGTGCCATTATAACCCAACCAGAAACAGACATATCGTTTCTCGAATCGCTAGTTTTATAATCCCAGCCAAGACCACCATAGCCATTATCCCCATCAATTTGACGGCTCTTTAGAAAATCGACTGCTCTTTGGGCTGGTTCTCTTAATACAGGGTCATTTGTCATAGCAAACGCTTCAGCTAATGCCATGGTTGCTATACCATTTTCATAATTACGATTTTTGTCACCCCAACCACCTTCTTGATTTTGAGATTGAACTAACCAACTCAAACCATTTTTTACAACTCTGCGATATCTATTAGGAGTTCTGTGATCGTAACCACCTCCTAAAAAAGCTAATACTGCATATCCAGTTGATGCAACATCACCATCACTGCCAGTATGATCAGTTCCAGGTTCGCATTTTGGACCAGCGTCTTGACAATTTATTTGATAACCGTCAACATCCCATTGTCCGTTTGGACTTTGGTGCCTTGCAAACCATTGTAAAGCCCTATCAACAGTAGTTTCAGTTGCTCTTGAGCCACCCCCTCCTACTAGTGCCCTCTTTTTAGCTCCACCAGTTCTCGACCCCATCATTCCAGCACCGCCACCACCAGCACCGATATTCATAAATGCCGCCTGACCTCCATTTTCAGAAGACGATACTGCCTCTTCTCGACCTTTAGCTTCAGCAGTCACTTCGGTGTCGTCTTCAGTTAAATTGACTTCTTCAACAACCACATCAAGTTGATTTACAACTGGTTGTTCGACTACTACATCATCAATAGTAATTTCTACTTCTTTAAACTCAACTTCTTTAATTACTTCCTCTTTTATTATTGGAGGTTGTTCTGTAAATGCAGTTTTTATTGGAATTGGTTCTTCTAATATCCTATCAGCAATGACTATAAATGTCAATAGTAGCAGAAGGATGGCATGGATAGCGAGAGACATACTCCAGCCACTTACTGCGGCTACAGTTTCTCTATTATCTTCTTCTTCTATGTACTCGTCAATTTCTTGGAATTCCTCCATAAGTTCTTCTTCGTTTTCTACATCAGTGATCGCCATGATTTTCTCCTTTATATACGGTAAAAGGTTAGGTTCTTTGTATGGCTTTTTCACGTCCTATCCTCCACTAGTACAAACGGAGCTATCAATAAAAGGTTCAAATCTTTTTTCGTCAAAGCATTAATACTATTAATAAAAAAGAACACACAATATTCTATGATAGCGCACATAAAGTGAGAACACACTTTATTATTTCTAATAATATTATTGAACTTGATCGACAACTATATGGTACTAATCACGCTATTGTGTTATCTAATGCTTTAGGTTCTGTAGTAACATCTAATTCTATAATATCAAGAGACGGTGATAGAACACAAGCCGCTGCGATTATATTAACACCATCTACAGAAAAATGTTTAGTTACTTCTAACAATACAAATGTTAGGTGGAGTGACATCACGGGTCCAGTACAAGATTCTGGGTTAAACAATTTAGTAGATAACAATATCTCTTATTAGAATCCCCAACGACGATCAAAACCACTTCCAACGCGAGCATTTTTGGAATCGCCTACTGGTACATCATTGTTAATTTCTTCTTTAGAACGAGTTCCAAAAATCTCATTAACATGCTGAAACCCTTCAGCTTCAGCTAACTCTCTTGCTTGCTGAGCTTTATCTTCCGTTGTGATAATAGCGATCTTACCAACATGTCCATAATTGACACAACTATCTATACCAATATGGTTTAACGATCCTCTAAGTCTTTCAAATGCTTCTTGAGCATCCTCGAAAGGCATTTGTCCATAGGTAAACTCAATTATGCCACTTTCTTCACCATAAAGAGATTCCATAATAATCTTTTTAATTCTAAGCATGTATTCTCCTCTTATCAGTTATTCAGCAGCATATGAAATTTGCTATTTTTCATATATAATTTTCCTATTAATTATGAGTTCCCATGACTCTCCAAAGGCTACTTGTGCCATCATACCATAATGAGATTGAATCCCCAGCACCAAGAGCACCCATTACACCATCTACTCGTTCTGCATATATAGAAGATGGACTTCCAGTGTTTTGAATTAATATGTTAGATTCGCTTAAAGTCAATTGACCTGTCATCGTATCGCCTGACTTAAGGACATACGTACCACTAAGCCCAGCAACAGTGGTGCCACTATTTTGTAACTTACCATTAGCATCAAGAGTTACTATTTCATCAGTATTCCCAGCCAAAGATGTTACAGTTAAATCGAAATTGACATCAAGGTCATTATTAACTGTAAGTTTGCCATTAAACACAACATCATCTGGCATAGTATCATAAACAATTTGCTCCTGAGAACCGTCTCCAATATCAACTACCCAACGGTTATCCGTATCATCCCCAAGAGAATTTTCTGTAAATAATAATTTTGCATCAGTCGCAGTACCACGATCTACTTGTAGACCAGCGGAACCATCAGAAACCCCAGCAGCTATTTCTCCACTATTAATAATAATAGTATTGTCTTCTATGGTTAAATTTTCTAAAACAGTCCCATTAAAGGTAACAGTACCCTCAAATATTTTATCAGCGGTTATGGTTTGGTCTGTATCAACCGTAACATAGTTACCTGTTAATGATGGGGAACTAGACCCAGTATCTCTTCTAGGCGGGATATAAATTGCCATTCAAAACTCCATTATGAGAAAAATACTCTTAAATAAGCAGTACCGCTACCTCTTACATAAGTTTTATCTAGCCAGAAAGCTACAGGAGAAGTAAATTGTACCCCTGCATCAACTGGTTCTTCGGCTCCATTAATAGAAGTAGACACAAACATAGTACTGGAAGGACATAATATATACCCATCTACTACAATACGTTTGTACGCATCTCTTTGAAGTTCACCATGATCCCCATCATTTCTTTTATTTTGATGTACGAAGGTATTATAGTCTACCAAATCATCAACACTTAGAAGGTCTTTAATAACACTCTTAGAACCTAAAGTAACTTCGTATATACGATGGTCGCTAGCAATAGTACGTTCGTACATTATATTACTCCTCTCTCTTATTTATAGAGAGGAGTAATGTATAAATTCAAATTTCTGGAAATGCCCAACCTTGAGGTCTAGCAGCAGAATTTACTATTAAGAACAAATCAGTGAAACTCACTGGGGGTTGTCCGTTATTTGAGAAGTCGTAGCTAACTTCTTCACCAGCTATAGATTTTGGTTTTCTTAAAAAAAGATAATCAACCATTACCCGATCCTTCCAAACTTTAACCGCTTCAATATATGGTAAAATTAGCTGTATATCAGGATTTTCTCCTTCTGGTAAAACTTCAACGCCTGTTATTACACCATCAACTATCTCTACAGTTCCATGATTATCTTTTTGACGAAAAGCATCTGCTTTCCAGTCAAGCATTTGAATCCATGCAAAATCATCGAAATAACTAGATACATACTCTTGTGATTTAGCCAGCAATATGGATTTGTTTCTGTTTCTTTTTAAAAAACTACTCATTATACTCTCCTGAAGTTTATATTTGTATTACCACCAGAGTTCTTAGCTCTAACAACATTAAGTTTATTATTTACACAATTTACATCTTCAATATTGACAAAAGCATTGTTTCTGTTATTTAGATCAGTATTAAGATTTAATTCTATGGTACCAGAATTTGTAAATAGTAAGTTTCCATTTATATCAAAAGAACCAGATATGTTCATCACAGTCCCACCTAATAAAGACTCAAAAGTAGCATTATCTCCTATCACGAAATCTTCCGTAACTGAAAACTGATCACTTGTGTTATTAACTATCTCAATATTAACATCATTTGCGTGAAAGCGATTAAAAAAACCACCGCCTCTATCATAATTAGAACCAACATATATATCTAAGTTATTTCTATTTGGATTTTCAAATGGTACTATTCTGATACCATAATCTGTATTAGAAAGGTTATTTGGGTCTTCATTATTAAGACCATATTCAGTTACTCTTATATAATATGTTCTGTTATTAGGAAAAACATACTCAGATTCAACATTATTATTACCGTAATTATAACGGTCCTCATTAGCATCTATAACATTTTTCCAGTCAAAATTATCCTCATGAATAATAAAAATAGTGTCTGGATCATCTCCCGTATTATAAGATTCTATTTTATAACCTAATTTACCGTTAACTTGGAAAAACTTATAAACACCAGAAGGTGGGTCTTGTAGATTATGAACATCATCGTAATTTTCATCAACAACTATTGGACTGTTAATGGTTCCGTCTTGAACTATTGGCGCTGGGGCATAATCCTTGTCAAAACTTTTGTACCCAATCATAAGTGGGACTTCTGGAGCACCCCGACCGTCATTATTATTATTTGTCTGATCTTGGCTTCTAAGGGATATTTCAGACGAAGACCCGTTAACGCTATCAGATAAACCTGTTATTATAAAAAAACCACCATCTTCAGTATCTATTTCATGGAAAGAATACAATCCACTAAAAGTGTCATACCCGCTTGCGGTGGCTATAATTTTAGTATTATTAAGAACTAATTTATTATTCAAATTAGCACTTGAAGGATAATCAGTGTCAAAATTATAGTAGGTAAACAACCTTGAGTTGTTAAAAGTGAAAACATTGTTCGCTGAAATTGAATCAGTTACAGTCGTATTATTTTCAAAAGTAAATCCATTTTGAAAATCAGCTAAGGCGATCATTGTTAAATTATTACCGTTGAATGTAAAACTTGACTCTTCTGTAGTATTACCTGATTGTGTTTCAAAGCGAAAATCATTAGTTTGCGTTCTTAACATACCTGTAGCGTTAATAGTCAAATCACCATAGCTTTGGCTAAAATAAGTGTTTATAGGAAAAATATCTTCTGAACCTGTAATATTAATAACAGAAGTACCATGGCTATTTTCAGCAAATGTGTTGTTTGTAAACCTTAAAACTCCTGATGTTATAGGGATATTAACCAAGTTTAAATCTTCTTCAGTGTTAAAAGCAACAAATCTTAACTCATGAGCAGTACTGTCACTAAAAGATTCAAAACCAAGAACGCCATTGTTAATTAAAAGAGGACTTCCTGATAGTTGCATATCACCCTCGAAAGTGATTAAGACATTCTCATCAGAATCAATTTCAAATTTATCGAAGGTTACAATAATGTCAGAATCACCAAACTTAACATTCGTGACAGGACTAGAAAATTTAATATCATCAGTGTTAAGGTTGAAAGAATTGTTTGCTTCTATAATAGCACCATCGTATACTCTAACAAAACCTTCTTGAGGGGCAAATAAATTTCGTATAAGATTTTTATTACCAGTTGGTAAAGAGGTTACGTTGAAACCACCACTTATTTCCACTTTACCTGCCACGTTTAAAGGACCAGCATTAGTGTTGGTGATAAAAAAAGTGCTATTTTCTGAAAATATAAAATCTCCTGATATTCCAAAAGCATCATCATGTCTAAATGCTCCACCTTTAATATGTAAGTAACCTAAACCAAAAGGATGGTCTTCTATAGAAATAAAAGAAACAATACCCTCTTGGTTACCAGGATATCCAGATTTTGTGTTTTGTACTATAAGCCCAGAAGTAACATCGTTTCTACTATTCATAAAGAATTCTCGTTGGCTACCATTTGTTTCCAAAATAAGAGGATTCGTATTTCCAAATTCTTCTATTATGGGACCCTCAATACTTATTTGTCTAAATGATCTATTTAAACTAATTATTTTACATTGGGGAGCAGAAGCAAGAAGCTTAATTGCGTACCCTTCTAAGTTTTCAAAAAAATCAGTTATACCAGCGTAACCACCAGTACTACCGAGAGTAAAAACACCACCTAAATCCACACCACCGTAGTATTTTTGACCTATAGCACTACTAGAAGCACGCCCATCATTTATTTTACCACCAAGCGCGTCAATTATAATTTTAGTTTGAAAGTGAATAATAAAATTGTCACTTCTGACATCTAATTGACCACCACTGAGGATTACCGATTCGGTACCAAAATAATATTCATTAATGCCAGTTAATGATGGATTAAACACTGAAACATGAGCATTTTTGGTAATAATACAATTTCTATTAAGAAAACCACCCTCATCGAAAAAATAAATAATGGGATCGTTAGAAGTACCTTCTTCACCGTCAAATATAATAGTATGTTGTCCAGAAGCAGAAGGGGTTATGCTACCAAGCCAACTTGTTGCAACAAAATCACCCGATGAAAAAAATGTTATATCACCATGAATCACAACATCAGCATCAATGCTACTACCAGCCCCAACATCTATTATTTTTAAAGTGCCACCAAATATATTTATGTTGGCATCGTAAATAGGAGAAGAGTTATTATCTAAATCAAACGTAATACCATCGGTAACAAAAAGCTCACTGCCGCTCATATCAAAAGAACCACTATAACTATCGAAACTAACAAAAGAAGCAGAAGACGCTTCTGAAAGCACACAGTCAGCATTACCGCTAATTCCAAAGAAGACACTATCAGACAAAGAAGGAGATAACCCCTCACTCCAGTTACCGCCATCACTCCAGTTATTATTAATCGAACCAGTCCAATAATTATTAGCCATCCATCACCACCTTAAAGTAATTTTAAGTAAATTTAAATCTTCTGATGCGGTATCAGTTGTTGCGTCTCTTGAAAGTTTGAGATTTACTATGTCACCACCCGATATATTTACACTAGTAGTACTGAATGTATGTTCCTGAACATCATTTATAGTATTTAGAGTAAAAGTATTAGTATCGGTGGCTCTTATTGTACCAACCAAATCAACAATATCATTAACTACCATAACGCCTATATCAAGTTTAGCACTATCACCATCGTTAGCAGATGAAGTAACAAAAACTTCAACATCAAGATCATCAGTGTTCATTGAAGGAGGAGCGGTAAAAGAAAAATATGATGATTCATTAGTAGAGCCATCAAAATCTAAAGAGTCAAAAAAGTAAGGTGAAGCACTAGGACCAACTTCAAGTGCTGATAAGTCAGCTCCGTTTGTGGCTGGGCTTAATGCTCTTGAAACAGGAATGTCTAATGTGTTACCAATATAATTTGATAAGTCGTTGAGGTTAATAAACCAATACTGACCACTAGGACTACCGCTTTCTTGCACTAGCACTTTCTCATTACCATAAATTTCTGGTTTTTGACTGAAATCCTCAATTTGTTTTCTAACTGCCATTTTAAACTCCTACAATATTTATATTTTTACTCAAGAAGGATTTCATTGCCTTCGTTATCAATTATGATAATACCTTCGTTATCAATGAGGATTACATCATCCGCGCTCCTTGAACTTGAACTTGGTGATTCACTTGAGCTACTAAGTAGACCACCACAAGTTACAGAAATTGGATAACAATCAGAATCAAGGTTATATACTCTAACAGAACCGTCGATATCTGGAGCACTTACCATGACGTATGTGCTTGATTGTGCTATAGAAACTGCAAACCCATAATTGTCTTCATTACCCTGATCAAATATATACTCTTCAGTCCAACTACCCGTATCACTGAATATATAAAGCTTAC
>Ga0136561_1000432_pt1 | contig 13728 bp, 14 predicted proteins | sample AntRauMeHopE1498_FD_104641 | JGI IMG/M metagenome (GOLD analysis project Ga0136561, IMG submission 104641) | Saline lake microbial communities from Rauer Islands, Antarctica - Metagenome Hop E1 #498 | ecosystem: Environmental > Aquatic > Non-marine Saline and Alkaline > Saline | place... | reverse complement strand
TCCCAAGCTCGGCTTTAGCATAGTCGCATAGCCACCGTTCGTCTTCTGGCTCTAAGTCTGGTTCGTTGGTTTTGTCTTGCCCGGTTTTTTCTTTGATTAAAGCCTGCGCCTCTCGCAGCTTCAGGTGTGGGAAGATGTCGCCATCTGGGATCAGCGGTAGCTCTGTTTCAAGGGTAGCTAGTTCCGCCGCGTGGTGCTCTTTGAGGTAGGCCGTGATGTGTTTCATTAAACCCGTCTCCACTCTCATAATGTCAGTATGATCCTGGATGAAACCCATTTCCATATCAAGTGAGGTGTATTCACTTAAGTGGCGCGAGGTGGCACTTTTTTCCGCGCGAAAGGCCGTAGCAAAAGAAAACACTCGCTCAAACACCCCGACCATAATCTGTTTGTAGAGTTGCGGGCTAGTGGCTAAGTACGCCGTACGATCCTTAAAGTATTCCACCTTAAACACTTCAGACCCACCTTCAGCGTCACCACCTACGAGCTTCGGCGCTTGAAACTCAGTAAAGCCTGCTTGACGAAGATAGTCACCGTAACAGCGGGTGATGGCCGCCTGAATGGTGAAAATTGCCCGCTCCCGCACGCGGCGAAGCGTCAGCGGGCGATTATCGAGCAAGGCCTCAATACTTAGCTCCGCCGCCATATCAAATGGTAACGGATCAGCAGTATTTAGAATGGTGATACTGGTGATTTCAAGCTCTATGGCGCCGTTTTGCACTTTAGCGTTGATCATTTTTTCTGGACGTTTGTTTACCTTTCCTGTCACCGCTACCGCGTACTCGAGTCCGAGATTAGTAGCGACGACTAGGACTTCTGGTTTCCCAAAAACTACGCCCTGAATGACGCCAGTACGGTCCCGAAAATCAAAAAATGCCATCTTGCCCTGTAAGCGCATCACCGCCACTGTAGCATTGATAATAACTTCTTGATCTACGTATTCGTTTAAGTTTTGTATTACTATACGGTTCATAACTAATTAATTTTAGGTTTGATCACTACTAACATCTGCTGGCCTTCGGGGCCAATAAATCCTCTTACTTCAATGTCTGATTTTTGGTAATTATGTATAAATTCTAAAATATTTTCAATTTCGTGATCACCCCAGTGCCTTTTAGGAATATGTTGGAGAACGAAAAAGAAATCTTGCGCAGTCAAAATATTTTTTTCTAACAGCTCTTGTTTTCCATCGTCAGACACTTCTAGTACCTGTAAGCCATTTTCTTGTGCAAAATTAATAATGGCATCTGAGTGTGGTGTATACACTTCTTGCCAACTCGCTTCTTTTGGTATTACTTCAGACATATAATCGCCCCTACAAATATTACTTGTAATATTTGTAGGGGCGATTACAAATCTAATTTGCTAGTCGCGGTGCCACCCTACTTCCCTACCAATGAATTTAAGGTAGGCTTTATTATGATCAAATGTATACCCGGATAAATGGGAGGGTTCAATTAATTTGAAACACTCTCTTTATTTGCACACCAACGTTGTCAACGTTTTACAGGTAATCTTGATTATACTGATTTATAACGTCATGCCAATAGCTGTTCGCACTTTTCTTAGGGTTGAGCTAGAGACAGCTTTTGCTTGACTAGCGCCGCTTTCAAGTACGGCCTTGACGTCATCTTCAGTGATTTGACTGCGTTTTTCACGCATTGGTGCGATGAAGGTTTCAAGATCATCGATCAAGATTTTTTTAAGATCACCATAGCGACCTTTGTTTTCTTCATACAGTGGTACGAGTTCCACTTCACTTTTCAGCAGGCGGTGAATGGCGTACACGTGTTCTGGTCTATCACCAGCCGAGTCGGTGACGATACTCATCACGGCTTTTTCGAGCTCTTTGGCGGTACCAAAAAGTGGAATGATGTTACCTTTGCTTTTGCTCATCTTCCCGCCGTCCGTACCAGGGACGATGCCGACACTTTCAAGAATGTTTGTTTCTGGTTCCTTAAGAGTGTCTCCAAACGCGCGATTAAATTTTCCTACTGCTTCACGGGTGTATTCGAGATGTTGTCGTTGATCCTCACCAACGGGTACAATATCAGTGCCATAGAGCGTAATATCGGCTGCTTGCAGCATTGGATAAGTAAAGAGACCCGCGTTGGCTTCCATTCCTTTCACCACTTTATCTTTATAGGCGTGGCCGAGCTCTAAGAATGGGACTGTTACAAGGCAGTTGAGTACCCATGCCAGTTCCATATGATCTTGGTTGTCAGACTGACGGAAGATAATACATTTCTTAGGGTCAACACCGGCGGCGAGATAGTCTTTTACGACATTGATTGTATTGCGCCGCATTGCCTCTGGATCATGTAATGAAGTAAGTGCGTGATAGTCGGCCACCATAAGAAAGCTGTCGTATTCTTCATACATATCTACAAACGGTTTTAAAGCACCGAAGTAGTTTCCAATGTGAAGATCGCCTGAAGATTGTAAGCCAGTGAGTAAGCGTTTTTTGGTAGTATTCATAGGAGTAAGTGTACCAAATACCATGAGTGAATGAAAGAATAAAATTAATAATTAACTTACCCCCTCTGACCGTAGGTTTTATCTATGGACGTGGTAGGTAATAAGGACTACGTTTGCATTGGTAAAGATAAAACAAAAGTTGATCCCAGTCCATCACCACCAGAAGTAACAGTGATATCCCCCCCCATCTGTTTTGCCATTTTGTGAGCCACAAACAGTCCTAAACCAGTACCGGTCACATTGACTGCATTGGCATTTTTAGCGCGTTGAAACTTACCAAATACCTGCTCGAGTTCATCAGCCTTAATGCCAATGCCTGTATCGGTGATATCAACGTAGATTATTCTAGTGTCAATATCTTCTCGAAGCAGTACGGTGATAGTGCCTTTAGGGGTGTATTTTAAGGCGTTATTAATAAGGTTGTGCAAAATTTGTCTCGTCTTACCGAGGTCAGCTTGGACAACTCCGGAGCTGACTAATTTTGACTTGAAGAGTAGTAGTAGACCTTTTTTAATGGCTTCTGAACGTTTATCATCGACTATATGTAAGGCTTCTTCTGCTAGTTTAAACTCTGAAAGTTCGTATTTCATATTTCCTGCTTCAATGCGAGAAACATTAAGATAGTCTTCTATCGATGAGGTCATAGTCGTACTAGAGTCCGCAATGCGGTTGATCGCCTCTTGGGCTTTTTGAGGCAGTTTACCAAAAGCACCTTCACTCAGCATTGATGCGTAGCCACGTATAGAAGTCAGCGGGCTGCGTAACTGATGTGAAGCAATCGATACAAATTCTGATTTCATTTTGTCTAAGCTGCGTAGTCGCTTATTGGCACGCTGCAGATTATCTGAAAGTAGCTGCACTTCACTTCGTTGCTCAATTTCTTTATAAACAGATCGTAGCAAAAATATACCAGCAATTGCAGAAAGAATAAGTGTGAGGGTGGTCAAGAAGACCGTGGTAGGCGTGGAGTTAGCGTAGGTGTATTGTGAAGCAATGAGAATAAGTAGTCCTATCACTAATACCTCAGCTGCCTGAGCGCCAACGTTAAACGTTTTATAACGAACAATTAATACCGCAATGACCACCATAAAAAAAGTCATACCAAATAATCCGTAAAATTCTATTTGAGAACTATCGTAGAAATCAGCAATAGCCGCCATGCTTCCTAAGTAGACCATGCCAAAAAAAGAAAATAAGAAAAGTTCAATACCGACTCCTAGAATAAGTGTCTGATTACGGGTCTTGGTAGTCTGCTGCCGCCAGTGGTTATAGAGTAAAACGGCAATCCAGATCATCGCAATAAGACCGAGAAATGAGTAATAGGTTAAAAACAGTACTCCTTCGTAATCAAATGCATCACAAGAATCTAAGTTGAAACCACCTACATTAAAATTTGTAGAGGCTAGAAGTAATACTGGTAAGAGAAGTAGCGACAGGATAGATTTTATGTGTAAGGAAATATCTTGCTGAGTCGTGAAGACGTATATAAAATAAATAGATAGTACAGAAATGAGTGCTTGTAAAACACCGAAAAATGTCCAAGAAAATAAAATTACATCACTGTGAATATTGGTCCAGGCAAGAAGATTAATAAACACCCATAATGCGAAGCACATAGCTATCGCAAATAAGAGTCTGTTTAACAATAAATACCGGGCGTTAAAAAAAACGTAGAAACCTACAAAACAAGCAATAATCATTGCAGGAATATGCGCGTAGAATAACAGGCCGGGTAAATCGGGAGTGTAGAATAAAAAAGTTGGCTCAGGAAACCAGTGACAAATCATACTAATTAAATTCGTCAGTTACGCAAACTTCAATGTCAGGATCACATAATGTAAGATGACAGGATTTTTCGTTTACATCGCATACGTTAGCAGCGCTACAGTCTAAGATACTTGTCCCACACTGTGCTCTTACCGCGTAAGCTTTACGTTCAATCATACTGTAGTGATAAGTGTCTAAGCAGGCTTCGTCATCGCAACCTATAAAACATGCTTCCATAGTAGAGTCGCAGGGCACCTCGTACGTGACTAGATAATCGTTTAGAACTATAAAGCGAAAGTACCCTGAGGCAATCAGTAATAGGAGTAAGGTTCCTATTACTAAAGAAAAAAAATATTTGTTGACGTACTCCATACTACACTTTGTAGTATAACAATTGATTGCAGTGAATATTTTATTAATGTGTATAGCTTTTTTGTGCAATGATGATGTCTTCCGCAAACTTTTTTACCTCCTTAGGATAGGAATTAACGTCAATTACTTTTTTATTAGTTTCTGGGTCTAAGGGTGCGATGAGCGGTGTATGGCCAAAACGAGCTTTGGTAATTTTCATGGCTGGTAATATGACAGCTTGTACGAAATCTATTTCATCGGGTTCGTAGTATTCCAGCATAATGCCATCTCGGATTAAAAGAGCTAGCATGCTCTCGTAGAGTGAAATGAGTTTACCTCTTGAGTGTCTGTCGACCCAGGCTGATTCATCAACCATATGCAGGTATTTAGGAAACATTTGTTGCGAGATTGTTTTATGAAAATCTACTAGACGAGTACCGGCAATCGTTTCGACATCCATGAGTCGCTTCCCTTGCTGAGTGGCAAAATTTACTATTGTTTTAAACTCGACGATACCGTCACCTGTACGCGACGTACCAGTAATAATTGGTAATTTAGCTAAATTACGTTTGAGGCTACTATGCGAGCTGAATATATCTGTATGGTCTTCACCAATTATTATAGGGAAGTTGTAATGGCTCACTTGTTTGATATAACGTAAGGTCTCAAAGTCTGGTGTTGCGACGTAGCGAGAAAAATAAAAAATTGGTTTTTTATTTTTAAAATGAGCTGGTACGTCATTCTGGAGAAAATTTCTGATATCTTTCTTCAGTCTAGTATCTTTACGACGTTCCATGATTTCTTTAACGCAGGTATCAAGCGGTGTATGAAACTTGGTGAGGTACCACTGGTAGCGTAAATTTTGATAAGTTTGTGAAATAGAAAACATAGTTAATTTTATCTTAACTATTAAGAGCGATGACTACCGTTCCGCAAGCGATTAAAATAATTGAGGCACTGATAAGTAACCAAGCGCCTACTCCTTTTTTTTCTGTTGAGATAGACGAGAAGCCGAGCAGTGCAAGCGATCCACCGATAATACCGATCGCAATTGGTTGGGTGGCATTGAACGCGGTGACGACAAAAACCGATGGGCCAAGAGTATTGGCTAGGTTGGTAATGTACGCCCCACCAGAGTCTAGAATTTCATTAAAAAATTGAATACCTACGGCTTTGTAGTTCGCGTGCTTACAGAAGGTGTTAAAATTTTCTCGGTAGGGTTGCCATAATACGTAGATGCAGATTCCAGTTAGTAAACTACCGATACCAGCCCAAAATCCCACAGTGCTAAAATTACTTGCAACTGCTGCGTCCTTGAACAGTACGTAGATAAGGGCAACTAATATAACTGAAATCGACATCATGCCAATAGTTCCCCAGTTGATACTTCGGCTAGTTTTCCCCTCCTCGTTTTCTTCTGATTCGATGGAAAGCAAGATCCCACCACCAACGATCAGGAGCGCACCTACAATCTGCATCATAGGTGGAAATATACCGTATGTAGCTTCCATCGCAAGCGCAAATACCGGCACAGCTTGAAATAATGGTCCTGCAATGATAGCGCCACTTCGTTCTGTTGCGTAAAGATATGGAATCACCCATAGCGCTTCAAGTACGCCGACTAACAATGCCTGAATCCAGATCGGTCTTTCAAGAAAAAAACTTTGTCCTGAGTAAATAATAATTGCTGCAAACACAAGGGCAACGACGAGTCCAAACAGTGTCGAAATAATTACCATGGTGCCTACTTCTTGCTCGTACTTACTGAGGAGCAATTCGTCAATGTAGTTACCTGCGGCGTACATCACGCTAGCGAGGAGGATGAGGAGTACCCAGGGAGTGGTCAAAAATGTGGCAACAGTAACGAAAGTTTCTTGAAACATAATTTAGGTAACAAACAGGATGATGATTGGCGCTATAAGCCAATAGAAAAAAGTATTTTCTGAACCGAAGAGATAGTGTATCGGCGAACCCGGAGTAATGAAATCAGTAATCGGTAGAACGTGGTAGCTATAAATCATAACTAGTATCGTGCCTCCTGCCGCTAAGAGTATTTTACGGCCAAAACCCTCAAATGAACCTTCATCGTACTCACGCGGTAGTATACGGATAAACAGCCAGGTCGCAATAACGGCAATTAGAGCAAAAATAAAAAGTCGTAGTATTGCTTCATTACTTATTGAGGAGGAGCTACTAAGTAACGCGTCGTAGAACGGAAATTCAATTGAGATGAGTAAAGCGAGGTATAGGCCTAGAATTATATTGGTGACTGTCTGTCGCCCCTTCTTGAGAGCAAACCCAAGAAAAATGCTAAACACTACGATGAGGTATATTGACTCTCTAAAAAAGCTGATAAGGGTTTCAAGTTCCACCCCGTAATTATATGTTTTTTATTTAAAAATTCTGCAGCGTTTGGGTTTTATGTGTATAACTTAGTAGTCGATCATAAACTAACGTACACCTTATCGCTAGTCAGATTATTTATGTATGTGGTAGTGCGGTTAGTGGCGCACCGAATGTGGGTAAAGCGTCCGTTCATTTATTAGCTCCAACAATAGGTAGAAATTAATTTTGTAATTCTACCAAGATTGGAGATATTCCTCGGCTTACAGCCTCCATTTATACAATTCCAACATTTGGGCTGATTAATATTTAGGTAAGTAGCAATACTAAATACCCTCTCCCTTGAGTTCTTCCACTAGCTTACGAGCTTTGCGAGATAATTTTTGGGGAAGGTCGACCGAGATCTTGACCATGAAGTCGCCGCGACTACCTTGTGCTTGGCTCGGCACCCCTTTGTTCTTCATCCGTAACAACTCGCCGTGTTTGATACCGGCGGGTATTTTTATGTCGACAGCACCATCGAGCGTATCGACTTTGTAGATACTACCTAAGAGGGCGTCAGAGAGCTTCACGTGCAGGTCGCGGTAAAGTGTCGTACCATCACGGCGGATAGAGGCATGGCTCTTAACGTGGATCTTAATGTATAGATCACCGGCGGCGCCACCAGGGATCGCTTCCCCCCGGCCGGTCATACGGATCATCTCACCATTCTCAATCCCGGCTGGAATCTTTATCTCAATCTCCTCCTCTTTGCGTCGCACTCCCGCTCCAGCACAATCTGAGCAGCGCTCTTTAGGTACTTTGCCTTTACCGTTACAGACGCTACATTCACGTACAGTCTGCACTTGACCCATGAAGGTATTACGCGTCTCCCGTACGCGGCCTTGGCCGTTACAGGTTTCGCAGTTGATCAACTCAGTCCCCTTCTTGGCACCACTCCCAGAGCAAATATCGCACGTACTGTTCTTAGTAAGTAAAACATTACGAGTGACACCAAAGACAGCATCGGCAAATACCAATTCAATATCTATTGAGATATCGCGACCACGGGCTTGGCGACGATTAGCACCACCACCGAAGAAGTCACTAAACATATCTCCCATGTCAAATTCAAAGCCTTGACCACCACCAGCTTGTTGCTGGAAATCACCCCAATTAAACCCGCCACCAGGCTGACCACCGCCATTATAGGCTTGACCGTAGGTGTCGTACTCAGCTCGTTTTTTCTCATCACCAAGCACTGAATAGGCTTCGCTAATTTCTTTGAACTTGGCTTCGTCACCAGTTTTCTTGTCCGGGTGGTATTGCCCCGCTAGTTTTCGGAAGGCTTTTTTAACCTCGTCTTTACTGGCGCTTTTTGTCACTCCTAATGTTTCGTAATAATCTTTTGCCATACCTAATTTCACTACTTTATAACGCTACTGTGCTTAGGTGTGGACGGAACTATTTCCGCCCACTGGTGAACACACTATTTTTTAGGTTCGCTGTCTTTACCTTCTTCGTGTTTCTCGTCCGCTACCTCGGCATCGCGCACCTCGGCATTAGCGTCGGTTGGTTGTTCAGTCTGATTGTCTGCGGTAGCTGCTTTTTGCATAGCTTCACCAATCTTTTGCATGGCAGTCGAAAGGGCTTCGTTAGCAGTGGTAATTGCCGCCAAATCTTCTTTGTCCTTCACTTCTTTAAGTGAGGTAATTTTTTCAGCTACGGCTTTCACTATTTCCACCCCTGCTTTCTCACCGTGATCCTTGACCGACTTTTCACCCGTGTAGATCATTTGGTCAGCGAGGTTACGGGCTTCGATCAATTCTTTCTTCTTCTTGTCTTCATCGGCGTGATCTTCGGCATCTTTTTGCATCTTCTCGATATCAGCTTCTGATAAACCAGAGTTGGCTTCAATCCGAATCGACTGCTCCTTATTGGTCGCTTTGTCTTTAGCAGTGACATTTAGTACACCGTTACTATCAACATCAAAAGTTACTTCTACTTGTGGTACACCACGCGGCGCCGGTGGAATACCATCTAAAATAAACTTTCCGAGTGATTTGTTGTCGTTCGCCATTGGCCGTTCACCTTGAGTGATGTGAATTTCAGTAGAGGTTTGGTTGTCTGCAGCGGTAGAGAAAGTTTGTGACTTCTTTGTTGGGATATGGGTATTTTTCTCAATGAGTTTGGTTGCTACTCCACCCATGGTTTCGATTCCAAGTGAGAGTGGGATAACATCAACGAGCGTAATGTCCTGCACGTCACCCTGGAAGATGCCGGCTTGAATCGCGGCTCCAAGTGCTACTACTTCATCGGGGTTCACGCTTTTGTTTGGCTCTTTACCAAAGAGGGCTTTAACTGCAGCGACGACCGCTGGCATACGGGTTTGGCCACCAACCAGGATGATTTCGTCGATGTCTTCTTTCTTTAGTGATGATGCTTCTAGAGCCCGTTTGGTGATCTCAATCGAACGGTCGATATATTCAGCCGCTAACTCTTCGAGCTTAGATCTTGTCAAGGTGATCAGAAGATTCTTGGGGGCACCGTCGATGTTAGCGATAAATGGAATGTTAATTTCGGTCGTAGGCGAGCTTGAAAGTTCCTTCTTGGCTTTTTCGGCCTCATCGTCGAGTCGTTGGAGGGCTAAAGGATCTTTACTAAGATCAATCCCTTCTTCTTTTTTAAATTCATTAATGAGGTACTGCACGATCTCGTGGTCAATATCTCGACCACCCATACGGGCATCGCCGTCAGTTGATTGGACTTCGATCACATCATCTCCTACCTCAAGCACCGAGACATCAAAGGTTCCACCGCCGAAGTCGTAGACGACGAGTTTCTCGTCCTTCTTTTTATTGAAACCATATGCTAACGCAGCAGCGGTTGGTTCATTTATAATTCGTCGCACCTCAAGCCCCGCGATCTTACCGGCGTCTTGGGTTGCTTTGCGCTGTGAATCGTTGAAGTAGGCTGGTACGGTGATTACTGCCTCGGTGATTTTTTCACCAGTTTTAGCTTCCGCGTCGGCTTTCATCTTGGACAAAATCATAGCTGAGACCTCTTCGGGACGCATGTCTTTTCCACCCAAGTAAACAACCACTCCCCCGTCCGGACCTGCCTTCACTTCGTACGGAACGATACTTTTTGTCTTTTGGACTGCTTCTTCGGCGAAGTCATGCCCAATGAAACGTTTTATACCATAAATGGTATTTTGCGGATTAGTGACCGCTTGCCGCTTGGCAATTTGCCCAACTAAGCGTTCGCCTTTCTTAGAGATAGCTACTACCGACGGTGTGGTGCGGTTGCCTTCGGCGTTCTCAATGATAACTGGTTCACCGGCTTCGATGATTGCCATTGCAGAGTTGGTAGTACCAAGATCGATTCCAAGTATTTTTGCCATAATGTAATTTATTAAGCGTTCGTATAATTGCCGATAATGACGCGGGCTGGCCGCAGGGCACGAACCAGATCACCATTTTTTCTTTCAAACCCTACCTGCAGCACTTTAACAATCGTGTCATGAGCTGCCTCATCGGTAACGTCTTCATAACCCATCGCTTCATGGTGCAGCGGATCAAACAGTGCTCCTTTGGGATTAAGCTCGGTTACCTGATACGACTGCAGAATGGCTTTGAGCTGGCTGTAGATGGCCTCAACGCCTTTACGCCAATTAGCATCGATCGCTGCCCAGGCTGCCTCGTCAGCCATAGCTAGAGTGAAGCTGTCGTAGAGCGGTAATAGTTGCTCGGCAGCCTTGTCGATCGTGCGTTCTTTAGCCTCAAATTTTTCATCTTCAAGTCGTTTGCGAGCGTTTAAAAATTCAGCTTTGGTACTTTGTAGTTGCTCAAGGTGCTGCATTTTCTCCTGCTCGCAGGCTTTAAGTTTAGTACGTAAATCTTTTAATTTATTGCTGCTATTTTTTTCAGCATCTGCGAGCTCGAAGTCTTCTGCGTTATTTTCTCCAGTGAACTCAAATTCTTCAACGTTAGACTCAGGCTCGTTTTTGTGTTTTTTGTCTGACATAGCTAACGCATTATACCGCGTTATTTGTGTGGTGTAAAGAAAACAAAAAAGCTCCGTCAGGAGCTTTTAAAATTACTAGTACTATCGTTTTGACCACTGCGGTGCCTTACGGGCTTTGCGTAAACCGAATTTCTTACGTTCCACTGAACGGGGGTCGCGCATGAGAAAGCCAAGTGGCTTGAGGATACCGCGGCGATCGGCTTTTTCTTCAACCAGCGCACGCGCGATACCAAGTCGGACTGCTTCAGCTTGCGAGGAGAGGCCGCTACCGCTGACCTTCACGGTGATTTCATAGTGCTCAATACCAGAGTCTTCAATATTGAGGACAGATAACACCTTTGCTTCAAACGCTTCGTTAGCGAAATACTCAACGAGTGTTTTCTCATTAACTGTCACTTTAGTTTCTTTGGCTGGCGTGATTCGTACGCGAGCTGTGGAGGTTTTACGTCGTCCAATGCCTTCAATGTATCTTGCTGTAGCCATAGAATTATTCAGTGATGATTAAATTTTTCATGCGGAGAGTGCGGAGTTTGTTTTTTGGGAGCATGCCTTGTACGGTCCGCTTGACGGGCTCAGAGAAACCACGTCGCTTGGCGAGGTGATCGAAACTTTCGTTGCTTTGTCCTCCTGGGTATCCAGAGTAGGTTTGGTAGATTTCAGCTTTCTTTTTTTCACTCAGGTCTAGCTGGCTGACGTTTTCAATTGTCACCTTCACTGGGGCAACGGTGTTACGAGCAACGTCCGGGCTATCTTTACCGATGAGATACGTGGCGGCTTCAGTCGCGACAATGCCGAGTCGTTTACCGGCGGCGTTGATGGTGTATGTTCGTGTTTCCATAATAAAAGTGTTACGCAACGTATTCGATTATTGCCTCTTCGCGTCCAGCTGGCGTGAGACCGATTTTAATAATTCTGGTGTATCCACCGGCACGATCGGCAAAACCGGGAGCGATCACCTCAAAGAGTTTTTTAATAGTTTCAGCTTTAGGTTCACCAAGTGCTGAAGCGGCGCGTCGGCGAGCAGCGATCGTACCCTCTTTACCATAGCTTACCAAACGTTCTGCAAACGGACGAAGCTCCTTGGCTTTGGCAGCAGTCGTTTTGATCTTTCCGTCTCGAATGAGAGACACGGCCAAGCCACGCATAAGCGCAGTACGCTGATTGCTTGATCGTCCAAGTGTTCGTAATTTTTTTCCGTGTTGCATAAAGTAATTCTTCCTAAATTATTCTCCGAGAGAGACGTTCATTTTTTCGAGTAGGCTTTCAATTTCTTCGAGACCTTTTGGTCCCATACCATCGAGCGCTAGAATATCATCTTTTTTCTTTCGCACAAGCCCGCCGACCGTGCGGATACTCGCGTCCTCTAGTGCAGACAGTGTGCGAGGTGAAAGATCAAGAGTTTCGATGCGAGTTTTTAGTACGTCAGGATCAATATCTTCCACAGCATTATCTACGGCAAGTTCCGGTATAGATTCTTTTGTACTTTCTTGAAAGCCAATAATTGATTTTAATTGATGTACCATTATTTCGATGGAGTTTTCCAGAGCTGCTTTTGGTGATAATGTCCCATCAGTTTCGATCACTACTCGCAAGCGATTGTAGTCGGTTCGATCACCGACACGCATATTTTCTACTTCGTAGTTAGCGCGGCGGATAGGCGTGAAAACAGCGTCAAGGGCAATGACACCGATCTCAACTTTGTCTCTTTGGTGTACTTCACGGGGGACGTAACCCATCCCCTTCTCAACGGTAAATTCAATCTCAAGTGCGGTAGTTTTGTTGGTAATCTCAGCGATTGGTTGATCAATCGAAAGAATTTCGATCTGTGAAGGAGCGTTGATATCAGCCGCGGTGATAATACCGACCCCTTTCTTTTTCAAAGTCATAGTAACTGGCTCATCACTGTGTAAGGCCAATCTAATACGCTTAATGTTCAGAAGGATCGTCAGAACATCTTCATTAATGCCTGCGATAGTAGAAAATTCATGCTCTACACCCTCAATTTTTACCTTAGTAATTGCAGCACCAGGGATTGATGAAAGAATGATGCGTCGTAATGAATTACCAAGTGTGTGTCCGTAGCCAGGAAAAAGGCCGTCAATTTCGTAGACACCGCGAAATTCTTCTTCGCTGACGATTCTTGGTTTAGACGGCAATGCTACATTTGTTTCTAACATAGTAGTTGAAAATTAAGGGTGATAAATTACGAAGAAGTATTAACGACTGTAATACTCGAGTACTTGCGCGGGATCGAATTGGGTTTCGGCTGGCTCGTAGGTAGGTACTTGCTTAACAGTGCCGGTTAACTTTTTAATATCGATACTTAACCATGCTGGAACAGCTACCAGGTCGTGCGATTCGTCCAAATTTGTGAACATAATCGATTCGCGACTATTAAGACGAATTGAAATTACATCATTTTCACGCACTTTGTGTGACGGTGAAAGAATTCTTTTGTCGTTAACTATAATGTGACCGTGCGCCACCATTTGCCGTGACATCTGGCGTGTTTTTGCTAGTCCGAGGCGAAATACCACGTTGTCCAGACGCGATTCAAGTCGTATCATTAGCACTTGAATTGGTTGACGACTTTTCTCAACTGCTTCATCAACGTAGCGACGAAGTTGTTTTTCTGAGATTCCGTAGGTGTAGCGCATCTTTTGTTTCTCAATGAGTTGACGTTTATAGTCACTCATTTGACCGGGTCGTTTGCGTTGATTTTTACCACTTCTAGCTTCAGAAAGAGCAAATTTTTGCGTTTGAGTCTTTGAGAAGATAGGTGCT
>Ga0136561_1000430_pt1 | contig 13749 bp, 15 predicted proteins | sample AntRauMeHopE1498_FD_104641 | JGI IMG/M metagenome (GOLD analysis project Ga0136561, IMG submission 104641) | Saline lake microbial communities from Rauer Islands, Antarctica - Metagenome Hop E1 #498 | ecosystem: Environmental > Aquatic > Non-marine Saline and Alkaline > Saline | place... | reverse complement strand
CTAGAACAAGCCAATGTTCGACTGAAGGCGCTGGACATGCAAAAGTCTGAGTTTTTGTCGATTGCTTCACACCAACTACGTAGTCCACTGACCTCCATCCGAGGGTATGCGTCGATGCTGATCGAAGGCAGTTTTGGCCCAGTTCAAGCAAAAATCAAAGAACCACTGGAGCGAATCGAAGCCTCGGCCAAACTTATGACCCTGGCGGTTGAAGACTATCTCAACGTTTCTCGTATTGAATCAGGCAATATGAAATACGACCTGACTGATTTTGATCTTGCAACTGAAATTGAGCGGGTTTCAGACGATATGCGTCCCACCGCCTTGAGACAAGGTTTGGTACTCTTGTATCGAACCAAACTACAAGGCAAGACAATCGTTCATGCTGATATTGGTAAGACTATACAAATAGCCCATAACTTGATCAATAACGCCATCAAGTACACCCCTAAGGGGACAATTACAATTCTTATTCACGATGACATCACTAAAAAAGAAGTCTATCTGGACGTGATTGATACTGGGGTCGGGATGAGTCAGGACACCATCGACATCTTGTTCCAGAAGTTTAGTCGAGCTAAGGATGCAAACAAAGTCAATACAACTGGGACAGGGCTTGGTTTATATGTTGCAGGCAAAATGGCTGAGGCCATGAAGGGTAGTGTAACCGCCCACTCAAAAGGCGCCGGTAAGGGTTCTTGCTTTACTCTGACACTTCCACTGGAGATGTAGTGCGTCTTTTGCTACACTGTCTGATATGCAAGAATCTAAGCAACGGCTGTTAACTGGCCTACAATCATCAGGCGCTCTTCATATCGGTAACTATTTTGGGGCTCTCAAGCCATTTGTCGATATGTATGAGCAATACGACAGCTATCTGATGGTAGCGGACTACCATGCACTGACATCACTACGTGACCCACTGCAAATGCACACCAACATTATCAACGTCGTCAAAGACTACCTGGCTGCTGGCGTCGATCCAGACAAATGCGTTTTGTTTCGCCAATCGGACAACCAGGACCACATGGAGTTAGCCTGGGTGTTCAACTGCCTGGTCACTATGCCGTTTTTGATGCAGGGTCATGCGTACAAAGACAAGGTCGCCAAAGGGCTAGAGCCCAACGCAGGCCTGGCCACTTACCCCATGCTGCAGGCCGCCGATATTACACTGTACAACATTGACGTAGTGCCGGTAGGGGAGGATCAGCGACAACACTTGGAATACACCCGCGAGGCAGTAGGAAAGTTTAACCGAGCATACGGGGAAGCAGTACTAAAAGCACCTACCGAAAAAATATTTGATACTGTCGGAGTCGTCCCTGGCACAGACGGCGAAAAAATGAGCAAGAGCAAAGGTAATACCATTCCACTATTTGGCTCTACCGCTGAAATTGAAAAGGCTGTGATGGGAATTGTAACCGACAGTGATGGTGACATTCCAGAGAACGTTTACGCAATTCATCGACTACTCAAGTCAGCAGAAGAACTAGCACCAATCTACGAAACTCACAAAGGACGATACGGCGACCTCAAGAAAATCCTCGCCGCTGACCTTGAAGCCTGTATTGCCGCGATGCGCGAGAAGCGTGACAGTATTACTGACGAACAAGTAATCGCTATCCTGACAGACGGAGTCGTCCGAGCCAAGCAAACCTCCAACCAAACCATCAACCGAGTCCGCAGCGCTATTGGCCTTAACTTATAATCTATGGAACGAACACTTATTGCAGAACTGAATACCAAAAAAGGCGAAACGGTCACCATTAATGGCTGGGTGACTGTGCGCCGTGACCAGGGCAAGATGGCGTTTTTTGATTTCCGTGACCGCAGCGGAACTGTACAGGGTGTGGTGTTTGGCAAGCCCGAAGTACTAGAAGTCGCCAAGACTGCCCGACCAGAATCGTCAGTAGCAATCACCGGTGTGGTGAATGCTCGACCAGAAAAAATGATCAACAGCAGTGTCGATAATGGTGACATTGAACTAGAGATAACCAACATCGAGATCCTGAATCAGTCAGCTGAACTTCCGTTTGACTTAGACGCAGAAATGAAACTCGAAACAACACTAGACAACCGACCGCTGACCCTAAAACGAAAGCAGGAACGAGCAGTGTTTACAATCCAGGCAGCTATTACAGCTTGTTATGGTCAGTACATGCGGCAGGAAGGGTTCACAGAATTCCAGGCACCTAAACTGGTAGGAGGTGACGCAGAAGGTGGAGCCGAGATCTTTAGTGTTGAGTATTTCAAAGACCGAACAGCATACCTATCGTCTAGTCCGCAGCTGTATAAACAAATCATGGTCGGTGCTTTTGAACGAGTCTTTACACTTGCAACTGCATTCCGCGCAGAGAAAAGTGCGACGTCGCGCCACCTAAGTGAATACACCTCACTTGATATGGAAATGGGATTCATCAAGGACCACACTGACATCATGAAAGTGGAAACCGGATTGATGCGACACATCGCAGCACACATCAAGGAACACCACCGTGCAGAGTTGAACATCCTCTCCAGGGAAGTACCACTTATCCCTGAAGGCGACATGTTCCCGCACATGAAACTACAAGACGCACTAGCGCTCATCGACGAGAAAACCGGATCAACCAAAGTGGGCGCAAACGACCTGGAACCAGAAGACGAACGATGGTTGTGTGAATACGCAAAAGCAGAGCTCGGTTCAGACTTTATTTTCATCACACACTACCCAGTTTCAAAACGACCATTCTATACAATGCCCGACCCGGATGATGTTGGAAACACCAAATCATTCGACTTGTTGTTCCGCGGAGTAGAAATCACCACTGGAGGACAACGTGTCCACGACCTAGAAATGCTCAAAGACCGAGCAAAGGAAAAAGGACTCGATCCAGAAAAATTCGACTTCTACCTACAAGCCTTCAAATACGGAATCCCACCACACGGCGGATGGGGAATGGGACTAGAGCGACTAACCGCCAAATTCTGTGGCGTCAAAAACGTAAAAGAAGCCACGCTGTTCCCGCGAGACATCAACCGGATTGATACGCTGTTGAGTGCAGGGGAAATTAAAGTCGAAGAAACTGAGTAACACAAACAGACCAACGTGAGAACGTTGGTTTTTGTTGATTAAGAGTGCGGCGGAGTTTGGGTGAAGAATAGTGTGACGGTCTAAATGTCCAACACTAAGTGTTGGACATTTTGGCGAAAACAAACGACGATTTAGCATCGTAATGCGTTGCTTTTTGTGTTACCTGTTGTATAATTAAATAGTCAGTTTTAAAACTGATTCAATTCAATTCAACTTAACTCAAAACAAAATATGAAGCAATATGATAGTTTCATCTCTCATTTTAAGGGATACTGGAAGTTTTTAGACAAATATGTAACCGTGGCTCAACTCGAAGAACTATCGCAAGAATGGGCTAAAGATGATGCTTACATCTCACTCTCAATCCGTAAAACCTCTGACGACCAACACGGTATTGGGTTTGAGTACAATCACCCTGAAGGTTCAAATAAATCCTCGTTTGCAAGATTCAAAGAAGAAAACTCTGATATGTTGCGAAGACGATTTGGTAACGGTTTGGCTGGTTGGGACATATCTTCCAGCTATCTGCCAATTAAATAATTACTGCAAATGTCCAACACTTAGTGTTGGACATTTGGCGACGGTGTAATCAGACAGAAGAAAGGGCGCTCGATTGAGCGCCCTTTGCGTATATTTACTGAATGAACAGCCGCAGTTTGTCTTCAAACGTTTCCATGTCGCCTGCGGCGGTAGCCGCAAGAGTAAACAGTTCAGGTAAAAGCTCCTGAATCACCTCAGCGTACACAACAGGTATCGCTGTTGAGTTTGAAGAATAAACTTCCTCTCTCGTACCACGAGCGCCACAGACCTTCATGCCTAAAGAAACTGCAAATTCGCAAATAATTCAATGCTAAAATAAATGCAATGGAAACAATTACCCTCGATCCACATAAATTTGCCATCAAGACAGAGGTCTTTGAGGGGCCTTTGGAATTGCTGATTGAGTTGGTTGAGAAACGGAAATTACTGATTAACGATATCAGCCTTGCTACGGTTACCGATGAATACATGAAGCGGGTGTCGCTGATGCAGGAATTATCACTACCCAATACCGTGCAGTTTGTGACGCTTGCAGCAACGCTACTGCTCATCAAGTCAAAATCACTATTACCGGTACTGGAACTAACCGAGGAAGAAGAGGGGAGTATTGGAGACTTGACCGAGCGCCTACGTCAGTACCAGGTGTACCGTGACGCTGCAGCACCCATCAACGTACTGTTTGGCCACACTATGCTACACGAGGCGCAATACACACCGCCGCGCGAGCCTCTATTTGTACCCGACCAGTTCTGTGCTACAGACCAACTAACCCAAGCCATGCAACGAGTGCTACACAACTTGCCACGAGAGACCGCCCCCCAAGTCCGCGCGACTGTCCGTCCAACCATCAGCCTCGAAGACATGATGGCGCGCCTACACGACCGCATAACTAAACAACTACAGACCCGATTTTCGGACCTGCGCCGCGACGAACCAGAGCATAAAAACGTCATTGTCGGTTTCTTGGCCATTTTAGAACTATTCAAACAAGGAAATATCTTGATCGTGCAGGACGGAAGATTTACTGACATTCACTTAGAATCTGAACACACTAGTACACCGGCGTATTTTTAATGGGTACAGACTGCGGGTTTGAGGTGGCTTACGTGGTATATTTTTAATACTTATGCCGTTAGCTGCTTTGATCGAGGGGGTGTTGTTTTATACCGGTGCACCGCAAAAGAAATCGAACCTACTCGAGCTGTTTGACGTAACTACTAACGACCTGGAGCAAGCCATAGCCAACCTCAAACAACGCCTGGAAGCTGGGGGAGTGCGGTTACTTGAAACGGATCTGGAGTTACAGTTAGTGACGGCACCCGAGCTAAGCGAAGTCGTTGACACACTACGCAAGGGCGAGCTCTCACAAGACATTGGCAAAGCTGGGGCAGAAACCCTGGCTATTGTCCTCTATCGCGAACCAATTAGTCGAGGTGAGATTGACCGCATCCGCGGGGTAAACTCGGCGTTTATTTTACGGAACCTGATGACACGCGGTCTGGTCGAACGACAAGCGTCCAAGAACTCGCACGAATTCCGGATCGCGCCAGCCCTGTTACAGCACCTGGGTGTAACCCACAAACACGAACTGCCTCACTTTGGTGAGTTCATGGACGCTATTGATACTTTTTCCGTACAACCTGATACTGTATGAATATGCTACTGCTCCCCCCTGACCAGGTGACTCCAAAAAACCGCTTCCCAGTTGTATTGCAATTGCTTGTGCTCACACTTATTTTGGTGATAACGTTTGGCTCACTGTGGTGGTTTAGCCCCACTCGAGACACTGGTACTGATGTTCGACCAATGGTTAATTTGACTGAAATACCAACCAGGCCAATCGGGAAGGAAATTAGCAATATTTCTATTCAAGCCACGGCGGCCTATGTTTGGGACGTACGGGGACAGCGGGCGCTATACCAGAAAAATGAACAAGCCGCTTTGCCAATCGCCTCGATCACCAAACTTATGACGGCGCTGGTAACCCATGAACTGATCACTGATCGCACTGACGTGATTCTACCGGCTGTAGCAATCAAACAGGACGGTGACAGCGGGTTATTGCCTGGTGAAATACTGACCATCAATCAGTTAAACCAGCTAGCTTTGGTTTCGTCTTCAAACGACGCCGCATTTGCTTTAGCTAACGCCGCTGGAGCATTACTTGGTGACCGTGCACCAGTCAGCCAGTTTGTCAGCGCTATGAACATTCGAGCTGATGAATTGCAGCTGCCGTCTCTGACCTTTTATAACACCACCGGTCTCGACGAAAACACAACCGTACCCGGTGGGATAGGAAGCGCCAAGGATGTTAGTTTTTTGCTTGAGTACATCATCACACGGTACCCTGAAATCATCGATATTACCCAAGTACCAATCACCCGAGTATACAATTCAGATGGAGTATTTCATGACGCAGAGAACACCAACCCTGTTATCGACCGCATCCCCAATCTGCTGGCTTCTAAGACCGGCTACACTGACCTGGCTGGTGGTAACCTGACAGTGGCGTTTAACCTCGGCCTCGACCGTCCGATCATTATTACAGTCTTAGGCTCTACCAGAGACGCACGATTTAGTGACGTACTGACATTAGTAGAAGCCGTACAGGCTAGTTTACTAACAGAATAATTACATCATATGACTAATACCCTTGTTACCGTTCTTACTCCAGCGATTGTGGCTTTTGTAATTGGTATTTTAATCACACCTTTGATTACTCATTTTTTATACAAGCACAAAGTCTGGAAAAAAACCGGCGGCAAGGTGGCTATCGGAGGGCACGCAGCCACGGAGTTCAACCGTTTGAAAGGCATAAACGAGACTCGAACACCACGAATGGGAGGGATTGTGATCTGGAGTAGTGTACTACTGACCCTGGGTGGACTATATGCTTTAGCTTACTTGTTTCCGACTTCTATATTGGCAGACTTGGACTTTTTGAGTCGTTCTCAAACTTTGATTCCAGCCGGAGCGTTACTGATCGGAGCCTTGCTTGGACTACTAAATGATGTGTACGACGTTGCCCATGGTGGGGTAGGTATGCGCCTCAGTGCGCGCCTGGGAATTATTGTAGTACTAGCTGGAACACTCGGTTGGTGGTTCTACGATAAACTAGGTGTGACTGCGGTCAACATCCCCTTGGATGGAGCGTTTGAACTGGGCATTCTGATTGTTCCGTTCTTTATCGTGTTGACGTTAGTGTTGTACGCCAGTGGAGTCATTGACGGAATTGACGGTTTGTCTGGCGGCGTATTTGCGAGTGTATTCGCTGCCTACGCCGGGATCGCAATAGTACAAGACCAAATTGGCCTGGCGACATTTTGCGCCGCTTTGGTTGGAGGGATACTGGCGTTTCTATGGTTCAACATTCCACCAGCTCGGTTTTGGATGACTGAAACCGGTACTATGGCGTTAACCTTGGCGTTGGCAGTTGTCGTGTTTATGACTGACTCGTTGGGGGACGGCCACGGCGTAGCACTCATGTTTATCGTAGCGTTTCCATTACTGGCCACTGTCGCCTCAAATATACTGCAGCTGTCCTATCGCAAATTGACTGGCAAAAAACTGTTTCGAATAGCACCCTTGCATCATCATTTTGAAGCAATTGGTTGGTCATCGGAAAAAGTCACCATGCGCTACTGGATTATTAGCATCATCTGCGCGGTTATTGGGGTTATAGTTGCTACTTCTATATGAGTTCTAAGGCCCGCAAACCGTTGGGTGTTGACACGGTGTTCCTGGCGCTAGTTGCTACTCTAGTTGGGGTTGGTTTTCTTATCTTTTCTTCAGCTTCACTTGGACTATTGGCTCGTGATGGAGCAACGTTTAGTTCGGTAGCATTTAGTCAGTTTACCTTTGGCGTGGTTGGTGGGGGAGTAACCTTGCTCATTCTCAGTAACGTACACTACCGTCACTACCGCAAATATGCGCTGTACATCTTCTTGCTCGGCTTACTTGCGACACTAGCTGTGTTTATTCCCGGCTTGGGCATGACACACGCTGGCGCTACTAGGTGGCTTGATTTAGGCATTACCACAGTACAACCATCGGAGTTCCTTAAGATCGCTTATATCATCTATCTTGCTACCTGGCTGTCTGGTATGCATCGACATGTCGGGGACTGGAAGTTTGGTTTAGTGCCGTTTGGGATCATCAGTGGCCTGACTGGTACGGTAATGCTACTACAACCAGACACTGACACATTTCTTGTAATGGCTACCGGTGGTCTGGCTATGTTTGTTGTAGCCGGTGCCCGAGTGCGAGACATGTTCATCCTTGCCTTGTGTGGTGTAGCGCTAATTGCGGCGGTGGCACTCTTGCGACCATACGTCATGGACCGCCTAACCACTTTTCTTGATCCAACCGCTGATCCGCTGGGAAGTGGTTATCAAATCAGCCAATCACTGATAGCAGTCGGCTCGGGCGGTGTGGCTGGGCGCGGTTTTGGACAGAGCATCCAAAAGTTTGAGTACCTTCCCGAGCCAATTGGTGACTCTATTTTTGCGGTGTTTAGTGAAGAATTTGGGTTTATAGGGATAGTGGCGCTGATTAGTTTATTTATGGCGTTTGCTCTGCGAGGGTTCAAAATTGCCCAGAATGCCTCAGATATGTTTGGGGTGTTGTTGGTTACCGGGATCATTACTGTGATCATGGCTCAGACCTTTCTCAATATGGGGGCCATGTTGGCGGTAGCACCGTTGTCTGGCTTACCGTTACCATTTATCAGTCATGGTGGCACAGCCCTGTTGGCAACCCTGGCAGCCCTCGGGATCGTACTTAATGTGTCCAAGTATCGCCTACGCCGCTAAGTACGCGTGCTAAACTATAGCTATGAGAATTGGACTAGTTGGAGGTGGGTCTGGTGGACATTTTTATCCACTGGTAGCCGTTGCTGAGGAACTTAATAAGACACAGCCACGTCCCGAGCTGTACTACTTTGGGCCGTCACCGTACAGCCAGGGGGACCTTGCCACGTACAATATTCATTACGTCTATTGTCCAGCCGGGAAGTTGCGTCGGTACTTTTCAATCCAAAATTTCTTTGATTTGTTCCGGATGGCAGCTGGGTTTTTTGTGGCTATCTGGGTGCTGTATAAACTGTATCCTGACGTTATTTTTTCAAAAGGCAGCTACACCGCTGTACCAATTTTGCTAGCTGCCCGGATTTTGTGTATTCCCGTAGTCATCCATGAGTCTGACACTACACCAGGGAAAGCCAACGACCTGGCCAAAAACTTTGCTCGCTACATTGCTATTGCCTATGACGAAGCGGCCGCTTTTTTTCCAGCAGACAAGACGGCTCTGACTGGTATTCCACTACGCACCGAGCTAAAACAAACATTTGATGACCCGTTTGCTTGGCTCAAGATTCCAGCAGACAAACCGTTGATCTATGTAACTGGTGGATCTCAAGGTGCAGAGCGAGTCAACGACGCTGTTCTCAAGAGTTTGGTCACACTATTACCACACTACCGTATTTTTCATCAGACGGGGCCGCAACTTAGCGACATTCAGACCACGGCCCAGAGCTTACTTGCAGACACAGACCTAGCCTCAGACTACTATATGGTCGAGACCGTGCCGGTACAGACAGTGTCAGCGCTGATGCAGGCTGCCAGTCTGGTCATCACACGCGCTGGCAGTACAACGTTATTTGAGCTGGCGTACTTTGGTACCCCAGCCATCATTATCCCCATCCCGGAGGACGTCAGTCGTGACCAGCGCACTAACGCGTACACCTATGCCCGCAGTGGGGGAGCCAGCGTGATTGAGGAACACAACCTAACGACTAACTTGCTAGCCCAGGAAATTCGATCTATTATAGACAATCAGAAACGACACGATACAATGTCAAACGCAGCCAAAGCCTCATTTATCCCCGACGCTGCAAGCAAAATCGCTAGCGTATTAATCTCAATTGGAATTGAACATGGATCACAACGTACACGATAAGACAGTGGTGACCAGGTATGCACCGTCACCAACTGGCTTTCAACACATTGGGGGTATTCGCACCGCACTATTTGCATACCTCTGGGCCCAGAAAAATAATGGTACGTTTATTTTGCGCATCGAAGACACTGATAAAAGTCGCGAAGTAAGCGGTGCGATTCAACACACCATTGACGCACTTCAGTGGCTAGGTATCACCTATGACTTTGGTCCAGATAAGCAATCGAATGAAATCGGACCCTTTTTGCAGTCTGACCGTTTAGATATATATAAAAAATATGCCCAGAAACTTATCGACAAAGGACTGGCTTATCCAGACCCCTATACAGCTGAAGAATTAGCAACATTTCGGGAACAAGCCCAGACCGACAACCGGCCCTTCTTATATCGCAATCATCGCCCGGCAACGTTCGGCCAGTGGGACGGTTCGCAGCCACTGCGCTTCATGACACCACATATCAAGCGTTACTCCTGGCACGATGTTGTACGCGGAGAGCTGACTGCTGGGGAGGAAGCGCTTGACGACTTTATTCTTATTAAGGCCGATGGTTATCCAACCTATAACTTTGCACACATTGTAGATGACTCAGAAATGGGAGTCACGCACGTCATGCGCGGTGAAGAGTTCATCTCCAGCACTCCCAAATTCCTCAGCTTGTACGACGCACTAGACATCACGTATCCGTTTTTTGTCACGCTACCGCCAATCATGGGGCCAGACGGCAAGAAAAAACTGAGTAAACGTGACGGGGCAAAAGACTTACTTGAGTACAATGCCGAAGGGTATTTACCAGAAGCTATGCGTAACTTCTTGGCATTAATCGGCTGGAATCCAGGTGGAGAACAGGAACTATTTCCTGGTGACACACTTATGGAAGCATTTACCCTAGAGAAAATACAAAAATCAGGCGGGGCGTTTAACGAAGAAAAGCTCAAGTGGATGAACAAGGAATACATCGCTCAAATGCCAGCTGGTGAACAGGTCAACTATGTATTACAAGCGATGCCGGACCGAGATGTGGACACGCTATCCAAATTAGCCCCAACCATTTTAGAGCGGGTTCATAACCAAACCGAAATCCGTGAGGCCAACGAGGCAGGGGAGTATGACTGGGCGTTTAACGACATCTCTTACGAAACAACCATTCTTAAGTGGAAAAATGATAATGACATCTCTGACGCACTACCAAGACTCCAACAGGCCGCAGCGTTAATGGCAGAAGCTGATTTTGACACACCAGACCTCATCAAGTCAGCCATCTGGGACTACGCCGAAGAGGTTGGTCGCGGCGAACTACTCTGGCCGCTACGGGTTGCACTCTCGGGGCACGAGCGCTCTCCAGACCCATTTACGTGTGCGTATGTACTAGGAAAAACCCAGACGCTAGTACGGATTAACAACGCGTGTGATAAACTAACCTAATGCAGAAACGAGCGCTCATTGCCTTTATGATCGGGCTGGTATTACCAGTCTCTTTTGTCCATACACATGACGCACTGGCACAAAACGAGATCGCAGAATTGCGCGACCAAATCGCTGAGCGGGGCGATAGGCTAACCGACATCGAAGCCGAGATTGCTCGTTACGAAGCTCAACTACTTGAGGTTGGCGCTGAAAAACAAACTCTCCAGTCTGCGATTAATCGTTTGGAAACCGAACGTAAAAAAGTCAACGCCGAGATTAGTCGTACCGAAGCACTCATTTCTTCTACCGATTTAGAAATCAACCAAATCATAGATGAGATTAACAGTACTGAGCAAGACCTGGTGCAAACCGAAGCTGCTATCGGGCAAATCATCCGCGCCCTGTACCAAGCTGGTGAACAGTCAATGGTTGAAGTGTTATTGCGCAACCAGCGCCTATCGGAATTTTGGACCGAGATTGACACCTTTGACAGTATCAAGAACGACATGGCCACTAAAGTAGCTACCCTTGATCAGCTACAGGCTGTACTCGAAGAACGGCAAGACCAAAGTGAATCTAAACGTTCTGAGCTAACTGACCTGAAAGACCAGTACACCGACCAAAACTCCGTGCTGGTCAACAGTCGAGCAGAGCAAGCCGAACTACTGTCCGCCACCAGAAATGAGGAGGCTGAGTACCAGTCCTTACTCGCCACTCAAGAAGCCGCCCGGGAAGAAATCAGACGGGAACTGCGTGATTTTGAGTCACAACTACAATTCATCCTCGACCCCAACACTATCCCTGCGCCGGGCACGCCAGTGTTTAACTGGCCAGTACAAAATGTAATCATCACTCAGTTATTTGGTGGGACAGAGTTTGCGGCACGAAACCCAGGTATTTATGGTCGACCATATCACCCCGGGGTAGACTTTGGCGCACCACGCGGCACACCGATCTTAGCTCCTTTGGCTGGAACCGTACGCGCAGTGGGGAACACAGACGCCGTTCCTGGCTGCTTCTCCTGGGGTAAATGGACGCTAATTGACCACGCCAACGGACTGTCTTCAATGTATGCCCACCAAGACGTCATCGGAGTGTCACCCGGACAAAAGGTTTCAACTGGTGAAATCATAGGCTATATCGGCAACACCGGGCTGTCTACCGGTCCACACCTTCACTTCACTATTTACGTTAAAGAAGCGGTGACAGTACGTCAGTTCAACGAGATCAAAGCCGTCACCGGTTGTGGAGCAGCGACCACACCAACCGCCGCCACCAGCGCCTATATCGACCCAATGTTGTACCTACCACCGCGTTAATCTTTTACAAACACCATGACCCTACGCTACGCCAATACTGCCACCGACATATATAACCAGTTACAACAAATACCGCGCACTGGCTGGGTGATGCGCGAAGTGCAGCAACCAGAGACTGTGTACGAACAAACCTAATGCAAATAGTTTGCATTAGGTTTGTTTTTTGAGTTGCGGGGAAGTGGGAACGCAAAAGTTAGATTTTTAAATATGTAATTTTCGTAATTTTGGCTTTGGCTTTGGGTATTTAAGTTTAAATTACAATTGTATTACCACTATCTTTTATCTTTCTGCTGTGAAATTTATATGCAAAATTTGTACCTGCGGTTTGCGCTCTAATTTGATTTTGTTTTTTATAATAATTTCTGCTTTGTACTGTACCTGCCAGACTTCCAATTAGCTGACGACAAACCACCATCATCAGACCTAGTTCCTGGACTTTGTATCTATGCCAACCTGAGTATGACTACCTAAACTACCTAAAAATCGCTCACAGAGCCGTACAGAGCGTCGTACTAATCAAAACTACGACGCGCTGTAATCGCTCGTAAGAAATGGACCTAGGCGTAGTACCTGTAAAACGATTGAGAAAATCATGATATTTGACCAAAGTAGACAAATCCTGCAAACAGCTAAATCAGCACTAATTCTGGCCTGTAGAGCCATGATTGAGTTTGCACAGCAGCTATACACAGCTATCTTGAGGTGTTTAGTTGTACTACGTGGACTAGCTTGGTATATTATAGAATGTAACTGAGCATTAGAGTTATTATACTCAGTTACTGTGGGGAGCGAGGGAGCAGTTGATTGTTGCTGCTATAGTTGAAAGATGGCCACCCCACTCTCGTACGCAGCCAACTATTTTATATGACAAAAAACACACACTCACCGTCCTTACCATACCTAGATGATTTTTTGCTGTCGATCCAGGCGAACAATTATTCACCGGAAACGCTATACAACTACGAGCGCGATTTGATGACGTTCGAGCACTTCCTGCAACATGAACTAGGCGCCCTTCCCTTCAAGAAAATGACCAAAAAAACCATCGAGCAGTTCAAGGCGTATCTGAACTCAAGCGACCGCAAGACCGCTGGTGGAGACCAGGCGCAAAAGCGGCTGGGTAGTGCTTCCATTAACCGCGTACTGACTTCCCTGCGCCGCTATCTGACGTTCTTGATCGACATGGACTATGACTGTCCGGTGGTACCTGGGTCGATCAAACTACTGCGCATGGGTAAGAAACACGGGCAAGTAGCACAGATGAGCGAGCTGATCAAGCTGATCGAAGCACCCATGACGTTTGAACAAGACAAAGTCATCGCGCTGCGCAACCGGGCCATGCTCGAGACACTGTTCGCCAGCGGCATGCGTATCTCAGAACTGATCAATCTCAAGAAAACCCAGCTCGATAACAGCGGCAAAATATTTATCGAGGGTAAAGGTAAGAAGCAGCGCTT
>Ga0136561_1000425_pt1 | contig 13876 bp, 15 predicted proteins | sample AntRauMeHopE1498_FD_104641 | JGI IMG/M metagenome (GOLD analysis project Ga0136561, IMG submission 104641) | Saline lake microbial communities from Rauer Islands, Antarctica - Metagenome Hop E1 #498 | ecosystem: Environmental > Aquatic > Non-marine Saline and Alkaline > Saline | place... | reverse complement strand
GGAGGAGCGGCGTCCGCAGTCGGGCTTCCCACGCCGACCCTGTGTTTTTGGGAGCACCGTGGTCCGCGCCCTCGGTCACAGCGTGACTCGAACCGCTACCGCACCGATGACGCCGCAGTTCCAAGCCGACTGCGGTCCATCTGCAGCGGTCAAGGGTCGGACTGACTTTGTGAAAAATATGAACCATTCTTGATCTCCGCCGTCAAGGTGTCACGCTCTGTACCCGCGTGTACGAGCCGCTCTCCATCGCGCTCTGTGAGTTCCAGAGCCGACAAAAGGGGCTCGCCTTCCTGGAAGGGGATAGGACAAACCATTCTGGCTCGATTGTTGTGGCCCACGGAAAGTATGTGGCCACCACGGTGGTGACAGAGGAGAGACGAAAAAGCCCGGGAACCCATGAGAAAAATAAGGGACCCCCTGATGCCGCTGACCGGTGCGGAGTCAAGTGCTTGGGCGCTGAGATTTACCACGTCATTGCCCGCACGCAACGTTTCGGATATCCATGTACCCGATGCTGGCGTTGTAAACCAACCAAGGCGCAAGACACGTTTCCGTCGTTTTGTGGGCCGAACATCGTGGCGAAAACCCAGCACATTGCTTCAGCGTCTCTGTTCGAGTCGGCAGACCAAAGAGATGCGTAGATCGAAGAGATTCCGCAGGATCAGCCGGGCAGAGCGTTGCGCCGCCCGGCTCGACTAGATTTGGAGAACTACGGTCGTCCAACACGCAACGCTGCTCACCAGCACCTTCGGGCGAATTCGTCAATAAACCGAAGCCGCTGCGGCGGAGCTCAGTGATGCACCCCAGAGCGTCCAGCCCGCCTCGATAGGCCATCCGCGAACGGCTTGTCAGATGAAGACGGGAGAATGTTCACTGGTCTGTTGTGTAAGGAGTGCTGTGGGTATAGCGTCTTCGTTAGGGACTGCACCACGCTGATCCCCGAGGTCCTCTGCAGCGATAAAGTAGCCCACTTTCCCGCCCAACGGCTGCCTGGTTCTTTCATCAACGGTGAAATATTCTTGAAAGGTTTTAGGCCATGGTGTCGACGAATGGGAAATCACTCGCCCACACATCCCCTGGAGCCTAAGTCCTGGTGGTGACCACCTTGGGCATGGGTGCGCGCATACGCGCGCATCCATGCCCAAGGTGCCCGATCTGTGATCACGCGGATGTCACGTTTCAAGGGTTTGCGAAACGCTGACTTGGCAAGCCCGACCAGCTCCTTCAGCACTGCTTTCGACGGCTCTGCCTCAGCAAAAGGAATACCCAGCTGAAGGTTTTGTTTCTCCCGGTGTTTCAGCTTTTTATCCTGCGGAGCTTTCGAGCCGTGGAACTGGTTGTGACAAAGGAAACAGGCGGCCTCGGTGACATTCAGCTGCCGCAGCACGGCAAGAACATTACTGGCTCAGGCTGGGCCCCGTTCGCCTTGCTGGCCCATAGAACTGGGGTCATGCCGCCCCTCTTCGAGCGACTTCGAGGCTTGGGTCGGGATTGAGGGTTCTTGTTGTTAACGCCAACCGAAAATGGGGTCATTTTTGCCAAATGAAAACAGGGCCACTGTTGTTTGGTCCTAGTCTGCCGTAGTCGTGACGGTGTGGAGGTTTTTGAGGCGATAGCTGGTGCCTTTTAGATTGATCACGTCGGCGTGGTGGACGATACGGTCAATCATGGCTGAAGCGATGGTGAGGTCTCCGAACACGTCACCCCAGCGGGCGAACGGCAGGCTGCCTGTCATGATCAGTGAGGCATGTTCGTGACGGGAAGACACGAGTTGGAAGAACAAATCTGCCGCGTCCTGATCAAATGGGATGTAGCCAACTTCATCGACGATGAGAAGGCTGCAACGACGCAGCCTGGCCAGCTCGGTGGGGAGTTTTCCCCGCGAGTGTGCTTTCCTTAAGGCGGCTCACCCAACCCGTCGCGGTGTCAAACAGCACTCAGTGGCCCGCCTTGGCTGCTTTGATGCCAACACCCAGGGCAATATGGGTTTTCCTGGTCCCGGGCGGTCCAAGCAGGACCACGTTCTTGCCCTCAGTGAGGAGCACGCTGGTGCCCAGGCGCGCAATCAGGTTCCAATCAGCAGTGGGTTGATGGTCAAAGTCGAAATCCTCCAGAGTCTTGTGGTCAGGGAACCGTGCCGGCCTAATCCGAAGGTTCGCCCTGGAAGCTTCACGTTCAGAGACTTCCTTGGAAAGCACCGCAGCAAGATATTCCTCCTGGGACCACCCCGCATCGCGGGCCTGATCGCCTAGCCGCCGAAAAGCTTCACCAATCCGAGATGCTTGCAGCGCGCGGGCGTAATACTCGATATGCAAGAACGCCTCCGGGCCCGTCATGACGCCACCGCCAGCACTGACACCGAAGCCTCGATGTCAGTGCTGATGTCGACATTGAACAACTCGTCGTAGCAGGCCAAGGACACCGTCTCCACGACGTCAGTCACAGCCGGTCGCCGCGCTCGTTGCGCTTAGAACTGAGCCCGCAGGGCAGCCGCGCCTGCAACATGGGCTGGATCGGTCACGCTCAACTGCCGCGCCCATGCGCGTCGGTGCCAGGCGATGAGGACCCCTCGTGCTGAACGGTGACAGTGTCCAAGCTTGCCGCCACCTCCACGACCCGGCCGATCATCGCAGGGGCGACAGAGAGTAGTCATTGCTGAAAACGCGAACTCAGTAGTCGCGGGGCAACAGAACACTATTGCGAAACATCACCTCTGGTGCGACCGGTGGCAGACTGCGCATCGCCGCTCGATCGTTGGCGGCCAAGTTTGTTGGCAGGCCCCGACGGGACCGCGAGACTCGCGCATCGGCAATCGGTAGCCACAAAGCCAACTGTTCATTGAAATCATCTGGCGGCGTAAACGTGCGCCCTGGCATGAAGCGGCTGCGGAAGAAACGATTCGCCCGCTCGACCATTCCCTTAGACTCCGGATCGCGAGCGTTCAACAGTGTGATCTGGGTTCCCAAAGTTCCCGCGAACGTGGCAGCCGACTCGGTAACTTTCCCGCGCCCGATACCGGTCTCGTTGTCCCATATCAACCGGGTGGGAACCGCTCCAGCCTCTTGCAAAAGAAACCAGATCCGACCGAGTAGATCCGCTGTTGTTCGCGACGGCAACCTAAGTGCCTGGATGAATCCAGAAAAGGTCGACGTCATCACCAACGCCGAGGGCATGCCGACGGAACCATCCCCCAGGGGCCGGTCCTCATGCGGAAACCATAAATCACATCGGATGGAAAACCTCGGGGGGTGGACCAGCCGATCTGCAGGATCTGGCACAGCGCACTCAGGCCGCAACTGTGCGACCTTCGCGCGGAACAACGATGCCGATCCCGATCAGCCCACCCGTTCCGCTGCTGTGGCAGCAGACATCCTTGGTGTGGCAGCCAGTAGCACGCGAACCTGCGGGGCGAACGCGTCGAAGCTCGACCCCAATGGTTCACGCTGGTAGGTAGGGAAAGGCCTTCGGCCAAGGCCCGGTCAACCGTTCCCCGGGAAACGCCGATTCGTCGCGCCATCTCCCTCTTCGAATATTTCCCCGTCGAAAACAGGTAGCGAATTTCTGCCCAATCATCCAATTTGATCACCCTTCATGTGTGATAGGTGGTCCTGTTTTCATTTGGCGTTTTTGGTCCTATTTTCAGTCGCCGTTAACATCTTGTTCGAGTTGTCAAATCCGATGTCGTGCCAATCGAAGGCCAGCAGCTTCTTCGGTACTCTCGCCAGGCCGCCGGCCGTGATCGATGTCGTCTTGACGTAGCCAGGAATGCATTACGACCTCGTGAATGTCCAGAATGGCGGGGCCTCTTTGGCCTGCCGGCCTTTAAGGAATGGAGCGATTGCACACTGACGAGATTCTGGTGGGTGCGGTCGGGGCATAAGGGTGAGCCTTCCACAAAGGCCATCGACTAGCGGCCTCGAGTAGAAACCAAACCGCAGGTCAGCCCAAACGGCCACCAAAACGTGCACGAGTCCGGTTGCCACTTATGCACAGAATCTGACTCTAGACCCCAGGTCCCCTTGCGATCAGGCAGCGAGACGTTAGCCCTTAATAGCGCCACCAGCCAAACCTTCCACAATGTGTCTTTGCACAAAGAGGGCAATAATAATTACAGGAAGCGTCATCACCGTCGCGGCCGCCGCTATGGCACCCCAGTTAATTTGACCGTACGCCATAAATTCAAATACTGCCACCGGCAGAGTTCTCGTATGGCGACCCGCAAGAATAACCGAAAACATGAAATGGTTCCAGGAAAAAATGAAAGCCAGGATAGATGAAGCTGCAATTCCGCCCTTAGTCATTGGGAGAACAATACGTAAAAAAGTGACCGTGATGCTCGCGCCGTCAACCCGAGCTGAGTCGATCATTTCCTGCGGAACGTCTTCAAAAAAACCAATCATCAGCCAAATCACCATGGGCAGAGTAATCAGTAGGTGAGCGACTATAAGCGCTTGGTATGTATCTATCCACCCTATTTGACTGAAAATAATGAAAAGGGGGATCAGGAAAGTAATTCCGGGGGTTACCCTGGAGGACAGAATTATTACCCCCAACCGAGGGGCGTTGAAACGCGCAATTGCGAATGCTGCAGGGAGTCCGAACACTAAGGAAATGACCACACTCCCGAATCCAACAAGGAGGGAATTGAACATAAAAGAAATAAAGTCTGTCTGTTCAAAAACTTGTCGGTAGTTGGCCAGGGTTGGCTCGAAAGTCCAACGAAAAGTCGGGGAGATAAGCGCTTCGGCTGGTTTTAACGAAGTTGAAACCATGTACCAAAAAACAAACGCGAAAGGAACCAGAATCACCCCGAGTAGGGCATAAAAACCACTTGCGCGAAAGGCCTTCCGGACTACCCTCTTTCTTGTCCTCAGGGATAGTTGTTCAGCCACGAGATCTCCTTAGGCTCAGCATCGATGAAGCTATGAACAAAACCAGTACAAAAAAGACCACCAGGAGTGCTGAGCTGTACCCAATTTTTTGATACTGAAACGCCGTGTTGTAGATATAAATATTCAGGGTCTCGGTCACGAAACCCGGTCCGCCAGCGGTCATGATGAGGATGATGTCAAAGGTCTTCAGGGCCTCGATCAGCCGGAAAACAACGGCAACGACAACGATGGGCCGGACCATCGGAAGCGTGACGTACCAAAAACGTTGCCAAGCATTTGCCCCATCGATAGCGGCTGCTTCGAAAGGGTCATGGGGAAGAGCAGTTAGCCCGGCTAGCGTTATCAGGGCTATCAGTGGTGTCCACTCCCAGGTATCGACAACCCCAACCAAGAGAAGCGCGAGGTTCGGGTTTGCGAGCCAGTCGCTGGGGGCGAATCCCAATCGTTCGAGCAGATCGTTGAGCGCCCCTAGCTGTGGGTGAAACATCAAACGCCAAATGAGCGCGATAGCCACTGGCGTCGCAATCATAGGGAGCAGAATGATACTCCGGACGATTCCCCTAATTGCAAATTCCCGGTGTATGAAAACTGCAAGGGCTACTCCCAGGACGGTTTGTGCTGCGACTGCGCCAGCAGTCAGCGCGATGGTATTGATAATGGCGCCACGAAATCGCTCGTCTTCGGTAAAAATCCGAGCGTAGTTTTCGAAGCCAACAAACTCTGGCGCTCTCAGCGCCCCGCCGATCCACTGATGAAACGACAGGTAGACGGTAAAAACCACGGGGAACGCCATCACTAGCCCAAGGAGAACCAAGGAGGGCCCAACATAAATGCTGAGCACGTGCCGGTCAGTGAAACGAGAGACCCTTGAAATAATTCCCAATTGATTTCCTTTCCTGGAAGTGGGGGTGCGGCCCTAGGCCGCACCCCCACTTTTTAATTCGGGTCCGTGGCTATTCGCTAGATTCAACGATCCGGTCGAACTCTTCAGCGGCTTTCCGAACGGCTGTCGGAACGTCCTCACCGAGGATTGACGAGACCACAGCGGCACCAATAGCGTCTCGCACTTCAGGAACAGGCTTTACCGCAGGGAGCTGCGCGGTCGCGTCAGCCAATGCCGTCTGGAACGTCGTCACAAACTCTTCAGGAACATCTGGCCCAAAGCCGATAGACACTCGGCCTCCTGGGATTCCCTGCTCCTGAAGCTGAGAGACAACATCGGGTCCCGTCAGCCACTGAAGGAACAGCCATGCTGCTTCCTTCTTCCCAGAAGTTTCCGCGACCGCAGCTGCCCAACCAAAGTAGCTTTGGGCAGCAGTAACGGGTCCAGCCGGCATGGGAGCGTAGCCAACTACTTCGGCAACACTGCTAGTTGCGGGGTCACGCAGCGCCGCTGCTTGACCGCTGTTATCGGACCACAAAGCGATTGACCCGGACTGGAAGAGAGCCAATAATTCTTCCCAACTGTTGTTGACACCGCCGCTTGGGCCGTAAGTCCTGACGAGGCGACCATATTCAGCAATTGCCTCGATGCCCTCGTCTGATGCGAACGCGGCTTTGCCGTCGGCATCAAGGTAGTCTGCACCATAAGAACGCAGGAACGTAGTAATCTGCGTTACCGTTGCAGCCCCGCGGCCTCGGGACGAAAAGCCATAGAGATCGTTGGCAGGGTCATGAACTGCTGCCGCCATCTCTTCGAGTTCTTCGTAGGTGCTTGGGGGGCCGTCAAAACCAGCCGCTTCTAAAAGATCCTTCCGGTAATAAAGCATCTGAACTTCCAGCTGGATTGGCAGCGCGGACAGAACTCCATTAAAGGTATGGCCCTCTAGAACCGAGCTTGAGATGTCGGAAAAGTTGTAGTCCGGCGAGGTCAAGAGGGGGTCAGAAACGAAAGGTTCAAGATCTGCGTACCATCCCGATTCGGCAAAACGCGGTCCATCCTGAAGAACTGAGGTCATGAAGACATCAATGTCTCCTGACCCAGCAGTCAGCTCCACCTGCAGCCTCTGCCTAAACTGATCCTCGGGGAGCGCCTCGACCTCGACAGTTATCCCAGTCAAATCCTCAAACTCAGCAATGAGAGGAACCACTGCTTCCTGCCAGGGCTGCAATCCAGCTACAAACCGAATGGTTTCTCCCTCATGGGCGCGCCAATCAAATTCGGCGCCCACGCTCGCTGAGCCGTCAGTTTCCACCTCAGCCTCGACCGTGGCTGGGGTGCACCCGGCCAAGGCCATCAAACTAACGAGGCCCAACGCTGCGCCCCGTCTGATGCTTTTGTCTGAAACTTGCATCTCTTGTTCTCCTTCATTTGTGGTGTTCAGATAACAGAAAGGGCAAAACCTGTGATGTCTCAACCGATTATTGACCTTTTTCTCCCATAAATAGGAAGCTTCTGCCAGACTACACACTTAAATGGTAATCAACCAACAATTTTCCGGTAATGTTACAACAAAGAGAGAAAGGTGAAGGAATGCTTGACGCGATTTTTGTCGGCGGCGCTAACCTTGACCACATAGCGGTTGTTGGGAGAATTCCTGGCTCTGACGAGCGGACCGTAAGCGAACCCATGCTGACGCTAGGAGGCGGCCCTGCGGCCACGGCAGCTGTAGCCGCAGCGCGGCAAGGACTCTCCGTTGCCTTTTTCGGTGCGGTAGGCGACGACGTAAATGGCCGCTTGGTTCGCCAGCTTCTGGCTGAAGAGTCAGTCGATGTCGAAGGCCTAATAACCTTGCCCGGGATCAAAACTCCAGAAAGTATTCTTCTTATTGAAAAAGACAGCGGACTCCGCACGATTGTCACTGAGGCTGCACCCGAACCTGTCCTAAGCCCCAGTGGGTTGCCGGCTAGTAAGTGGGTGCACGTTGACCAAACAGGATTCCAAGCCATCAAAGACCTTGCCGATAAAGGCAAAATGCGCGCCAAATTGAGCGTCGACGGCGGTAATCCTATTGATCGGCTTTCTTTAGAGTCTGTTGCTCTCTACGCCCCCACTGAGAAACAACTGGGGGCCCGTTACCCCGGGTTGGCGTTAAAAGACGCTATGGCGCAAGCTCGGGTCGATGGAGCTTCAGAAATAGTTGTTACTTCTGGCAGCGAGGGTGCTCACTATCTCTCAGAGTCAGGGTACGGACACGTTCCCGCATTTCCCATTGACGTTGTTTCCACTCTGGGAGCTGGGGATGTCTTTCACGGAGTCCTTGTCGCGGCATTGGTGCAAAATTTTTGCTTGGCAGACGCCGTAGCGTTCTCTGCGGCCGCTGCGGCAATATCGTGCCAGGCCATAGACGGCCGCTCGGGTATTCCGAATCGAACTGAAACAATCGTCTTTCTCGACAGTCGCGGGCTAAAACTGCGGCCCCAATTTGACCACCAACCAACTAAGGACAGGTAATCGAAAATATGGAGCCTCGATTGAAGAATCGCACCGACCTGCTCGCCCCGCTGAGGACGAAGGAGGGGAGGTTTTCAATGCTAGCTCTCGATCAGCGCGAATCACTAAGAGCTATGTTTGGGGATCATCTGGGCCGGCTCGGAACCGACAATGAACTTCGCAAGTTTAAATTGACGGCCACCAAATTACTCTCCTCTGCAGCCTCAGGAGTTCTGCTGGACAAGGACCACGCGCTAGACACTGAATCCGTCGATGCGATCTCCCCGCACTGCGGACTTATCGTTGCTGCCGACGTACTGGAGCAAATTAGTGGAGAACCAGTCTCAAACACTCAGGTAGACAAGACCGTGACCGCAGAATATCTGCGGAGCGTCAACGCGTCAGCAGTCAAATTTCTCGTCATGTGGAGAAACACAGAACGCAAAGGCGAGAGGGCGGACTTGATTGGGCGCGTCATCGAACTCGCCAAAGAAGCGGGCGTTGCGAGTTTGATAGAGGCCCTCGTCGCTCCAGAGCAAGGGGCCGAATGGGCCAGTTTTGAAGAAAAGAACGACGCTATATTGGAAGCGGCAACCGAGATGTCAAAATACCGGTTCGATCTTTATAAAGCCCAAGTACCAGGTTACGTTACAGGCAATTTGGACGGTGTCGAAGGGGCTTCCCGTCAACTCGATTCCATCATTGGTTCAGAGTGGGTAGTCCTGTCCAACGGGATTAATCAAAGTGATTTTGCGGAAGCCGTTGAAGCCGCATGTGTCGGCGGAGCATCAGGCTTCCTTGCCGGGCGTGCAATCTGGTCGGACATCGTGGGGTCTGAAAATCTCGATGAGGTTCTTCGTGATGTTGCTCGTCCTCGACTGGAGCGTCTCGCCGGGCTTGTGGGTTCGCTGTGAAATTCCTCTCGTCCGACGTAATCACTTCGGAAACATCGGTGGCCGAGAGGGAGCCTAGAAAAAAACGTGCAGTCCAGTCCCGCAGAGAAGCAATCCGGACCCGGGTGGAAGAACAAGGATTCTGCAGTATTTCTGAGCTTTCTAGCCTGACTGGTGTCTCTGAAATGACTACCAGAAGAGACGTTCAGGTTCTCGTAGAGAAAAAAGTTCTCAAGAGCTTCCATGGGGGTGTCAGTGCTTTCCCCTCGAAGGACTTTCAGGGAAGCAACTACACAAAAAGAGAATTTCGAGCTGGCCACCTGAAGCAGGCTCTTGCGCAACGAGCAGCAGCGCTGGTATCTAATGATGACTCGATCTCCCTGGACACGGGAACCACAATCACTGCGCTCGCGCGTGAGATTAATACCTTCGAACGGCTGAGCATTGTTACCGCCTCAATTCCTGCACTAAACGCTCTTCAAAAGGATAAAGATTTTGCGATCACAGTGTTAGGTGGCTCTTACAACTCTAGCTCGCAATCCATTTCCGGAGCGGCAGCAATCGACGCAATCCAGAATGTTCACGTTGACATATTTTTCTTGTCAGCTTCTCGGGTCAGTGAAAGAGGAGTGTATTGCGGCAACGATTACGATGCGGGCACAAAGAGGGCCCTGATTGAAGTTGCAGACCTGGTGGTGCTGGTTTGTGACTCATCGAAATTTGAACAGTCCGCTGTCGCAAAAGTGTGTGGATGGGAATCAGTCGACGTCTTCGTTGTTGATGAGGGACTCTCGCAAGAGATGTCGGAACTAATTTCCAGCTATGGAACCGAGGTGGTGAGTGTGGCGATTCCGGGTGTTTGAATTTCCGTTCGGTTTGACCGCCGTTGGCACACATACATTGGAGAAGAGATGAAGTCAGTCCGTTTTCACGGCACAGGGGATGTCCGCCTCGATGAGGTGGAGCCCCGGCCCCCAGGCCCAGGAGAGGTACTCCTTAGGCCGGAAGCCGTGGGAATCTGTGGAACCGACATTCACATTATTGATGGAGAATTTTCATCAGTCCCTCCCATGGCGCTTGGGCACGAGATTTCAGGCCGAGTCGTTGAGATTGGTTCAGGAGTTGATTCCCTGAAAATCGACCAACTGGTCACCATCGAGCCGCATATATATTGCGGAGTCTGCTTCAATTGTCACTCGGGCACACTCCATATGTGTCCGAATCGGAAAGCACCCGGGGTACATCTAGATGGAGGGATGCAGGAATTTTTGACCCTGCCGGCCTCGTTGGCTTACCGCCTCCCCGACGGCGTCCCCGCTTGGCTAGGCGCCATGACCGAACCTGTCGCTTGCTGCGTTCATGGTATGGACCGTCTGTCACCAACGTCCGGCAACTCGATAATGATTTTTGGTGCGGGCCCCATAGGAGCAATTCTTATCGCTCTCGCACAGAAAGCTGGATTAGGCCCCATCGTTTCAGTTGATCCTCGCGAGGCCCGCCGAGATCTCGCGAGCCGTTTCGGGGCGGATGTGACGCTTGACCCCACGGCTGTTGACCTGAGAGAAGCAAGCCTCGAAATTACCAATGGGGTTGGCTTTCCGTACGTTATTGACGCTACCGGCGCGCACGGCGTCCTTGAGTCGGCAATATCTGTCACCTCCCGAGCAGGTCGAATCTTGCTGCTTGGCGTGGCGGCCCCGCAGACCCGTGCAAGCGTTTCGCCCAACGAGATTTACGCCCGCGAGCTCACCATTCTTGGAACTGCCTTAAATCCTTTCACCCACCGACGTGCGGCGAGCTTAGTAGACAACCTAGGGCTCGACCGGCTGAATCGTGGAGAGTTCCCTATCGACTCGTTCCAGGATGCGCTAACCGCCCAAAGAGAAGGGTCGCTTGACAAGGTGTTTCTTCTCCCCCAGATCCAAGAGAGCTAGGAATTATGACTGAAAAAAGCGGTAACAGGATTGCAGTGATTCAAGGTGATGGCATAGGGCAAGAGGTGGTGCCGGCTGCGCTGAGGGTTTTAGAGAAAGCTCAGGAAATCTTTGATTTTAAGTTGCAGTTTACCCATTTTGATTGGGGCTCCGATTATTTCCGGCGCAATGGGGCGATGATTCCCGATGACGGGCTGGAAACCCTTGGAGAATATGACGCCATTCTGTTGGGTGCGGTGGGGGAACCGGGAATCCCAGACACGGTGACGCTGTGGGGGCTTCTGATTCCAATTCGACGGAGGTTCGAGCAATACGTCAACCTCCGACCGGTGAAACGTCTGCCCGGAATCCAAGGCCCTCTTTCGTCCACTAAGGAGATCGATTTTGTGATTGTTCGGGAGAACAACGAAGGGGAATATTCCGAAGTGGGTGGTCGGATGTATCGCGGGTTTCCGCAGGAACAAGCGATTCAAGAGTCAATATTCACTCGAATTGGAATCGAACGTGTCACTAGGTTCGCCGGAGAACTTGCCATGACGCGGCGCAAATTCGTCACCTCGGCCACGAAGAGCAACGGAATCGTGCACACCATGCCTTTTTGGGACGAAGTTTTTTCCGAGACAATGATGGAGTACGGCGGAGTCACCGCAGAGTCGATTTTAATAGATGCGTTGGCAGCAAAAATGATCCTCCAGCCAGAGTCCTTTGACGTCATTGTTGCGTCAAACCTTTTTGGAGACATACTTTCCGATTTAGGGAGTGCTCTCACAGGATCAATTGGTGTTGCCCCGAGTGCGAACCTGAATCCTGAGCGTCGGTGGCCATCGCTCTTTGAGCCCGTCCACGGCTCTGCCCCCGACATCGCTGGGAAGGGACTAGCGAATCCAATTGGCCAAATCTGGAGCGCGGCGATGATGCTTGAACATCTTGGCTTCGTCAGTGAAGGCGAAGCCATAGTTGGGGCCTTCGAGGCGGTACTTGCTTCTGGTCGAGCCACTGCTGATTTGGGTGGTTCCGAAACAACCAACGGCTTTACCGAAGCCGTGATAGCGGCTCTTGGACGGGGCATTCAGTGAGCGCGCCTCAGGATCTGGGCCTTTATATTAATGGTGAGTTTGAGGTCGTCACGCGTCCAGTGGAGTGCGTGAATCGCTGGACCGGGCGCGCCATTGGTTCCTACCAATTAGGGAGCCCCGAGGACGCCGTGCGAGCCGTCGATGCAGCTGCCGCGGCGTTAGAGAGCCCCTTGAGTCCATCGCTAAAGGCCTCGACTATCGAGAAAGTAATCCGGAGCTTGCGAGCCCAGCAAGGCCACTTTGCTGAGCTCATCACGGCAGAAATGGGAAAACCAATCTCCGCCTCCCGGGCAGAAGTCGTCAGAGCAATCGACACGTTGACTTTTTCTGCTGAAGAGGCAAAACGATTGACGGGGGAGATTGTTCCTCTCGACGCGACGGAGTCCGGTAACGACACATTGGCCCTCACCATATTTGAGCCTCGCGGTGTGGTGGCTGCAATAACTCCGTTTAACTTTCCGTTGAATTTGTTACTACACAAGATCGCTCCCGCTTTAGCCGCTGGTTGCCCAGTGGTCTTAAAGCCCTCGGAACGCACCCCGCTAATCGCTGGTGCAATTGTCCGTCTTTTCCATGAAGCAGGCCTTCCGGCGGGCTGGCTGAATCTCGTTACGGGAAGACCCCAGGAGATCGTAGGCGCGTGGCAAAGAGACCCGAGAGTCAGCGTGGTTACTTTTACGGGTTCTTCCCCGGTGGGCAACTCGCTTCGTGAAAAAGCCCCTGAGAAACATCACGTGCTGGAGCTTGGCTCAAATACCGCCATGGTCGTGTCCTCCCGCGCAGACATCAAACGAGCAGCAAACAGCGCAACAACAGCAGGATTTGCGAACAGTGGTCAAGCGTGTGTTTCACTCCAAAGAATTTACGTTGTTGCGGATGTGGCGGAGGAATTCATTAGGTTCCTAGTCGACGAGGTGAAGGCTGTGGAAGCAGGAGATCCTTACAGCGACCATACGACCGTAGGACCTCTTGCGAGCGATGCAGAGGTTGAGCGCCTTGTTCTTTGGATTCAAGAGGCGGTTGATTTGGGCGCAACAGTTATCACTGGCGGAAAGAGTCACGGGAAATATCTGGAGCCGACTGTTCTTGTGGGGGCGAATGAGTTGTCCAAGGTCATGTGCCAGGAGGTATTTGGGCCCGTTCTCTCTATCAACATCGTCCATGACCTAGACGAAGCGATAAGTAGAGTGAACGCCAGCGAATTTGGACTTAACGCAGGGCTATTCTCAGATTCTCTCGAGGAAGCCATGAACTTTGCTCGAAAGATAGAGGCGGGAACCGTGTTGGTGAACATGCCTCCTTCCTACAGGGCGGACAATATGCCTTACGGGGGCGTAAAAAATTCTGGCACCGGACGTGAGGGAGTCAAATACGCGATCCGCGACTATGCGCGCGAGAAGTTGGTCGTACTCCATTCCTGAGGCACCAGGCAAGTACAAGGGACCATGCGGCCGGAGCCACTTCACCTGATTAGGCTGCGTGCGAGGAGACCGCGACGGCTCGCGGGACTGGTGCACGTTTTGGTGACAGTTTTGGTTTAGGCCGCGAGGCCTTTCTTATGGGACATAATTGCCCCGTATTCGACCGGTGTCAACCCGCCTAACGCGTCTTGGCGTCGACGACGATGATACGTCGCCTCAATCCACGTCACCATTGCTAAACGCAACTGTTCACGGGTGGCCCAGGTTCTCTGGTTCAACACATTCTT
>Ga0136561_1000418_pt1 | contig 14135 bp, 16 predicted proteins | sample AntRauMeHopE1498_FD_104641 | JGI IMG/M metagenome (GOLD analysis project Ga0136561, IMG submission 104641) | Saline lake microbial communities from Rauer Islands, Antarctica - Metagenome Hop E1 #498 | ecosystem: Environmental > Aquatic > Non-marine Saline and Alkaline > Saline | place... | reverse complement strand
TATTACCTGGTAAAGAATTTCCAGAAAGTAATTTATTTTTAGCAGGTAGCATCAATTTAGTGCCTCAAAAAAGTCCTTCATGATTAGCAGGTAATACCCGTTAACTTTTTTGAGAAGTTGAAAAGTTAGTAGCCCGTAAATGTATATGTACCTATATGTACCTATAAGTACCTGGGGAATTCTTAGCAGGTATTACAGGGTAAAAATTATTCAATGTTGTCCAGAAAATCATCGGGTGTTTTTCACTTGAATGAAACACGACGCTCAAAAATCGGCAGATTAGTGATTGTCCCGTCAAACTTCCACTTTGGCGTAAATTTTGAACCTCCACATGCGAGATCAAAAACAACAGTCTCTCCAGCCATAAGTTTCTTAAACAATTCTTCATACGTTATTCCCTTCTGTTCACAGTAATATTCAATTGACTGAAAAGGAATACCCTTTAACCTGATATGATGGGATTCCTTTTCAGTTCCGTCAGGGAATACGTTTTGTAGAACGTCAAGATAAGTCTTCTTCCCGACAAGGAATGATTTGGAAGCATATGCGTAGTCAGCCCCCTTCATTTTTTCAAAGTCTGTATGAAATTGACCCAGATTCTTACCGATGAGTTCTCTTCCATACTTTGCTCGGAAATCAGCAACAATCCCCGGAATAACACTATCCTTGATATGAAGGGAATCAGTGTCAGTGTAGAGAATGCTTCCAGGTGGGGCAAGATCACATACTTCGCTCATGATACGCCGCGAAATACTCAAGATAATGGATCCACAGTAAGCACGATTTGAGTGCTCGGAAACACTTACCTTTTTATCAATGCGGTACTGATCACATCCGTCAAGTTTGGTACAGCGGACAATTTGATGAAAGCAACGCTTCATTTTCTTTTCTGCATCCTCAAGACAAGTTACGAAACTTACCTTGGTATCATGCTCTTTCAAAATGGTTTTTCCATAGGCTGAGTTCATCAGCAACTTGTAAATACTTTCCGCGGGATTTCCCTCACTTTTGAGTTTGAGACGTCTCTCAAAGAGTGTCTTAATTGTATCCTGAATCTGAGGATTTCCCTTGCCATCGAAATATACACCCTCGATAAATTCGATGGTGACATTATGGAACTTAATCCAATCTTCGAGATCGATGTAGTTAATATTATAGATACGTCCAATTGCATCTTCTCCGTCGCTCCATACCCGCGAGTTCTCGTTTACATATGAAATAATGGGAATGTCCATTCGACGACCAATGCTGAGAAGACGCACAGAAATGAAGAATGCGAATTTATGTTTACGCACGTAATCAAAGTCGGTAATATTGATACAATTTCCTGTAGGAAAAACACATTCTCGACGTGCCATTGCAGCCGGATATAGAGAAGTCGCGTCCAGGTCTTGGAGAATACCTACATGCATTTGTTTTTGATTATGGAGCGTACACACCCTGCCACCAACGACAGTTTTCTCCAGGAATCTACGTGCGACTCCTGAGATTTTAGGACATCCCGCGAAAACTCCGTTAAATTCCATAAATCTTCCGGCAAGGTCAGCAGCAGAACAAGGTCTATTAATAGTTAGATCGATATTTTCACTATCTAATTCCTTTAGCCACGCATTGAACGTCTTGATTCCATTATACGTAACCTCGCAGTCCATTTCACAATATTCAGCAGCCTTATCCGGTAGTTCGTACCACTCGTCAGGATGATCAATTACGAATTGAGTAGGATCCTTACAATGCTTCAGTGCAAGTTCGAGAGAGCATCCCTCTTCGACAGTTTCTGAGTTACATGCTCCGTACGGAAAGTCGGTCTTAGCAATTTTGAGGCCAAACATTTTACCAAAGTTTGCAAGAGGTGCTGAAATAATTGCATGGCTACACTGAACAGTAAACTCATGACCCGAGTAGGAAAGCGTAGCACGTTTGATATTTTTACATCCTCCGATCCACGACTTCTTAATTGTATGCCGATTGATGAACTGGATATCAAAACCAAGGTTATGAGCAAAAAGATAGGTAATATCACGATCTTTGATGTATCTTAGCATTTTTTCAGCACAGTTAATCCCTGAGAATGAACGTACTCCGTGCTCAGACTTGATAGAACATACGAAAGGAGTAATACGCCCCTCTTCATTGTTATAGGTCTCGAAATCAAATACTGCAAATTCAGGTTTGTGGGTTTTCTTTTTGTATTGTTTTTCTTTTTGATATCTGACTTGAGAGAATGAATCGAGCATGGTTGTGCTTTCCTCCCTTTCCTTACGCATGTACTCGAAAGAAAGCAGATCCGAGTCCCAATGATCAATGGGTTCAAACTCACCCTTATCGAACAGGTCTCTGACAAACATGTAGGAATTGCTTCGTCCCATTTTGACATAGGGAAAGAAATGCCCCTTAAAGTTGCAAAGTGCAACCTTTGTCTTATACTCCCTGCTTACAAGTCGCAGTTCCTTCTTCTCGGGGTTGTAAACTCGGAATTCGATTTCTGCAAGACTTCCGATTGCTCTAAGATTGTGAACTGAGATGTGGTCATGCTTGATGTAAGGCCAAGCCCGCTCAGCAGCATCATCTGAAAAGTGGCGAATTGTAGCCAATACACACGGCTCGTGCTGAGCAATTACCTTCGTATAAATTCCATACTTAGAAAGTTCCTTGGCAGTTTCTTCACATTCGCCACTATACAAGTAGGGAAAGAATGCCCCAAGTCGTTGACAACGCTCACCCGCTTCAGTAAGTTCACGAATTACTACATCCTTTTCTCCACCCTCAAAAAATGAAATGAAGTTCTCATCCGATCCCGGAGTTTGAACGTCTTGCTCATCTGCGCGGATAGCGTTCTTAATGTTTGTAAGCCATGTGTTTGAAAGAGTGTAGATATGAGACCCAAATTCTACAATGTACTTCTTATCAGGGTCGCGGTGTTCTCTCACGAATTTACGCAATTTCCTAATAAGAGCATTCAAACCAGTGTTTTCTACGACTGCTACAACAGATGCAGGATTGACATAGGGGTTACCTGCAGCAAAGTTTTTAATTCTCTGAATATGCCCAACATATGGTCGGAATTCTTCTGGAGACAAAGCGGCCAGGGTTTCAGCGAAAACATCTGACATCCTGAATGAAGTCGCGATTTGGAGGGTAATTTTGAGAGCACGTTTCGTTCTTGCCTTCATCTATCTTACACGCGAAAAAAGTTTTCACCTGTAAACTAACGGTTGTCCGGGTTTAGACCATTGACCTTGGAGAAGAGGTTTCGTCATTCTTAATTGAACGCTGTCGCTCTCTGAACTCGCGTTGCTTTTGGTTGAAATAACCTCGTCCCTTCTTTTCACGATACTGCTTCATGTATTCCCTTCGCTTTTCATCTCTGGCAAGCAAAATCTTTACACGTTCAATGTCCATGTTCTATTACTTTGTAGAAAATGTTTCCTCGAGTTTAACTTACTAGAACATAAGTTCGTCCACTTCATCACGACTGAGAGCAGAACCGCCGAGACGGACAACTCCCTTTCCGCTCTTCTTCACAGTAGGTTTTCGCTTCTTGGCAGGTGCCTTTTGGCCGTACCCAATCAACGAGGCCAGTTTACCTGGCACTGTGTCATTTCCAACATAATCCTTCAGGGCTGACGTGTTGCGAACCGAACGGACTATGGGTCCAGCGTTCCGGAACAGCATCGGAAGAAGCCACCGGCCAAAGTCGCCAAGGAGGTTCCCTCCCCTGATTGCATTACTCTGAGCGGTGTTTCCGGAGAAAGCAACCTTTGCCTTAAACACGGCAGACTTCGGGTGAAGAAGACGCTCCAGAACGTACTTCTCGCCGTCATACCTCAGAGCCCGCTCACGAATCGTGAAGACGCGAGTCCTTACATTCTGAGGTGTCGTATACATATTCTTCAGCGTCGCCAATCGACGGATAGTGAACTTCTCTTCGGCTCCAGTGCTGAATGCTGGATCGGTGATGGGGATAGTTGCGGTATCGACAATATCTACAGCCCCTGAACCGAAGCCAACAACTGTTAGGTCTCCGGCTCCACCAGAAGCACCATAGGCAGTCGCCTTACCGCTCTGATTGAAGGTATAGAACCGCTCAGCATAACCGCTCGTTGTCAGATCGGTATAGAGTTGCTGAGGCGTATAACCGCGGTAAATCCCCTCGGTACCTGAGATTTCCGCCTCCTTGCTCTTAACACTAGCCACAACAACCGGTAGACCAGGCTGATCTGCGGCGAGGGCATTTACATACTCAGAATGGAACATAGTGAATGTGGGGGCTCCCTCGTTTTCAACCAACTGACCTGAATCCTGTTCGGCCTCTCCAGGGGTTGTTCCGACTCCTGCAGGTACTGAGAGCAACGGGAGAGTGGAGAGGAGATGCACCTCTGGGGCGTTGTAGTACAGGGGGTAGACTGGAGAAGGCATCAGAGCCGATGGCTGGAAAGTCTCCATGATAAGTTTGTGCTCGGCAGACACAACAGATGCCTGAATGTATCCTGGGGCACCGTCTCTGCCCACAGACTGGTTAATGGCAAGAAGATTGTTAATTGGGTTCTCAATCGTAAGATCCATCTTAAAACTGCGCAGTTCTGGGAAAGGAGTTGGATTCTCACTCATGAACTGGAAAGGAGCAGCCATAATACGCGAGACAATGGTAAAGGTGAACAGGAGTTTGGAATCAGTACCTCCGTCTGCGAACGAACTTTCATAACGAGAATTGAGTCCACGCGTATCACGTCCTCGAACAACATCCAACCCATCGATAAGCGGGTCATCGATACGAGTGCTGTTCCATACAGAAGACGTGTCTCGAGCGGAGAGAGGGGAAATACGAGCAAGTTGTTCATCGCTCATTGACTGGGTGATTGCATCGAGATGAGTGTTAATATTCGTGGTAATGTCCTTTCCACCGTTGAGAGAGACCACAGCAGACTTAATACAGCGGTTCAGACCCATGAACATACCACCAATCTTGGAGCGGAAAAGAGCAATACGATCATCCACACCTGCAGTTGCGGCAATGTTAGCAAGTTCGATCGTGTACCTGCTCTGCAACTTTGGAGCCGAGTTCACATACCCAGTAAGTCCATTAAGATCCCATGAAACTACACCCTCGGGAAGTGTGCCAGTAGCATTCTGTGCGCTAATCGGTCGATTCGTGATGCGAGTATAAGGAACTGAGGTTGTCATAGACATGCCCGACTTGGACTGATCAGGAAAGCGAAGAGACTTCGGGAGTACGACAGTAAGAGGTAGATCAGATGACATTGTATTCTATACAATGAAACCAAAATAAATTTAGGACTTGGCGAAACGCTTGAAAACAGTTTTAATGTCCGCATATCCATGTGGGATAATTGGCAACTTATGTGAAATCCCATAATGGTCGTTCCAGAGGAATTCAAATTCGAAGGTCGAAATGTCCCGACTTGAGATCAGCGTATACCAACGATACACACTGTTATCGCCAACCGACTGCTGAACAAGAGTAATTGTCTGAGAATTGATTTGATTGTAATAGTAATCAATCATAAATGACTCTGTCTGCCTTGTAGGATTGTCCGCATTTTCAGCCCCCGGCGCAGGAACCTCCTCCCGAATAATTGGAAGGGTTGTCTTTAGAACAATTTTCTCAACAGGGCTCATGATTTCAATTGTTTGATTACTCTGCTGATATATATCGACTCCGTCACGGATAACTAGTCGATAGTTTCCCTCACCAGTCGGTTTGTACCTGAATGAATGTGTCATTACACGAAACATAGATGAGACAATGATATTCCAATTGGTGCGGAAGGTGGTTGTAGTTGTCCAGGAGAAGCGGTTATTCTCGGGATCGAAAGAGAAAACAGGAACGTCCGTAGGAACAATCGAGAGACCGCTAGCAATTCCATCAACGACAGGATTAACGTACTCAGGAATGTCCTCATAATCATAAAGGTACTCATCTGCTCCGAAGGTTATTGGCACCATTGTAATTGGACTTCCTGGTACTGTTGACTGAATGCCGATCTGCCACTTTCCCTCGTTATCTGCAACTGAAAACAAAGGGAGATCGCACATAATCTTAAATCTTGAAACCGCAGCGTGGATATGCTCGTTGTCACTTGTGCCGAACAAAGAGTCTCCACGTCTAATTCCGATTACAGACTCCTTTGATTCAGTATTGTCTCGATTTACTGTGTGTCCATTAACAAAAAGAAAATCAGTATCAGCCATCTATACAATCGGCCAGATTCTACAAACTAGTTCGTCCAGGTCAGAGCAGTGATGATGTTTTGCAATACGCCTTATTTCTGTGTCGTATTCATCATTCGTGAGATTTGAGAACAGACAGCGTGTCAGACAGTGACGACCACATGTACTAATTTGGGGGGTTTTCGATTGATGAGGATAGTGACTGTAATCCACCCATTCACCCTTTTGGTATAACTTCCTCATTAATTTCAAAAGACTTTCAGAACCAACGTATAGTCGTTCGTCGCTCCACCGGCGTGCCATATCAGGCGTAAATCCATAAGGATCATAAAAATGAATTGAGTCCGGATGACGAATCATTGCTGTATAATGACCATCAACATCCCCCGATTCATGTTGTACACCAGGGTAAAATAGAATGATGGCGTTATTCATTTTCGATCCATAAAGCGACTCAATTGAGCGACATCGCATAACTCTATCATATTCAACTGCTAGCGGTGGAGTCATTCCCTTTGTTTTTGAATTAGTTCTCCAAATATGTGACAAGTCACTCATGTCAATTGGGGTTCTTAGAAGTTCATTCATTTCTAATAAATGAAATTATAAAACAGATGCCCAATGTGGAGACATCATGTAACCGTGGTCTTTGTCAAACATAATCCAACGATCTTTGTTTTCAACGAATCGCTTCTCTATTTCTGCATATGTTGCAGAACTTACTCCAAGATAACGCTTAAGGACGTATTCTCGCGAGCATGGAGTAGATTTCCGAAAAAGAACCAAGTTCGTAACTTCCGTTAACACCTTTCCAGTTGCTTTTCCATCTGTAGTTTTGTGATGGCATAGAAGGACACTGATGTTTTGCTTTCGACCAGTCGTAATTATGTGATCTCGCATCATTAGAAGGAGTTTCTGGGCACCACACACAGTCGTATCAAGATAATCGTCCATCACAACAACACCATTTCCGAAGTACTCAGCAGGATTTACCTTGAATTCGAGCAAACCCTTTGTAGACATATCGGGCCTCATTTTCGCGAGCCTCATTTCCAGACGACACAACTTTAGAGGGTCATCTTTCAGTGTTTTCTTCAAATACTTAAACTTAATTTTTGCCTCGTTGTACTTTTCAAGGGCATTTTGATACTTGCTCGAATACCCAATAATGTCGTTAATGTCCGGGTACACAACATCACCGAAAATCTCCTCCTTGACCGGAGCAAATACGAAAATCTTTTTCTTTCCACCTCTTCGGTACATATTTAGAAGTTGACTTACCAGAACTGACTTACCCGCTCCTGCTTTGGCTGAAAGGTAGAATACTGAATGAGTTGTTTCATCGTCGACGAGTTCTCTAGGAATAATTTCTAGTTTAACATCACTTACCGTAACGTCCTTTGCTCCATCTTCATTTTCTTCATCATAAAACACTCGCTTTCGACCTGCATTTGCAATTCGTACACCATCACCCTCAAGATTGAATGACATCTATTTAACCCTCGACAATCTTCCTCACGTTGCTAATAAGAAAAGCGTTTAGTCGCTTTACCAAAGTGTCTTGAAGTGCTGGAAGTGTCTTCAGGGTTACTGGAACGTCCTTCATACCCAAAATTACTTGAACATTTTGTCTCAAATTCCCGAGTGCTTCCTTCCTCCTCTTCTCTGAAAACAGACCCTTTGCCTTTTCAATGTTCTCAGCGTGTACTCTAGAAAGGTACATTAGACCCGGTCGAGTCATATCAAGAACTCTTTCAATTCGCTGTCGTTCCGGATTAGAGGATCGGAGAAGAAGACGACGACGCTTCAATGCCTTATAAAGGTTGACCTTTCGGTACTTCTCGACATCTGCTTCAATACTCTTCGTAATTGTTTCTCGATCGCTTGGATTCCCCAAATCGTACACGATAGATACTTCCTCTACCTTACCATTTGTCCAAAGGATCCAATTCTTCTTTACCCAGCGTTTATGCTCGGGTGCGGTCATCAACAGTTTCCTGATTTTCTTCGGATTCTTAAGATCATTCAAACTAATTGGTACGTCCCCAGCCTTCATTTTTAGCGATTTCATAGTATCATCATCTTTTACTGATTGCAGAATTTTCAAAACAGTACCCAATTCAGACATCGGAATTTTACTATAGAGGTCTTGGTCACCCGACCACGGTGACAACTTATATGAACCATTTAGCCATAGCGGTGCCTCTGTTGAAATAACCTTCTTAAACACACTTCGATTGAAATCGTTAAATCTAGATCGAGCGTCTGGTGTCAATTCCATATCTTTTCCTACTATAGAGTAGAAGAAACTATGAATCATGAAATGGCCTCTCAAATTCGTGCACTTTTGCAAAAGCGAGCAGAGGAACGTGATGTCGGCTTCGCTAGGAGACAAGCGAAAAGAGCCAAGACACAATCAGCGGAACAGACAATTTTTGATAATGAAGATGTTGAAGTTGCTAGGGAAAAGGCAAAGCAGACAATTATTCTTCGAGCAATTGAAGATGGTCGTTACGAACCAACGAGTATTGTAATTTCCAATGCTCTCGCTCGAAAGCGTATTCAAACACTTGGTAATACGCTTATCGTGTTGATGAATAAACCAGGAAATATTGAACGTATTAGGAAAGTAATGAAAGCACTGACCCAAACAAGTGCAGACGTCAAGGATCCTACGATGACGTTCAAGCGTGATGTAAGACTCTTTACCGAGGATATGATTAAGTATCTTAACTCTTCAAGTGCCGTAAATCTGATCAGTAAGACTAAAAATGGTAAGGAGCTCGATAATCGGCTTGCAATTTCCAATTCCTTGCGAGAAATGAATGATTTGCTAGGGGTTACGAATAGTATTCGTAAGGATGCAAGGGGAAGTAGGTCAACTCCTGATTCGGCGGGTGATGAAGTTCTTACGACTGTTGAGTTCAAGAAAAAACGAAAGTCGGCTCAGGAACCTCAAGGAATTTTAGATGCTGTTGAGGAGGCTCTTTCATCCATGCTTGAGCCACCTCCCGCGGATGATGTAGCACCTGTCGCTGCAGACCTTGAAAGTGTTGGAGACGATGCAGACTGGACGGCTACTTGAAAACTTTCGTAGACTATAGTAGAAGAAAAATGGCAATACGAAACGATATTCGAGATGGGATTGTAAAAGCCCTAATTCCTGTTGCCGTGGCTACTGGAACTGCTTGTTTCAGACGGATCAGGGCGGCGACTAAAATCAGAAAGTCATTTCTCTGTGTGCCCCCCAAATCAGGCAAGACAATTGTAAGTAACATGCTCATGCGGTCACAGAGAGATGTTCTGGTTGTTGACCTGGACAGTGAAATTCCGAGTTATTGCAAGTCTACGCTTGTTGATCGTCTTGAGGGTGCGAAAATGACCCAGAACTATAAGGCTCTTGACGTTGCGTATTCCGAGTGTGCGAGTATTGTTCTTGATCGGTACCGGAGAATTTTGTCGTCTGACCGTAAACTACGGATCCTTTTTGTTTCTTCGAACTATACTTGGGTTTCCTCAGTTGCGAAGCCAGATTCCATTTTCGTTGCGTGTCCTTCCGAGGATATTCTACTAAAGCAAATTATTGCTCGTGAGGATGAGGCAACCTATGATCATTTCAAGGGTCATACAGATGGGCAGGCACGTGCTGCAGAGACCGTACTGATTAACCGAGAACGTATCCAAGCATCCCGAAAGGTTTTTATCGATAGTCTTCCTGCGGCGGTTAAGAGTAGTGCATCTATTTACAACTCATTTGATGAATTGTACGGTCTAATCAGGGATCGATTCCACCTTCATCGTGCTCTATGATTCTTTTCTGCAATGCTTATAGAAACTATGAGTATTGCAGCATTGGCTAACGCAACTGGTCTTCCAGTAAACGTTGCATCTGTTTCAACAGTCGGTGATATGGTCTGCGGCGGCGACTTGACTGTTTCAGGAACTCTAAACGCTGCGAATCTGGACGTAGACCTTGCGACAATTAAGGGAGACCTCCTGATCGAGGAGGACACTGACTCCGGCGAACTGGGTCAAATTCATATGGGTAGGAATCCTGAGGCTATTAAAAGTGAACGCCTTATTAGCCGTGACATTATCTCGAGTTATGACGACCCTGGGCTTGTGGGTGATGGTACGTGTGCAATTTCAATGACCGGTTTACCGCCTGATGGTCTCCCTGGTAGATTGCAGTTGAAGGTACAAAATGGAAGTGCAGTCCCTGGATCAGAACTTCTTCCCGTTTTAACGTGTCGCGGAGCGAGCGTCGGGATTGGTAATGCTACAACTGACCCAATGGCGACTCTTCACTGTACTGAATCTGTGTCTTTTGGATCAGGATATGCACCTTATCCCGATAAGGCTATGCTAACAATGAGACATCCTGACAGTACAAGTGGTTTTGTATTCCAACAGAGTCCGACCAACTTTTCTTCGTTTAACTATAACGTATATCTGGACGGTGCTGATAATCCAGTATTCACTGACGCGTCGAAGGTTGGATGGAGGTACCTTGTTGATCAGCGTGGAGCAGGAGATTCCTTCGTAATTGACAGCGTAAATGATGCAGGTTCTACAAGTCTTGCTCGTGCGTGGCTCAGTTGTAGTGCAGTTACAGGCCAGACAACTATCTCGGATACTATTAAAATTAACAATGACGGAACAAATTACCGAATCATGCAGCCAACTGTCAATGCTTTTACTGATGTGGGATCTCTTTCGTTCCAGTTCCGTGATGGTTACTTCTCGAATCCTTCTTCAATTACATCTGATGTGAACATGAAACATGACATTGATGACTTGCCTGTAAGTCGTGGTCTTTCGCTTGTAGAATCCATCCGACCTGTCCAGTATCGCTACAATAACGGCACCAGTGGAAGGCTTCATTACGGATTCATTGCCCAGGAGGTCGAAGAAACAATGAAGTCTTCTTTGGGTGATGTGGTCGGGCTTGATAACGCAATTGTTGTAAAGGGTAAGAAGCAGATTCCTGATCCAGATTACGAGGGAGAGGATCCCTCGCTTGCTCCTCTTATTACGACCGATGAAGACATCTATTCGCTTCGCTATACTGAACTAATTGCAGTTCTTGCAAAGAGTATTCAGGAACTGTCTGCTAAGGTTACGGTTCTTCAGAATGGAAAGACATCTCATTCAACTCGAATCACCCGTCTTGAGAGTTTCCATCCTCCTCCTCCGGCGTAATTAATTATCTGAACGCATTGTAGAACAATGCCATCAGTTTCAAAGTCACTGCGAATTACTGGAGCCGGTCAGTTTACAGGTTCTCGAGCCAAATCTGCCGAAATGCGTCTTTCTTCAGAGGTTGATGATCCTACAACGATTGTGAAGGAGGTGTCAACTCTCACGGACTCAAAGTTCACGCTCACTCCCAGTGCCCGTAAGGAGGCGATTAAGATTGTCCGCAAGGAACTCAAGGTAGGAGATTCCGAGGCTCGAAAGATTGTCAATCTTGTCGTTCAGCATACCCGCAAGACGGGTGGGTCATTTTGGGATACCCTACTGAATATTGGTAAGAATATTGTTGGGGCTATTCCATTCGTTGGCTCTGCTGTAAAAGAAGGTATCACCAGTCTTCAAACCCATAAGCCTTATAATTTTAAGCGAGCCGCGTTGGATACCGGATTGAGTTTGCTCCCAGGAGGATTGGGAACGGTAGCAAAAGGCGCGCTTTCCCTTTCTGGCCTCGATAAGAAGATTACTGGAGGTTGTCGATACGTACCCGGAACCGATATTACGGTTATGGAGGATTCTTCCATGGTGGGTGGTCGTTGCCGGATGACTGCTGAGCAACTTGCAGAGCGAACAGGTGTCAGCGTTCCAGAGGCTCAGACATATCTCGAGTCCGGGAATCCGAAAAAGCGTGAACGATCACCAAAGCAAAAGAGCCGTGACGCGCTGATTCGTAAAATTATGCAAATGTACCCGGGAACCACGCTCCCACAGGCATCTGCTTTTATCCGAGAAAACAACCTCAAATACTGATCGTCAAAGATGGCCGCTCGTCGTCCTCTGAATCAGTTTCGTCTTCCGATACATCATCAGGGGTCTCGCCACGCCTACAGTACAAATTTTGATACTTGTCAAAATCAGAGTCAGTAAGAACAGCGTGAAGGTCATTCTCAAGTTCCGTTCGGAGCCTGGCCATCAAGTTCTGAATCTGGAGCATTGTCCGGGAAACCTTATGAGCGATGGGATACTTCCCATAAATTGTAGAAGCCATCTCTGACATTGATGTATTAGTTGCTCTGACTGAAACTGCAGAACGACGGTGTGTGCGAATTGACCTCTTATATGTCATTTCTATACTAATCTATTATTTTTCTTTAATATGAACACTCGAAAAAGTACTTATTCGAATAATTGTAGTCATTTTCAATGTCTAATAAATTATTCTGGGAGATATGGTAGATGGCAATTCCTCATGAACTCCTCAAGGACTACGGTTTCAGAGTAAATGTAGACGCTCCAATCCAAACTATGAGTTCAACTGTTATGAATCTCGAAGTTCCTAAGGACGGTGAAGTCGGTGAAGTAAGATTTCAAAAACCTAATTACTTCATTGACGGTGATTTTGTAGACGTACCGAAAAAGGACTTGGATAGCGTTGGTTTCAATTATCACATTCTTCCTCTTGCTGAGTCAATGAAGAGAACGTACCGAAAGAATTCTGGAGAAACATTTACTAATCGGGAAATTTTGAGATGTCTCCATGACCTAAATACGTCGGAGCGGAAGAAGAACAAAGATATTCACCATATCTTTTTCGAAGGTCTTTATTTCAGTCCTAAGACTCAGGCGTACATGCCGTCTTGGGGAAGTTGAGAAGTGTATTAGATAATTATTAATAATAATAATTATTTAATAAGGTACTTTTTCATGTATTTTATATGACTTCTATAGATGGATAAAAAGCAGTATCAGAAAGTATATCAAAAGAAGTATCGGGCTGAAAACCGGGAAAAGTTGCTTGCATATGCAAAACAGTATTATGAGGATAATCGAGAACGCCTTCTACAACAGTTACATGCTCGTAGAACTAAGGAAAAGAGAGAATCCCAGGAGTTATTTTTGCGTGATTTATCAGAGGATGAACTGAGTCAACCCACCACTTAAATACCTCGCATTTCCATAAAATATGTGCACGTCTACTGGAAGGGCTTAAAAACTTGCCAAAGTTTCCATTTTCATCCGTTGCAAATCCCACATTGTATTTAATTGCTGATTGAATTCTTTCTTCTATAGTTGCGTCGGGCGATCTAATTACTTTCATTTGTTCTCGATAATCGCTTATCCATCTAATAACCTCTCTATGAACTTCATAGTATGCGTTAATATGATAATTTATATGAAGGTCTTCCAAGTAATCCTTTACTCGTTCCATTCTATAAACCAATAGATAAAAATGTTTATACTCTTGTATCCCATACGGATGAATAAGTATGATCTGAGACGTAGGATAGATGTCTAAACACAGGGTAAGTTGAGTCCCTGTTTTGGAGTCTAAAAGGCTTCTCCAGAACAAACATCAACTCCATAATCTCTCGGTACGTAAATGAGTGTCCTGGAACCTTAATTCTCCCTACACTCTCTCCATTCCGACAGATATTTAGAACGTGGTGGTTATATCCAATTTCCTCGAGGTCTTCATTTATAACATCCCTGTATATACCGTTGTGAAGGATCTGGGTATCAGTAAATCTAATACTATCTTCTCGAACAATTACTCGGAATCTTAGATTCTGAAGAATTGCCATCTACTATGTCCAGGATTTTAATATTTCTTGAACAATCTTACAAATTAGGATAAGACGGGACAATCACTAATCTGCCGATTTTTGAGCGTCGTGTTTCATTCAAGTGAAAAACACCCGATGATTTTCTGGACAACATTGAATAATTTTTACCCTGTAATACCTGCTAAG
>Ga0136561_1000416_pt1 | contig 14158 bp, 20 predicted proteins | sample AntRauMeHopE1498_FD_104641 | JGI IMG/M metagenome (GOLD analysis project Ga0136561, IMG submission 104641) | Saline lake microbial communities from Rauer Islands, Antarctica - Metagenome Hop E1 #498 | ecosystem: Environmental > Aquatic > Non-marine Saline and Alkaline > Saline | place... | reverse complement strand
TTAGATCAAGTTATGTCAGACGGACACAGGTTTGTTTATTGGCAACCCCATAAGAAAGACGACCCTGCTGCCATGAAGGAGATGTATTGTGAATCTCTGGTAGAGGAACATCTAGCCAAAGCTTCGGGTTTTTCAAGAGGTTCTGTAAAGGGATTTTTTGATTACTCAGGTTTAGGTCTAGATATTACCGAGGGGGAGCTACGACTTCAAGTTGCAGTTATGGCAGACGGTCGTATTGTCAAGGGGGGTAAGGATAACTACACGCAGATGAGGTTTAGAAAGAAACGTAAGTATGATAGACTTATAACCCTATGTGAGCAGCATGGTCTCAGGTTTTCTGACCGTGGTGTTACTGCTGGGGGCGAGTATCAGGTAATTGTTTGGCCCAAGCTCAAGGATAAGGCTTATGACAGTAAGTACTATAATTGCTCTAAAGACCAGCTAAGTATCGTACTGGATGAGATGGTACACTGGGATGGCAGTGAGGGCACAGGTGTTTTCTCGACAACCAAAAAAGAGAGTGCAGACTTTATTCAATTTGCATACTCCTCTTTGGGGGTACGGGCTAGTATTTCTATGGATAGTAGGTCAAGCAAGTACTTAACAGGTTACTGTGCAACAGTGTCACCAACTAAAAACGGCTTTGTGGGTCTGACGAAGGGAGGAGAAGGTTCTGGCGCTGTAGTTGAAGAATACATACCCAAAGATGGTTACAAGTATTGTTTTACAGTACCCTCCGGTTACCTAGTTTTGAGACGCAACAATAGGGTATTTATAACAGGTAACTCGGGAATTGGAAAGACGCTTATTACTAACAACTTGATACAGTACTGGATACTATACTCACCATACAAGGTGGGTGTGCTCAGCCTAGAGGCCGGAGCGGGTAAGTTTCTCATCCGACTGATATCTGGATACTTGGGAACCAACGTAGCTCGAATTGCAACACCCGAGGAAAAAGTACAGTACTTAAACGATAACAGGGCTAAGTGCGAAGAGTTATTTATGAACGAGGAGGGTGAGGAGAGGTTTTGTCTGGTTGATGATAAAGGGGAACTAGACACTCTAGCAGCTGTTAGGCGTACTGTTGAGAGAATGATAAGGCAGGGTGATTGTAAGCTGATTATTATCGACCCCATACAGGATATACTAGACTCTCTACTCCTAGAGGAGCAAGCAGCATTCTTAGCTTGGCAGAAGAAAGTTAAGGCAAGAGATAATGTTACCTTTATTAACGTTAATCACACAAGGAAGTCGGGGGGTGGTAGCAAAGCTGGAAGTCAGGGCGGTATGCTCACTGAGGAGGACATGCAGGGGACATCGGCGCTTTATAAATCAGCAGCCATTAATATTATTTTGACAAGAGATAAAACTGCTGCTGATGAGTTTGCAAGAAACACCACGGATGTATTGTTAACCAAGTCGAGAGATGTAGGCGATACTGGCCCAGCTGGACAGTTGTTTTATGTAGGCGCAACTGCTAGACTGTACAACAAAGAAGCTTACGATAGAGACGATTTAAAATAGGAGTAGATAAATGACCTCGATTACTTGTGACGTTGAAGCCAGCAATCTATTAAATGATGAAACTATAGATTACACAAGGATACCATACCGTCTTAAGGATAACTTTAAGATGCACTGTCTTGTTCTGGAAAAACACGATACTGGTGAGTTTGTGGCGTTCTATGATGGGCCTAAGATAGAGCTTGATGGAACTAGATACGAAGTAGAGGGAAATCATTCTGTTTATGTACTTGAAGATTATAAGCCTATAGAACACACCCACTACCAACTCGATAAGTTTAAGCGTTATATAAAGAAGAATAAGTTTGACAGGGTGATAATGCACAATGGTATTAACTATGACTTGCTGGTGTGTAAGTTGTTTTTTGATATGGACTACACAGTTGGGCCGGACACTTGGGTTGATAATGAAATTGTTATTGAAGATACTCTTGTAATGTCAAAGGCATTAAATGCTGATAGGTTCGGCGGTCACTCACTTGATAACTTAGGTAAGAAGGTGGGCCTCGATAAGATACAGTTTCGCAAGCATCTAGGTACTGACGTTAGGTTCCTAGAGTTTGCACCAGACATGCTGTATTATTGTATACGTGACGTTCAAGTTAACACTGCTGTCTATAGGATGTTACTAGTCGAACAGGAAGATTGGGACTGGGCTGGGGTTATAGAGCTGGAAAAAGCAATTGCTGAAATTGTTACTCGACAGGAGCATAGGGGATTTGCTTTTAATAAGCCCTTAGCGGAAAGTAACATAAAAGAGCTTGACATGCTGATGGAGGAGCGTAGAGCGCGTGTCGAACCTGCTTTGCCTCCAAGAGAGGCTACTAAAAAGTTTCTTTCTGATAACACTCCCCCTGCAAGCCAGTTGAAGATAACTACAGCTAAACCGCCTAAAGTACAATTCAAGGGTGATGGAACACCTAGCGCACACCTGATAAAGTTTGTTGAAAAGGTTGGTGGAGAGTTAACAGAGGATGATGGTACTTACGAGTTACTACTTGACGGTGAGGTTCACTCACTACCTTATAAGGCCGATGTAGAGGTAGGCAGGGAGCTTGCGGTTCACATGGTTAACTTTGTAAAGAACCATGATGCCAAGGTTAATAAAACCTGTACTCATATTACTATCTTTGGTGAGAAGCACACGTTGCCGCTCCCCAGAGAGCCGCTACGGACAGAAATGGTAGCCACTATCAATGACTCAGCACACATAAAGAATTGGCTGGTGGGCCTTGGGTGGACTCCTACGGAGTACTCTGAGAAGGACTTGACGGTTAACTCTAAGAAAGAAAAGTATCAGGAGGATGCTCTGCTAGACTCAATCAACAGGTATGTCGATCAGACTCTAGCTACTAACTTTTGCAAGGATAGGTGTGAGAACCTCAAGGCGACACCTGCCAGTTTGAAGAGTAAACTAATATACCGAACCAAAGGTGACAGGGGTGTTAAGGTACTAACCAACCCATCTTTCACGGTAGGTCAGGAAAAGGAGATGTGTCCCGCATTGGCTCGAATAGCTGAGAAGTTCCCTTATGCAAAAGATATTGTTGAATATTTAACGTATAGGCATAGACGTAACTCTATCTTAGGCGGTAATCTGGGCTTGGACGAAGAAGAGGAGGCAACAAAGGGTTTCATAGCTCACGTAAGAGCCGATGGCAGAATACCAACACCAGCTGACAGTTGCGGGGCGGCTACTGCTCGTATGACTCACAGGATAGTCGCAAACATACCCAGAAACACATCCCCATTTGGGCCTAAGATGAGGGGAATGTTCGGGGTTAGCAAGGGTATGGTTCAGCTAGGCTACGACTTTGACTCACTGGAAGCTAAGATAGAAAGTCACTATACCTACGACTATCAAGGCGGGGTTGCATACGGGATAAGTTTGACAGCAGAGAAGCCCAACGATTGCCACAGCGTCTTGGCTAGAAAGGTTAGTGACTTGCTGGGTATTGAGTTCCCTAGACAATCTGCAAAACCTGTTAAATATGGTTGCTCTTACAACGCTCAACCGCCCAGAATTGCTAAGACTATCGGTTGTAGTTTAAACGATGGACAGGTCATATTTGACGCTTTCTGGGAGCAAGCATCACCATTGGCTGATAGAAAAAACACACTACTTAAGTACTGGGAGACGGAAGGACTGAGAAAGTTTCTACTGGGTTTAGACGGTCGCAAGCTGCCAGTCAGAAGTAAAGGTAATGTGATTAACACCGAGTTTCAGTCAGGTGGTGTTATATGTGCTAAGAGGGCAATGCTTATACACGACAGGATGCTGAAGGAAGAGGGGTTGATAGTTGACTTCTTTAAAGAGAGTCCTGATGGTAGAGATTATTGTCAGCAGCTAATAGCCTATCACGATGAGTCTCAGTTAGAAGTTCCTGCAAGCTCAGTAAAGTTTAAGTTGTTTAAGACTAAAGAGAAAGCGGAGAAGTGGAAAGCTAAGAAAGAGGCCAAGACGGGCAAGGTGTGGTCTGATGTGGGCGAGTCAAGCAAGGGTTTTTATATTGGGTATTGTAGAGCAGGAGAGTTGTCTGTTATGGCTGTCAAGCTCAGTGGGGAGTATTACAACTTAAATGTCGAGTTGACAGCGGGTTATATGCTAGGAAATAGTTGGGCCAATTGTCACTAAGGTCTTGACATTGTTTAATTAATATGTTATGCTGTAAAAAATGGGAGGATTATTATGCAAGAGTCAGAGAATACAATTAGGGAGTTTCATAAGCCAGAGGTGGAAAGATTACTATTCTTTAAGCAGTTGAGAAACAACAGAAACAAACACATCTCTACACTGAACAGGGCTCGGCTTAAGGGTAAGGATTACTCAGGCGCGGTTGTTGCTTACGATAAGTTAATTAATGATAAACTAAGGGGGGCTTAAGGATGCAAAAAAGCGATCAGAAAGAAGTCATGTCTAGTAAGCTTGGAGGCGAACGACTTTTACAGTCTATCCTTGTAGACGGGGATGAATTAGTAACTGGTGGGCCGTGTATAGAACTAAACTGGGGTTACCTCACGGGTGAGCTTAGGGCTGGCGGTTTGATCGGTGAAAATGAGGTTGTGAATCAAGTTGACATCCACGAAGATGGTATTAGGTTTGCACTAACTGAGGTTATAAAGGGGATTTAAATTATGAGTATTAAAGATAAAGACAGTTACCCAATCTTTCAAACGGGTGCTCGTTTATTTGGTTTTTGGACGGTGCTTTTAATCCTGACACTAAATGGTGATAACGGCAGAGATATGCTGGATGTGGGTGTCGAGTATGTTCAAGCACTAACAGCACAAATTAACAACGAAATTACACAATAAAGGAGATTTTATAGTATGGCTTTTAAACCAAAGAATGAAGGTAACGCCGAATCGTTAGATTATGATGGCGTTAACAAGTCGCTTATCGAGCAGGAAGAAATGATTGGCTTTATTACGCTCAACGTGGACTTAGGAATACAGGCAGGAAGACCAACGGTGTCTTATAAAGACCCCAAGAACCCTAATGACACCGACAAGATAACCACTGTCAAGACGGAGGAAGAAGCAGAGGCGTTAATCAACCAAGCAATAGAAATCATGGGTGAACACTTAGCAGATAAAAACGGCGTTGATGAAATGCCGGAGCCTGATGAGGAGGGTAATTTTAACCTACCTTTTGAAATCTACACTTCTAAAAGCACTCGGGAAGTAGCTGTATTTGCTGATTGCCCTGAGTTGGATGTTGAGTACAAAGAAGATGAGCCTGTCCAGTATAGGCATATGTTTAACCGATCATACGCTGGTGAAATTAACGGCTTTAAATTTAAAGCTGCACCACCTCAACAAGGCTCTAAGTTGTGGACTTTTAGCCCGAAGTCTGTGTTGTACGAACTCGCAACTAAGACAGGAAATAAGGCCATTGTCGAGGAAGGCGAAGACAACATGAATATTGACTTGTGGTTGGGGTCTGCTGTCCGTATAAATGTAACGGCCAAGAAGGGCGGTTATCCTGCTTTTGAAGTAAGTAAGCTGGGCAAGCGGGAGTTGGCCGATGCAGAAGATTTGCGTAGCAGTCTAGTCATTGAGCCGATGAGTATACAGTTTGACGATGAGGTGGATGAGTTGGTTACTAAGTTGCAATCTGCTATGCTGCGATTTGGTGTTATCAGACTGATCAAAGAAGCTGTAGACTTTAAAGGCTCTAACATGGAGAAAGCTCTTGTCATCCTTGAAGGCAAAGAAGTCGATGATGAAGATGAACCAGAAGAGAAAGTAACTAAGAAGCCTACGACTAAAAAGAAAGTGGCTGCTAAGGAGACTAAAGTAGAAGAAAAAGCTGAAGAGGAGCCTGATGAAACTTCAGACGAAGATAATTCTACCGCTGATGAAGATACAAAGGCTGATAAAAAAGCTAAGAAAGCTGCCAAGAAAGCTAAGAAAGCTAAGAAGACAGGTGGTGTTGAAAAGACCGACACTGATGAAGATTTGCCTTTCGATGACACTGGTAGCTAACTACCAACTAAGGGGGGTCTTACAGACCCCTTATTTTAACCAAGGAGGTAGAATCTAGTGGCATTTAAACCAAAAGTACAAAAGATTGAATTAGAGAACGAAGAGTCAGATATTATTGCAGTTATTGATGCTGACTGGCCTGTTTATTCGGTGGCCTCAGTGGGGGACGATGACTACATTGTAGTAACTCACACAGAGTCAGGCACAAAACAAGAGTTTAAAAATGTAACGGAGTTTAAGGGACGTAGCAATAAAGTTCTGGGTGGGTGGTTAGCTGAACGCAATATCCAGCGTAGTAAAAAGAAACTACCTCTGTACAGTCTTGAAGACTTCACTATTGAGGCTTGTAAGAAACGCAAGGTTGAGTATGACGATAGCGGTGACCCTCTAAGCCAAGATGACTCAGACAGAAACATATTCCATAGTGCAAAATCTATGATTATGTCTTGTCTAAATAGCCTAGGAGCAGGTCAGTATGTTGCTTATCACGGCGGTAGTGGTCTTTATAGACTTAACAGATCAACCCTGATGGAGTACAAAGGTAACAGGAAGGATGTAGTTAAGCCTATCATGTTCCCAGATGTACTTGATTATATTGTTAAACGATTCAAGTCCGAGAAAGTAGAAGGAGATATTGAGACAGATGACATGGTGGTTATGGTTGCATACCAAAAACCGAATCACGTTGTAGTGGGTGTCGATAAGGATTTCCGAGGTCAACCTATTAAGTTTTTTGATTATAACAATCAGGATGAGGGTATTATTGATGGTGATTGTTTTGGAGAGCTAGAGTGGTATCCAGCACCTAAGAACAAGGTGTCAGGGTTTGGTAGACTGTTTATGTACTACCAGATGCTCTCAGGAGACGCCACAGACAACTATAAGACTAACTGCTTCTCAGATACTAGGTGGGGTGCTAAATCTGTCTATGACTCTCTGGTGGACTGTAAGGATGACCATGAGGCTTGGGTTATGATGGTTAGGTGTATGAAGAACCTGTACCCAGAGCCGATTAAAGTTAAAGGCTGGAGGCAGAAAACAGCTACGCTGAATATTGATTGGCTATACGTCTTGAATGAGATGTTTGTTATGGCCCGAATGCTGAGGTTTGAAGGCGATGATAAAACCACGATGCAAGATTGGATGAAAGAGCTGGGTTTAAATCCAGACAGAATACTAGTTTAGGGGGTCGGTATGGAAAAGAAAATACCGTGGGAGCTATACCCTCACATTTGGAAATCTAAGTCAGCATTTATGGCTTTTGTTAGAGGCGGTATCCGCAAAGGATTGTGGAACACCAACCCAATTAAGATGGAGTTTATAAAGAACAACAGAAAGCGCGTCAATTTGGGTAAGATAACCCCCAAGAACCCAGAGGGTGAGGTGTGGGGGGCTCAATGCAGTATTTGCAAGCAGGACTTTAAGCAAGCTGAATGTCAAGTTGACCATGTTGATGGAAATAAAAGTCTCAAGTCTATGGATGACTTACTGTCTTTTGTCGAGGGTATGATTATTATTACAGACGAGGATTTAGCATTGGTTTGCAAGCCCTGTCATACTATAAAAACCTACTCAGAAACACACAATATAAGTTTTGAGTTGGCTAGGATTACCAAGCAAGCAATAGCATTTCAGAAATTAGGCGTAAAGGTTCAGAAAAAGTTATTAGCTGATAAAGGGTTTAAAGAGGTTCAAACAACCAGTTCAGCCAAGAGGAGAGACTGCTTTATGAAGTTAAAAGGGATTAACAGCGACATTGTAATAAAAAAGGGGGATATTAGATGGCTGAAACTATAGTTTTTTTGTGGTTTATATCGGCTGTTATAGTGGTGATGTTTAAGAAGATTGCTGAAAAATCAGAGAACTTCTTTTATGGATTTATGGTGGCTGCTGTAATAGAGGAAGTACCTTTATTCAAATACATACTAGTGCAGGATATACTGACAGTTATCATATCACCTTTAGTTTTACTACTGGCGGCTATGAGATGGGCAGGAGGTAAGTTTAAATGAATAGTTTAAAAGACGATAATGTTAAACTGTACGTAGTGAGCAAGGATAACGATGGATTTACTCAGGTTGATATATCCTTGGATACAGGTATACCAGAGTCTACTATAAACGATTTCTTGAACAAGAAGTCTTACGCAAAGTGGTGGGCTGAAAATGGGGGTAGTGTTTTATGTTTAACCAGTGAAAAACCTGTCAGTGTTGCTGTTAAGACTTCTGACACTTTACCTCGCCCGAGGATTAACTCGATCAAGAGTGATGTAGAGCCCATCATAATTCAAACGTCAAAGGTGGTTAAGGAGTTTCCGACTCACATTATGATACCCGATACACAGGTTAAACCCGATATTGATATGAGTTACTTGCGGTGGGTCGGTCAGTATATAGCTAAGAAAAAGCCCGATGTTATTATTCACATTGGAGACCACTTTGACTTACCGAGCCTATCAAGTTACGATAGAGGTACTAGAAAAGCTGAAGGTAATCGCCTACACTTTGACATTGAAGCGGGTATACTTGGAATGAACATTCTACTAGAACCTATAGCTCAAGTCCAAGCAGCCGAGCTTATGGAGTTTGGTGAGGTTAAGTGGAAGCCTAAGATGGTATTTACTATCGGCAACCATGAGGAGCGGTTGATGCGTCATGTCAACTACAACCCAGAGCTGGATGGTTTTGTAAGCTACGATGACTTCAAGTTAGAAGAGAATGGTTGGGAAGTTTATGACTTTCTGGAACCAGCGGTAGTCAACGGAGTAACTTACTGTCACTTCATGGCTAACCCTATGAGTGGTAAGCCTTATGGTGGTGCTGCTTTGAACGTACTGAAGCAGGTAGGAGAGTCCTTTACTATGGGTCACAAGCAGACTCTGGATATAGCTACTCGCGCTCTGCCAGCTTCAGGTAGACAGCAGTGGGCTATAATCGCAGGTTCTTGCTACACTCATCACGAGGAGTACAAAGGTTATCAAGGTAACCATCACTGGAGAGGCATTGTAGTCAAGCACCAAGTTAATGACGGCGATTACAATCCTATGTTTATTGACCTTAACTGGCTGGAGGAAAAGTATGGATTTTAAGAATACAGTTATCATCCTTAACGGACCACCTAACAGTGGCAAAGACACTATAGCTGATGCTATGGCTGCTGAGTTTGGTTTACAGAACAGCAGGTTTAAAGCTCATCTGTACGCAGTCACAGCGGTTGTATTCAACTTAGACTTGGATAGTTTTATTATACAAGCTAACGACAGGGAAGCTAAGGAGTCTCGTACACTACTACTTAACGGGGTTTTATACTCCCCGAGAGAGGCTTTGATATACGTCTCTGAGAAGGTAATTAAGCCTCACTTCGGGGATGACTATTTTGGACAGATGTTCGCTGAAAACTTAGACCTAGTGAGGGGTACAGTTGCTTCTGATGGGGGTTTTGAATCAGAAGTCTACCCTGTTATTGAGCAGGTAGGTGCTGAGAATGTATTTATTATTCAGTTTACCAGATACGGGGCTGACTCCTTCGAGGGTGATAGTAGAGATTGGGTTAACGTTGAGGGAGTTGAGACTTTACGCACAACCAACAACGGAACTGTTCAAGAGATAGTTAATAACATTTATGATTACATTATGAGTGTTAGAAACTCTAGGTGTATGTCATAATGTCTAAGGTTATAGCTGTGGATTGTGATTTAACTATTGCTCAGAGCGATGTAGCTTGGTGGGACTGGATGAACAGTGTTTGCGGAACTAACATTCCCTTTCCTAGTAAAACTGAATGTATTCTATCATACGACCTATCAGACTACTTTGAGGCGTTTAACTACCACAAACGCGACCTTTATAGTTTCTGGCGAAGTGAGACAGCTTATGACGGTGTAAAACCTATGAAAGGGGCTGTAGAGGCGTTGCAAGAGCTTTCAGACTCTGGGTTTGAGATTGTAGTTGTCTCGACAGTGAAGGGTAACCACCATAAAAACAAATGGCAGTTTTTAGAAAGGAACTTTCCATTTATAGACGGTTACATTGCTACGAAGGAAAAGAAGTATGTGCGCTGTGATTACTTTATTGATGATAGACACGATGTGCTTAACAGGATACAAGGCCCAATTAAGATTTGCATGGATACACCTTATACTCAGTTAGAATTTACGAACGATGCAGTTACAACTTCTGGAACACCGGAGTCCATATGGTCTTATATTTTAAATTATATAATGGAAAAGGAGGGTATGCGATGAATATTGAAACACTAGCAGAAAGCATTAACACTGTGTCTGAAGTGTGTTTTAACTCAAGTCAATCGGCAGGTTGGTGGGAGCAGTACGATAGGGTGGAACTACTCGACACAGACGACTCGATGAAACAGTATCTTCGTAAAAGCATAGAGGGTTCCAAATATGCGCTGATGCACTCTGAATTATCAGAGGGTTTAGAGGGGTTGAGGAAGGATTTGAAAGACGATCACTTACCTGATAGACCTATGGAAGAGGTCGAGCTTGCAGATGCGCTCATTAGGGTGTTTGATTATGCAGGTAAGAAGGGTTTTGATTTAGGTGGTGCTGTTATGGAAAAATTGCATTACAACCAAAAAAGAGTAGATCATTCAAAAGAAGCAAGAAATGCAACCGGAGGTAAAGTAATATGAACGAACACAACCTGAGCTTAGTAAAGAGAATGGTAGAAGATGAAGGCTTAACCTTTGACTTAATGGCCGATGAATACATGAATGAGGTATCCTCAGAAGAGTTTCACAATTTAAGAATTGCTTTTCTTAAGGCAACTCAAGAGCTATTTGACTTTATCGAGGCGTATTAGTGATTAGCGCCAAAGTAATTGCAGATTCAGTTTCACCGGACGGGGTTCGATTAACTACTTTTGAAGTGGAGTTTCACAGATTTGTTTTGGCCGAGTGTAACACTCACAGAGTATTCTCTAGAAACTACCAAAGCAGCAGGGCGGTTCCTGTTCAAAGTATGATAGATCAAGTCAGGGAGAACCCAGCAGAGCCTATCCATTGGGGTAAGGCTCAAGCGGGAATGCAAGCGGAGGAAGAGTTAGATCAGATGGCTATTGAGCAGATGAGAGATATGTGGGCTGTTGCCGCTAAGGAGGCTGCCACTAGCGCCCAACATATGTTATCCCTCGGTGGACATAAGCAGGTTATAAACAGAATCCTTGAGCCTTTTATCTGGACAAGAGGGGTTATAACAGCCACTGAGGAGGGTTTTAACAGTTTCTTTAAGCTTAGACTACACAGGGACGCACAGCCTGAGATAAGAAGGCTTGCAGAGTTTATGGCTGATGCTTACGCAGAAAGTGAACCTAATTATCTGAAGCCCGAGATGTGGCATACGCCTTACTTTGGTGATGGGTACTGGCACAAATGTATGAGTGTACCTTTAGAAACTGCTGTTAAGATTTCATCATCGTGTGCAGCTCAAGTAAGCTATAGAAAGCTGGATGATACGGCAGAGACAGCGGAGAGGATTTATGGTAGACTTAACTTCCCAAAGAACGGTGTTTATCCTGAAGACCCTTGCCACTTCAGCCCAGCAGAACATGCAGCTATGTGTTTCACAGGTGAGAAGTGCATTAATAACGACACAACACCTAGCAGTATCGGGGGTAACTTTCAAACTACCTCATGGTATCAGCTAAGAAAGATGATGGAAATTGGGGTAGAGTCCCATTACTTAGGAGTACAGTTAATATGATATCAAACAGCACAACGCTAAACAATACTGTCAATGTTGTAATGTCAAGTTTAAAGATGGACGGCATGTCAGATGAGGAGGCTTGGGGTGTCATAGTAGACAAATACGAAGAAGCTATTTCCTTGAAAGAGCAGATGATCGGGTATGGTTACTCTGAGAGTGAATCTTACTATGTAGCCTCTCAGAAGCTCGCTAACAGCATTAAGAACCAAGGCATAGAAGACATCAAGTACGGGAAGATAATCCCTCTAAGGGTGGTTGTAGGGCTTCTGGGAGGGTCTGACTGGCACTCTATGAACGACTACAAGAGAGCCACCTCACTGTGGGGCTTGGGGTTTGATACTAAGAAGTTTGGCTGGTTCACCAACGCAGGTTGTTTTAACTATGAAGATAGGCGGGAATGCGCTGTGTTTATCCAAGGTTCAGAGCGATTAGACAATGAGTGGCTTACTAAGAAAGTGGGTGGTGTTAGTGTTGCCAGTATGGAGGCTAAGTACCACAAAGACCCAGAGCAACTGGCTGTTCTTAGAGGTCAAAGAAGAGATTGACTACTGAAAACTGGCTTAGTATAAAGCAGATAAGCAGACTGCTTAAAAACACGCGGTCTAGGCTGGCAGGGAGGGGCGTTAGGAGTTTTGTTAATGCCCCTGCAAGTACAAACCCCAAGTCAACAGCCGAGATAGTGCAAGAGATTGACAGCAGGAAGAGAAGAAAGATGTTTTTCATCTTTGGTTCCCTATTGACAGCAGCCCTGTTAGTGTGTATTCTGGTTTCTTTACTTTAGGGGATTGATTATGAATACTTCCAAATTAACTGGCCTCTTACGAGATGTTGTAAAGTTTGTATTTGATAACGAAGAAGAGTTTATCGCTGCTTTTTTCATCCATGAGGGAGAGACCTCAGAGGTGCTGGGGTTTTACATGTCGGGTAGCCTGTGTAGGGTTGAACTTAGCCTAGGTGGGCCAGAAAGTAAACATTATTGCTTAGCTACAAACAAAGTCATTGATTGGGTTGATGACCTATATGAAAAACAGCAGCAGGTTCGAATTAATAGACTAGTGCAGTTGCCCAAGTTTAGAGCTAGGCATGCAGTCGGTGGGTTGTTAGAAGGAACTACCTCTGCCATGTTCCGTTGGGTAGAGGACGGTCAGCCAGTAACCTTAGAACAGTACACGGAGAGAAAAGATAGGAATGGCTATGAGATTTATCAGCGCGACATAGTAAAAGCCAAATGCACTCTCGATAATCAAGAAATTATCGGTGAGGTTAAGTTTGAAGGTAGTGAGTACGTGGTTGAAAGTGAGGACTCAAAATGGCCTGTTGCAAGCTTCACTGTGCTAACAGATTTCGAGATACTCGGCAACATGACTGACAGCCCAGAGCTGCTAGGAATACAAACATGTTAAGTAGACAAGAGATGTTTGACAGGGGCTTAAACGGCTTACGCAAGCAGGGTAAGGCTTCTATGAGTGCTAAAGGTAAGTGTGCCTACAGAGGCGAGGGTGGTTGTCGGTGTGTAATAGGTTTCAGTATTCATGACCAGCACTACAAGGTAGATATGGAGGATACTGATGCAAACTCAAAGCTCGTAAGAGAGGCTTTGAAACATTCGGGATACCCTTTAAATCACTTAAATAGTGAAGATTACTTTCCGCTTGACCTGCAAAAAAGCTTGCATGATGACATATCTGCCACCGACACAAACAAAGAGTTTTTATTACGCCTCGAAAAGGCTGCTAAGAAGTTTGCCAGAGATTATAAACTTAAATACGAAAAGGTTAATAAATAATGGAGTTAACTGCCGAACAGAAGCTCTACAAACGGCAGTCATAATGGGTTCTTTAACATCAAGTCTTAATTTTTATTTTGAAGGAGCGTCTGCAATGATTGGAATACGGAAGAGTTGCACGTTTTGTAAGAAATTCAAAGAAGAGGTTGAAAACCTGTTTGAACAAACTCCTGAGACAACCAAGGGTGACGGGGAAACGAGGATATGCAACGAGTGTGTTATGAAGTTTAAGGAGGTGCTGGACACTTCGCTCAGCCCCCTAGAACCAGAACCTCAATCAGCTTAGGAGATATCAAATGATAAAATTCATATTGGCAATAGTTTTAATGTTAACGGTGGTTTCATGCGGGGCAGTAGTACGCCCAATTAAGTATAACACTACGTGCATAGATGGTGTTGTACATTGGAACCTAAAGAATTTAGACGGGGAAGCTTTCTACGTCCCTTTCTACACCCCAGATGGAAGTGTAGCTAAATGCCCTAAAACAGAGGGTACTGTGGCATGAGAGAGATTAAGTTTAGAGGACTAAGAACAGACACACTTGAATTTGTCTATGGTTATTACCTCAGGTGTTCGGCTGCACACTTGGGGCTTGATGTACCTCTTGCCAAAGCGCGTATCTGTCATGTAATTA
>Ga0136561_1000414_pt1 | contig 14196 bp, 13 predicted proteins | sample AntRauMeHopE1498_FD_104641 | JGI IMG/M metagenome (GOLD analysis project Ga0136561, IMG submission 104641) | Saline lake microbial communities from Rauer Islands, Antarctica - Metagenome Hop E1 #498 | ecosystem: Environmental > Aquatic > Non-marine Saline and Alkaline > Saline | place... | reverse complement strand
CTCGGTCAAAACCCACGAACCGCACCTAGCGCTATATGGCGGCGCGGGCGGCATGGAAGTGATCGAGCAAATTATTGCTGCATCTCAACCGCACATGGCACCAGGTGGGCAACTGTGGATCGAGCACGAACCCGAGCAGTCCAACGCGATAAGCGTCCTTGCCGACAAGTACAATTTCGCCTGCACCACGCACGTGGACCAGTACGACGTACAGCGCTACTCCATTCTAGTGGCCGACCTAAACTTTAAGGAGAGCCAGGCTCGACTATAAAGTTGGAAGTACTCTTGCAGTACAATAATCACACTCGTATGCCCAACCAACCCGCACCCCAACTCACCGACACCCTGGGAAGTTTTATGCCGTTACCTGACGTCATGCTACTGCTGTTTCTGATTACAACTTTCGTCTACATCATCTTCTCGGTGATTCTCTACTACCATTGGCAGCAGTACGGCACCAATGTGCGAGCGACCTGGCTCACACTACTCACCTACTTTGTTACGACTATACCGCTAGTGTTCATCATGGGCGTCCTAACACTCACTTTCTAAATTATGTTATTTGAAAAAATTCAACTTGACCCCGACGAACGCGTGCTAGCGATGGTGCGTAAGCACTGGTTTGTGATTGTGGCAGAGTTATTTGGTGTGTTTGTACTGGTACTGCTACCGTTTGTGGGGCTGTTGGCACTGGCAGTATTCCAGGGTTCCTTTGCCGCTCTGAACTTTGACCCGCTGCAACACGCAAACCTGATTGGGTTTGGCGTGGCAGCCTGGCTGCTGTTTTCGCTGCTAGGAGGATTCACCATCTGGACGCATTATTTCCTGGATTTATGGGTGGTGACCGACCGACGAATCATTCTAGTTGACCAGGTGCATTTTTTCAGCCGCAATGTCAGCGTGTTTCGCCTGGAGCGGATGCAGGACATTGAATTCAAAATCAAAGGCATCATCCCAACTCTACTCAACTTTGGCACCCTGAAAGCCCAGACCGCTGGCGCCCACGAAAGCAACTTTAACTCCACTGGTCTACCCGACCCGCGCGGGTTACAAGCCATCATCCAACAGGCCATGGACGACCGGATGCGAGAGTTGCACATCACCCCAGACCAAGTCAGTGGGTACTAATAACCTTGCAATTTTCTGAGAAATATGTATAACTATAACTAGAGCAGATTTTTCTATAACCGTCAACAGCAATAAGGGAGACAACTGATGACTACAAAGAATAGACTTGCAGCCGCTATCTTCACTACAGCGTTGATGCTACCAACCTCCACGCTGGCACAACAAGGCTGCAGCGAATACATCGCTGGCACCAACGCTACCAGCGCGCCAGCCACCATGAATTGGCGCACGGGAGTAGGGACGACAACCCTGGCAACCAGCAAAGAGAGCGCTGGTCGCGGAGGCTGTGCGATCAGTCTCTACGCCTTCGATATCCGCGGGATTGGCAACATCGTCGTCACCCTGGAACGGGTTGGGTTCCTAGGGTTGGAAGGTTGGCAAGCCACTATCGCCGCCCCGCCGCCCGCATCGGTCAGCAGCATGGGCAACTGACCAGACGACCCACAGACATCCCAGAGCCCAACGGCAAACGTTGGGCTCTATTTTATTCCTTATCCTAAAATCCACAGGCGTCGACAGCACAGGGTTACAAGCCATCATTCAAAAAGCCACGGACGACTGGATGCGTGAGTTGCACGTCATACCAGATGAGCTCACACATTAGAATTTGTACTGTAATATGCTACACTTGAATTTATGTTAGCAGAAAAAGATATCGAAAAATTGTCTACCATACTAGATACCAAAGTTACCCTTATAGAAGATCGGCTGGTAGACCGCTTCAGTGAGGTGTTTGCGACCAAAAGTGATGTCGATGGGATGGAGAATCGACTTATCGATCGTATGAGTCAGGTGTTTGCGACCAAGGCAGACATGGATGCAAAGTTCCAAGCTATTCATGACCGCTTAGACGGATTAGAATACTCTGTCAATGGACTAATGAACGCAGTAGACAAACTGGTTGCTCGTGTCGAGATGTTGAATCAGGAATACTTAGTACTCAAAGAACGCGACACCCGTTACGAACGCTGGTTCCATGAAATTGCGACAAAAGTCGGGGTGACACTTACTCCTTAAATCGTAGCTGCCTATGAACAAACCACTCTCAACCCAGCCATACAAAGGTGTGCGGGATTTCTACCCCGCGGACTGTGCCGTGCAGCAATATATATTTGATACCTGGAGCGAGACTGCAGAACGGTTTGGGTATGAGCGGTATGATGCGTCTATTCTCGAACCCTCAGCCTTGTACAAGGCCAAAGGAGCGGAAAACGCCGAGCTGGTAAACGACCAGACGTACACCTTTACCGATCGTGGTGAGCGTGAAGTGACGCTACGTCCAGAAATGACCCCAACTGTAGCGCGGATGATCGCAGGCAAAAGCCGCGAGCTAGCGTGGCCAGCCCGCTGGTACAGCATTCCCAACTTGTTCCGGTACGAGCGGGCGCAGCGCGGGCGCTTGCGCGAGCACTGGCAGCTGAACGTCGACATGTTTGGCGAGAGTGGGTACGCCAGCGACGTCGAAGTCATCCAACTAGCACACCAGATCTTCCTAGACTTTGGCGCCACCCCGGACATGTTCGAGATCCTAATCAACAACCGCGCGACCATGAACCACGCCTACGCGGCACTAGGGATCGACGATGCCGACATGGTAACCGCCATCACCCGTCTAAACGACCGCAAAGACAAAATTACAGACGCAGAATACCTCACCGCCTTGATCCAGATCACCACAGACGAGCCACTGGCCCACGAGATCAAAACCATGATCGAGTCACCAGATCCTGGTGACAACCAGGTAGTGACTGCACTGCGCGACCTAGGGATCACCAACGTCCGCATCGACCGCAGCTTGGCCCGCGGGTTTGACTACTACACTGGCACAATTTTTGAATTCAAAGACACCCACCCAGACAACAACCGCTCACTGCTGGGCGGCGGTCGGTACGACAACCTAACTAGTTTGTTTGAGGGCGAAGCCGTAACCGGCATCGGGTTTGGTTTTGGCGACGTCACCATGCGCGACTTTTTGGAAACACACGACCTACTCCCAGACAGCATCACTCACACCGCGCCTGTCATTGCCTTGCTGACCATGGAGCCCGCACACAACCTGCCAGCGATGCAGCTGGCTCAAAACATACGCGCCACTGGCCTATCGTGTAGTGTCGACACCACCAGTCGCAAAATCGGCAAAAAAATCGCTACCGCAGCAAACAGCAACGTGATCTATATCATCACTGTTGGTGAAGACGAGGTGGCGTCTGGCACCTACACCATGAAGCACCTGGAGACCGGCCAGGACGTCACTGGCAGTTTGCAAGACTTGCTCGGCCACCTGACATCGCTTGTAGAGTAGTTGGATTTGTGACATAGTAGTGGCAGAAAGGAGGAGCGGAGCATGCAATTAAACTCAACCATCAGGACAGCCAGAGTGCCCGGTCTTCCGGAAGCCCTTAACAATTCAGCCCCAGACCGGTTCAAAACTATCGGTGATATTTTGAACTACTGTAAGGGAGATAGTTTTGAAAGGTTGCTCAATTTGAAATACGTGACCGGAGATATGGTTGCAGAACTTAGGGAAGCCATTCCCAAGACCCTGACCAGGGAGTGCATCCGGACTGGAAGCTGGCAGAAAAGCTTCTAGCCAAAAGCTACCTATAACTCAAGCCCGCCAAACCATCGGCGGGCTTTTTGCGGGCGACGCATGTGCTGCGTTTGCATCGCACACAATAACAAACAGCCACTACACAGCACCACCTGCTTCCTCACCTTCATCAACCTCAGTTTCAGCTGGTGAGTCAGATTCAGGTTCCGTTGCTTCTGCTGTTTCTTCTGAAGAATTTTCAGCGGTTTCAACCTCGGTCGTTTCGTCTGATTCGTCTGATATATCATCAACAACATCAATCTCGACTCCATCTTCTTCATCATTAACAACTGGTGAGTCAGCCGCGGCTGTGTCTGTATCGTCAGTACTGACGTCATCTGCTGCTGTGTCTGGAACAGTAGCAGATGGTACATCAGGTTCGTCTGACTCAGAAACTAGGTTGTCTTCCACCACCTCATCTTCATCCGTGTCCACTGAGTCAGTTTCTACTGGCGGCTGCCCGGTTGCGGGTTCCACCACCGGTTCGTCTGCTGGGACAATGTCCAACTCTGCCTCCAAGGCTTCGATCCGGGCCTGCTGGGCGGCTGTTTGCACCTGCTGTTCAACCAACATCCGCTCCAAGTCCTCAGTCCGGTTCATGTATTCAGTCAGTGTTGTCCACACCTCCTGAATCGCCGTCACCACCGCAGCCAAAATCGGTCGGGTAGACAGTGTCTTGTACCCACGACCGTCTTCACCGACGGCTTCTGGTATAACCGTTTCTACGTTTTGGGCCGAGAACCCAGCGTAGACAGTTGCTTGGTCAAAGCCACTGACTGTGTTCCAGCGGTATTCGATTGGTTGTAGGCCTAGGATGGCTTGGAGACCGGGAGTGTAGTTACCCTCTATGTCCTTGAGGCGTTCGTCTGATGAGACAGTGACGTTACCTAGTGCATCGGTTTCAAGGGTACCGCCGGTGATACCAGCTAGGCGGACGGTGCTGGCGACGGTTAGTTGGGCGGAGGGGGTGGTGGTGCCGATGCCGACGTTGCCTGTGCTTGTAATGTACAGACTATTTACAGTCCCCTGATCTTCAATTGTAAATATATTCTGAGCACTAACAGTATCCTCGATAACAAAGTTATTATTTTCCACCAGTATTCTGTAATCATTTTTTATATTTAAGCCGTTTGTGCCATTCACCCTAACGGGCCCTCCAAAAGTAGCTTCTTGAGTATTTAGATCAATTGATAGCGGGGTAACATGTGTCACAAATGTGTTATTAAGGGAAGTTAGATTAAAGTTCCCTTCATTGCTTTCCAAAAGAGCATGCTTCAGTCCAGAAGCACCAGTATCAGAAATAAGAATTTGACCAGCAGTTGTATCTGAAACATGTAGCTTCGCTTCAGGCGAATCTGTCCCAATCCCAACATTACCACTCCCATCGACATTAATCCGCCGGTTACCCGCTCCATCAGCGATGATGATGTTGTTGGACAGGCCGGCAGCTAGGCCGGTGACGTTGGCGCCCAGGATGGTGTTGTTGCTACCGGTGGTGATGCCTCGGGCTGTGTTGTGGCCGAGCGCTAGGTTGTTGGAGCCGGTGGTGAGTTCGTAGAGAGTGTTGAGACCAGAAGCAACATTGTTGCTGCCGGTGGTGTTAGCGTAAAGAGTGCGGTAACCAGTAGCAGTGTTGTTGCCACCTGTAGTGTTGGATCCAAGTGCCTGGAAGCCATTTGCGGCATTATTGCTACCAGTGGTGTTTGATTGGAGGGCGCTTCTACCGTTTGCGGTGTTGCTTCCGCCGGTGGTGTTTGATTGGAGGGACTCAAAGCCAGTAGCGGTGTTGCTGTTCCCTGTTGTGTTGGCAAGGAGTGCCCTCATACCAACCGCGGTGTTATTGACACCACTAGTATTAGCCTGCAACGCACCCTCTCCTACCCCTACATTCTTATTATCTGTCCCATCATCATTCAAACCAGCATTCAAACCAAGGAAGGTGCTATTCCCAGCCACCCGGCCATCAGACAGGTTGTTGATGCCCATGCCAGTACCGTTAAACAAGAGGTCGCCGGTGAGGTTGATGTTGCCGGCTACGCTGAGTCGTTCGGTCGGGGTGGTGGTGCCGATGCCGACGTTGCCGGCGTCGGTTATACGCAAACGCTCCGCGTTTGCCGTACCAAAAATCAAGTCTGCAGAATCAAAGGTTCCAATTGCCATGTCTCTGGCTGCACCTCCTTCTGAACCAGCAAAGTTGAATAAGAGAGAGGTAGAGGCTCTTTCTAATCCAAAGATAGAAAAAATGTTCAAGGTGCTCGGTTGAGCAAGTGTAATATATGAACCATCGTCAGCCATTGTAGATACTCTAGAGTCATTAAAAGTTCCACGGAATGTGTTTCGCACCTCTAGACCACCAGGAGCATTATCGTCTGAAGCAAAAATAACTTCAGTGCCAGCAAAAGTTGCATCTGCAGCTGTCCCAACATGAAGCTTGACGTTTGGCGTCGTCGTCCCAATCCCAACATTCCCAGTAGCCCGCCAAGCATTGGTACCGTCGGTATTCCAGTTGCCGATACCAGCACCAGCAATTAGTGAACCATTCCAATACAAATCACCCGCGGTGTTATACAGACGGGTAGCGGTGTTGGCAGGTGTAGTACTAGGCAGGAAGATGCTGTTGCTTTGCAGTTGGGCAAACGTGGCTGGGCCGGTGACGGTTAGGTCAGAGAGCGTGCTGCTGCCGGTGACGGTTAGTTTTTCAGTTGAAAAACTCTCCTCTTGGGCCTGGTTGCTGTCACTCATGACGTCGTAGATACGGTCGACCTGGCGATCGAATATGTCTTGGGAGACGCCATTAGTGCTGCTGCGGTTGCTGCTTTGACTAGATCGAGAGCTGGAGCGGTTAGTGGAAGCAGTGTTGTTTTGTTAGGCTAATAGCCAATGGGTGTGTGACAACAGACCTAGAATGCGGTTGTCCAACTGTTCGTTGGTGACACCGGTTTGGTTAACGGTGACAATAGGAGTGCTGGGGACGACAATTTCAGTTGCCACGGCTGTGGGAAATACAGTGTCAGCCTGGGCCAGTTGGCTATTTGTTTGATTGGTGGCGTTGGAAACTGCCGGGTAGCTGACCGCGGTGTACGTGACCCCCAGGGCCACGAGAAAGCAGAGTGTTGCTATCACTGATACAGAGAGTTTCATTTGGTTGATTATATCATGGTGAGGTGGTTGCTCGGGGTGCAGTTAGGTTGGGTTGGTGGGGATGGGGGGGAAAGCTTGGGGTTGTTGAACTAGACCAAACCAAGCCTGCCAGACTATCGGCGGGCTTTTGGCTTGTGGTATACTCGCTACACTATGCGTTATGTAGTGTTTGACCTCGAAACTCAAAATATTTTCCAGGAAGTTGGTTCAAGCGACCCAACCGCCTTAGACATTTCGGTGGGGACAGTCTACGACTACGGTACGGAGAAATACACGACGGTGTCGATTGATAACCTGGACGACCTGTGGCCGATTATCGAGACAGCCGACGCACTGGTTGGGTACAACTCCAACCACTTTGACATCCCGCTGCTAAACAAATACTACCCAGGCGACCTGACCCAGATCAAGAGTATTGACTTGCTCGAGGATATCAAGGCGTCACTGGGACGACGACTGCGTCTGGACAGCATCGCTCAGGCGACCCTCGGGGCCAAAAAGTCAGCTGATGGCCTACAGGCTGTCCGGTGGTGGCGCGAGGGCAAGGTAAAGGAAATTATGAAATACTGTGAGCAAGACGTAAAAGTCACCAAGGATATTTTTGACTACGCTCGCAAGCACAGTCACGTCAAGTTCAAAGATGGCCACCGCAAGCGCGAGATACCGCTTGATACTGCGCACTGGGAAGTGTTAGAAGAAAGCGCAATGACTCACTCGTTACTGTTCTAGATCACCAGCTGGCGCCATAGCGTTGGCTGGTGCTTACGATATAAATGCCAAGTAGCCAACCAGTGCCGACAAGCTAATCCCGTACCAGACAAACGGCCACAACGTGTAGCGGCGGATAAACCCAAGGAAGAAATGAATAACCAGTAGGGCGGTGACAAACGACACCGCCGCCCCGACCATGATCATGCCCCACTCTACCTGCCCCTCTGTTTGCATCAGGTCAAAGGTCATCTTGATCCCGACGCCTAGAGTGATGGGGATGGCTAGCAGAAATGAAAACCGGGTGGCCTCCAGTCGAGTCAGCCCAACTAACATACCGCCGGCAATAGTCGCACCCGAGCGAGACATGCCAGGCAACAAGGCCAACGCCTGAAACAACCCAATTTGCAAACCTTTTTTCAATGTCAGTTGCCCTTGTGGTGGAGCCACCGTATACCGCCACTCCGCGTATAAGAAAAATAGCGAGGCGGCCAGCAGCACTACGGCCACAAAGGCCGGAGTGCGCAAGTTGTCCGATATAACCGGTTCAAGCACCACCCCAATCAGTACCGCCGGAATCGTACCGATGATCAGGCAGTACAGCAACGTCATGTCCTTTTGGTCAACCGGCAGGCGACCCAACTTACGCAACGCTACTTGCAACAGTCGCCAGAGGTCATTCCAAAAGTACAGCATCACGGCGGCTGTGGTCGCAAAGTGCAAAATAGCGTCAAACGCCAACGCGTTGGCACCAGTGATCACCAGCCACTCTCGCGCCAGCACCAGGTGCCCGGTGGACGAAATCGGCAAAAACTCGGTCACCCCTTGCACCAACCCAAGAATAATTGCATCCACTAATTCCATGTCAGACGAGTATAGCACGCTACTGACCGTGATATACTGCATCTATAACCAGGTAAATATTTATGGAACCATCAAACACTCAACAACCATCTATTGCAATTCCGCTAGCCATTACGGTCGGCTTTGCCATGATCGCTATCGCAATTTTCTTTACCAGCGGACAATCTGACACCGTTGTACAAGCCCCAGCTGAGCGAACCGGCCAAGCGAGTGACAACACCGTGCGCCCTATCAGTGAGTCGGACTATGTGTTGGGTAACCCCAACGCCCCGATTGTGATGATCGAATACTCGGACTACGACTGTCCATTTTGTAAGCAATTCCACGTGACTATGCAACAAGTGATGGACGAGTACGGCGTTGGTGGTCGTGTTGCGTGGGTCTACCGACAGTTCCCTCTGATTGACCTGCACCCTAACAGTCCACAGATCTCAGAAGCGGCACTGTGTGTCGGCGACCTGGGTGGCAACAGCGCTTTTTGGACGTTTTCGGACACCGTGTTTGATAGTCGAGAAGAAACCGAGTTCACCAACATTACCAAACTAGGGCAATTTGCCGAAACCGCTGGCGTCGAACGCATGGCGTTTATGGACTGCATGTCTGACGACCGTATGATGGATGCACTCAAGGCTGACATGACCGATGGTCTGGCGGCCGGCGCTGCCCAAGGAACGCCGTACACAGTGGTACAGGTTGGCACCCAAGAAGCGGTGATTGTTGGGGCACAGCCATACAATGTGGTCAAAGGCATCATCGACAACCTGATCGCCCAGCTAGATGGCAATGTTGACCCAGCTGCGGTTGAGACCGTAGTTGACGCCGAAACAGCCAGTTAGTGTACAACTACAGCAAGTGACAATAGTCACATTCCTTTGGGTCACACAAATGTGTGGCCCATTTGCCGTCCAAGATGTCAGTGGCGGCGGCAAGGATTTCAGTCTGAAGTGCGTCCACTTCGGCATCGGTGATGACAAAAGTTTCTTCTTTGATTCCGCCTGCCGCGGCTGATTCAACAAACGACAGTACCCCGGTGCGGCACTGGTACCGCTCATCATCGTATAGCTTGAGTAGCAAGGCATAGAATGTCAGCTGGCGTTTGTATGCACCGTCAGAGCTGGCAGTGTTTCCCTCAATTACGTTACGCGACTTGGCCTTGCCGGTTTTGTAGTCCACCACCTGCTGCAGGTTGCCAGCCTCGTCGAAGTCTAGCCGGTCAAGATTTCCCTTGAGCGGGATGGTCGGTAGTCGTGCGTCACCCGTTGGTAGCTCGACACTGATGGTGAATTCTTCCTCCGTTTTTACTGGCAGCATTGTTTGTAACTGGGTCACATACGGCAGTATGACCTCCAGTCCCTTGGCGTGCTGACGAGTATACTCGGCGGTGGTCAGTGGTAGTCGTTCCAAACTGTGTTCCAACCACTGCATCAGCTGCGCATCGCTTGGCAGCTCGCCTGACTTGGTATGGTGCGCGGTCGCTCTTTGCAGCACGGCATGAACAGCTGTTCCAAACAACATGTGCGGTGGCTGTACCGCTGGCACACGCAAGATATTCTTGAAGTAAAATTCCCAAGGACTGCGTAGGTAATTATTAAGTGAAGTAGCCGAGAAGCCACGCTGGGCGAACAGCTCTGCCACCAACGGCGTATCGACACCAGCATGCTCTATCCGCGGTTGTACTTGGTCAAGTGGCGAGAACGCTTGTTCAGCGTCGTCTGTCGAAACTTCATCAAGCAAGTCACTGTCGATCTCGGCCAATAAACGCGACGGTGTCAATGGTCGCCCATCTGCATTGAGTTCACTTGCAGATATGTACAACGCTTGCTTGGCTCGGGTCATCAGCACGTACAGCAACCGCTTCTCGTCATCTGCAGCGTCGGCCGGCAGGCCAGTACCGCGCGGTATCTTGAACAACTCTCGCTTTACTTTTCCACCCCAGGCGTTGTCAGTTAGGTGCGGGGCGAATACTACCTGGAACTCGAGCCCTTTTGACTTGTGCGCCGTCATCACCTGGACTGCATGCTGTTCGACGCCGATAAATGGCGCGGACAGTGGCAGGCCGTATGACCGACGTTGCGCTAGTACTGCCAAAACTGCCGGTAGCGAGGACAGCTTGTCACGCCGTACCAGTTCTTCGATCTCGTCATACAGGCGACGGATCACCCGCGCGCCATCGTACGGGTCATGCTGCAATACGTAGTCTTGATACCCACTGTGCTGCAACAAGTACGCCAGCACTTCGTGTGGTGCCTCGACACTCATGCGCGCTCTCGCCTGATCGAGCACAGTACACATATTCGTAACAGCATCGACAGCAACCACCCCAATGTCTTTCAAGGTCTCGGTATCATGTATGATACCGAGTAAATTCTGGGCGTAGTTTTGCGCGGCACAAATACGAGTAGTATCACTCACTGATATTCCCCAGTACGCTCCTTGCAGTACCGTAAACAGCGCGCCTTGGTCGGTACCGACCACCGCCCGCATCAACTGCTCGACAGTCAAAGTGACCGGATGATAGAGAATGTCGCTCTCGGCTGACGCTTGCGCCGCGATACCTGCCTGCCGCAGCTGGCGGCTGATGTCTTCTACTTCTCGGTTACTGCGTACAATCACCGCTATTTCTTCAGGTGGTACACCAGCCTCGATCTGCATTTGTACTTCGGTAACCAACCAGCTGTCCTCGATAGCCTGGTGCGAGAATGACCGAGAAGTTACAACGGACTGTCCAACTAGCGCGGCATTCAGCGCAATGCGTAGCTTGGCCAGATCCTGGTCGTCGGTCTCGATCAAACTGTGTCCAGCATCGAGAATCACCTGCCCTGAACGATAATTCTCCGTCAGTGAAATAACTTTGGTGCCCTTGAAGTGACTTTCAAAGTATAAAAAGTTTTGTAAAGACGCCCCCTGAAACCGAAAGATCGCCTGCTTTTCATCCCCTACGACAAATACGTTTGGCTGATCGTGATAGTCAGCCAACAGTTCCAGGATGCGGTTTTGTGCGCCGTTGACGTCCTGATGTTCGTCAGCCAGCAGGTACTGGTACTGCTCCTGCAGGTCGCGCAGCATGTCTTGGTCGCCTTGCAACGCCGCGACGGTTTGCATGATCATGTCGTCAAAGTCATACAGCTTGGCTGCTCGCAACCCTGACTCATACAGTCGATACACATGCAGCAGCGCTTGGTTTTTCTCGATGGACTTGGTTGCGTCTTTGTACTCACCTCGCTCTTTGCCTTTGTGCGCGCCTTTTTCATGGAACTGTTCGATCTCGAGCAGTGTTCGTTCCTGGCCTGCAATCAGCTCAGCTAGGTCGTCGGGGGCTATATTTTCCCGCTTCAGGTCGCTGACCATACCCATCAACGGTTTGACGTAGTATTCCGGGTTGCCACCAGGACGCAGGGTTGCCACGGTTTTGTCCTCGAGAATTGCCTCGAGGATACTGATCCGGTCAATGTCAGTAGCTGGCTGACCACCGACCACGTGCGGGTACGCGTCTGGGTACTTGGCAATTAGCTTCTGACAAAAACTATGAAAGGTGGCGATCTCAACCCGGTAGGCAGCGGAACCCACGTAGCGCAACAGGCGCTCGCGCATCGCCTTGGCACCAGACTCGGTAAACGTCAGCGCTAAAATATTACCTGGTTGCACGTCTGTCTGTAGCAGGATGTTGGCAATCCGCAGGGTAAGAATCTGAGTCTTGCCGGTTCCCGGCCCCGCGATCACCATCACCGGCCCGTCGATAGTATCAACCGCCAGTTTCTGCTCCTTGTTAAGTTGCTGGTAAGCCGTTTCAAAAGCGGGCGATGTTAGGGTTTCTGACATAGTAACAGTATAGCAAAATATAGACTGAGGTGCGTGCGAGCATTGGATTGAGTTAGAAATAGTGCGGCGGTCTTTTCGCAAGTTCACCCGACTCCCTTACGGTCGCTGAGTAAAGCTTCCAAACAACCGTTGTAGTTATTTTGAAGTTTCGCAATAGCTGACATAGTTTATATGTTCGTAAAAAGTACGCGGTCTTGCCTCGTACTAAATCTCACCAAACCTCGCCGCTGGCGCACCACCACAAACAAAACCACCAGCTGGAAAGCTAGTGGTTTTATTTTTTAGTAGCTCTTCAGTCTCCTGGCCTTCTCGTGTTGTCGGATCTTTTCCAACGCTTTGGCCTCGATCTGCCTGATACGCTCCCGTGTCACTCCAAATTCTTTTCCAACTTCTTCTAGGGTGTGATACGTACCATCAAGTAGGCCGTGGCGCATTTCTAGGATCTTGCGTTCTTTGTCGGACAACGTGTCGAGGATTTCGGTGATCTGGTCGGTCAAAATACTGTGTGAGACTTCTTGGTCAGGTGACGTGATCTTGTCGTCGGCGATGAAGTCGGACAGGCGTGACCGGTCGTCGTCGTCACCTACTGGCAGCTCGAGCGAAATAGTGTCTTGAGAAATCTTTTCGATCTGGTATACCTTTTCGACTTCGACCCCCATCTCAGTAGCGATTTCTTCGGGCATTGGGTCCCGCCCTAGGTCTTGCGACAATCGTCGCGACACCTGCTTGTACTTGGCCATAGTCTCGACCATGTGCACAGGGATACGAATGGTGCGTGACTGGTCAGCCAGTGCGCGAGTGATCGCCTGCCTGATCCACCAGGTAGCGTAGGTTGAAAACTTGAAGCCTTTGGTAAAGTCGAACTTGTCTACTGCCTTGAACAACCCAAGGTTTCCTTCTTGGATCAGGTCGAGCAATGTCAGGTCTGGTGAGCGACCAACGTACTTTTTGGCGATTGAAACCACCAGTCGCAGGTTGGCACGCGCTAGCAAGTTGCGAGCCTCATCGTCGCCGTCTTCGATCCGCTTGGCAAGCACTTTTTCCTCGTGGGCATTTAGCAGCGGGTACTGGCCAATCTCGCGCAGGTACATCTGGATCGAATCGTGCCCGTTGTCGCTGCGCTTGAACGCATTTTTCTTGGCCAGGACTTCGGTACTAGGGTCGTCGCCAAGCATACCGCCACTTTGCAGAACGTCGATACCGGCAATCCCAAAACTTTCGTACAAACCGTCGAGCATTTCGACGTTGTTTTCGACCTCTGGAAATGACCGCAGCAGCTCGTCGTACGTCACGTAACCACGTTCTTTTCCTAGCTGCATCAAGTCTTTGGACTTGGCGTCAAAAATCTTTTCCGCCTTACTGCGCTTTCTGTTGGGGTCGACTTTGGCCACCATCGGTACCAAAGGTTTCTTTTCAGCCGCGGTTTCTTTGACCGCATCACTAGCCGCTTTACGAGAAGCGGCTTTTTTAATATCAGTAGCTGATGGTTTTTTAACTACTGGCTTTGGGGCTGGGGCTGATTTGATCGAAGCTTTTTTGATGGGAGCTTTCTTCATGACCGGTGTTTTCTTTTTTGGAACAGCTTTTGAGGCCGCTTTTTTAACCACTTTAGTTGTTGCTTTTTTCGTCGCCATGTGTGTCGCTACTATACAGAAAAACCTTGATTTGTCTAGTTGTTTTTTGCGAATATATCTAGTGTCAACGCGGGTACCGATTGGAGCTGCGCTAACTTTGCGACCTGCCCACTCAAGGCGATTTCGCTGTCTGTGTCCCCCGCCTGCGTCGCTGCCTGTTGTTTAGCTTTGCAGACTGACAGCTGGTGAGAGATCAGTTTCTTGCGCAACCAGTTAAGTTTACTGACTATTTCTGACTGCAGCTCCAAAACTGGTGTAGAGTCAATTTGGTTTTCAAGTGTAAAACTAAGCTCGGCCAGCTCCGCTTCGCTT
>Ga0136561_1000411_pt1 | contig 14354 bp, 19 predicted proteins | sample AntRauMeHopE1498_FD_104641 | JGI IMG/M metagenome (GOLD analysis project Ga0136561, IMG submission 104641) | Saline lake microbial communities from Rauer Islands, Antarctica - Metagenome Hop E1 #498 | ecosystem: Environmental > Aquatic > Non-marine Saline and Alkaline > Saline | place... | reverse complement strand
GGCTGTGACGCCATCATAGACGAACTCCTAGTAAGCTGGGCGTTCCTCCTACCGATACCGGGCTGTGACGCCATCATAGACGAACTCCTAGTAAGCTGGGCGTTCCTCCTACCGATACCGGGCCGTGGCGCCATCATAGACGAACTCCTAGTAAGCTGGGCGTTCCTCCTACCGATACCGGGTCGTGGCGCCATCATAGACGAACTCCTAGTAAGCTGGGCGGGTTTGCTCTGACCAGCCGTAGAAGAATAACGAGCGGGTAACGTTTTTGAACGCGTGAATTGCGTGCTCGGATTCTTCCTCGAAAACATTTAATAGTAAATACAATACATTTTTTTTTCTCTAAATTTGATACATTTTCAACACATGTTTGACAAATTCGCTACGAACGATATCGTCCTCGGAGAATAGGATATGTTCGTAAACCTCTTTGTCCAAATAGTGTATACGTTGAAGCAAATCGTCGAGACCGTTGTTGTCCGGGTCAACAAGGTCACTCTGTGACAAGTCACCTGTTATGACCAGCTTGGTGTTTTCACCCACCCGAGTAAGTAGTGTCTTCATTTGAAGCGGAGTGGAGTTTTGCATCTCGTCCGCGATAACGAACCGGTCTTTCCACGTATGACCGCGTATGTAAGCCAAAGGAATCGTGTCTACGCGCGATTTTACCAATCGAAGGTCTTGTTGGTTGGCGTACTCGGTCATGTGGTTGATCCACGGAAACATTTTCTCGTCAAGGTCACCGGGGAGAAACCCGATGTGTTCGTCTCCGACGGGTACAGTGGGGCGCGTGAGGATCATACGTTCGTAGTTGCGGTCCGCGAGGTGCTTCATTCCGACAATACAAGCTGTCATGGTCTTGCTTGTCCCAGCGGGTCCCGTACTGATAACAAGAGGAATGTGGGTCGATTCAAGCGCTTGTTTGTAAAGAGTACGATTACAAGAAATGTTGAGAGAACTGTTCATTTTTCAAGTAACAAACATTCTTTCTTTTAATTAGAAATTGTGATAGGACCACACGTTTTTTAAAATCGTGAAAAGGATTTAGGGTTTCTTCGTTCACATCCATTCCAAAATATGTATTATAATTATAAAACAAACATGTTAGACAAATCCTTGATTATTTGCTATTCAACGCCTAATTATTCAAAAATGACAAACAAATTTTTGGAGCATATACGAGGCTTACAAATGATTGAAGATTCGCAATTGATTCATAAATATGATGATATAGGAAATAATGATAAAGATGGCTTTCGAACCGAAATATGGTATACAAGTGTTTTGAATAAGATGATTCATATGCTTGATATTATAAAAACTCGTTCGAATCCAGAGATGAAATACTTTATTTTTACAGATTGTGATGTAATATTTATAAAAGAAAACAAGTCTTATTGGATGGACTTGGAAACTTCTATAAATACTTCCGAAAAGGACATTTTCTTCATGAGAGAAGGTTTTTCTTCATCCGATGTCAATAGTGGATTTTACATTATAAAAAATAATAATAAATTAACTACTATCATCGAGTTTTTTGAGAAAGTCATATTAAACTTTAAACAGAGGAGTAATTCTTCTATGCAATTGGGAGATCAAACAATAATCAACGAGTTAAAATCTGAACTCAATTATGGTTATATTGATAACGACTATGTCATTTTTGGAGCAAATATATACAACGTAAATAAGGCTTTGGTACACCATGCTGTATGTTGTACTAATGTGGATCAAAAGCTTGATCAAATACGGAAAGTACAAAGCGCATTGTCAGTACGAAGTTAAGGTTATTCTTCTCGTCAAGGTCGCCTATTTTCGTTTCCGGCGGAGTACAGTGAGGTGGCGCGTTCGTAGTTGCGGCAATTGGTTTTTGTCCCCCGCGCCCCCCCCCCCCGTATTACAAGAAATGTTGAGAGAACTGTTCATTTTTCAAGTAACAAACATTCTTTCTTTGAATTAGAAATTGTGAAAGGACGTGTTTGTAAAAGTCTGCATAAAAGGGCCACACGTTTTTGAATTCGTGAAAAGGCGCGATACGTATCGCGCTTATTTCTTTGTTGGGTACAAAGTTGTTCAAGGATACGTGAAAGTGAGGAATTTCGTAGAGAAAAACGGTGTATACACTACGAACAACCTCGTGTCGCGATCGATCGATCGCCAACAGCTCGGGTGGCCTATAGAACGTCGTGAAAGTGAACGTTTCCGGTTGCGACTTGAACTTTGAAAACAGCCCGGACGTTTCTTCGGTGAGTTCGCGTTCGGCGGCAATGTACGCGTTAGGGTCGACGTTTCGTTTGCGTACAAACTCTAGTTCCTCGGGGGTCAATGTAGCTCGTTCGGTTCTTTTCTGACCACCTCCTGGGCTTCCCCATTCCCCGGTGTTTGCGTCTTGAACCATTAATAATTTTTCCATGTTTTTACCCACGTAGGCCACTATAAGCACCTTTTTGCGTGTCACCTTTTTCGGAACCATCTCGTGGGGTATATTTACTAACTTACTGACAATAAATTCTTAAAGTTATTTTCGCACTAAAAAAATAATAATCTCGAATAGTATATTAAATCTAATGGTTACCGACAATACGGTTCAAAATATCTTCAAGACCCTAAACCAGATGAAGAAAACGAACAGTAACAACAACAACAACAACAACAACGGTAACAAGGCGCGACGCGGCGAATGGCATCGAACCGAGCTCATTTTCGGGGAGGAGTTGGACACCTACATCCCATTCGAGACGAACGTCCAACGTTCTATTATGGTACGTGACCCGTACGCCGGAGTAAAAACGATGGTGTCCAGCGTGACGACCATCGTCTACGGAGAGCCGCGTTTCGTGGACCATGTGGTGAGCGTGTACAAGGAGCTCAAGAACGAGCGTAAAGATGCCGGGTTCGTCGGTATGCGGGGGAAAAACATGAAAGGGTTGATCGCGGCGATCCTATATCTCGTGATTTTGCATGAAGAGAAGGCGCGTCTCACCATTCACCAACTCGTTAAAGCGGTGAATCAAGTGCGTTCCAAGTCCAAGGTGACAGTGACGGAAAAGATGTTGAATCAGTACATCGAGTTTATTGAGAAGAACCTCAAAGCGTTTCGCAATCGGAACGGTAACAACAACGAACCGAACAACGAAACCAAGCGCGCGGTGCTCGAGAACATTCGACGCCTGAGCGTTCTGCTGGGTTACTCCATAAAGACCCGGGTGATTATCCAGAAGAGCCTAGACAAGGTTCCGGTTACGCAGCTCGAGTCTCACATCCCCAACACGATCGCGTCCGGACTTGTGTTCCTGTACGCCACCCGAGTGGAAATGCCGGCGGAATACTCCACCCAGAAAGCGGTTATGGAGCGCATAAACGTCACGCGGTACGCAATGAAAAAGATTGTTACAAAACTCGAAAGATACTTTTAAAAATCCACCAGATTGACATGCGTCGAGTCCACCAAGTCCCGACCCCAAATGAACACGCGCTCGACAGGAAGCAAGGAGCATCGATCGTACACGTTCTGTCTACATAAAGGGCAGTTTATGTGACGATATAACCAGGTATTGATACACTTTACGTGAAACTTGTGCCCACACGGTAACTGTTTGACGTATCGTTCTGGTTTGTGTGTCACAAGAATACCCGCTTGATTGAAACATATGGTGCACTCAAAAAAGGGATCCACCGGAGTACATCTTACGCGGCGGTCTTGTTTATAAAGCTCGTTGTATATCAATTTATACACAGTCATTTTTATTTACCAACGGAAATTTTCGGGGAAAGAGGCGCGTGTAACTGCGCGTGTGACTACGCGTTGTTGTTTGGAAAAAAAAAACAAGTAAAGTAAAGTAATATGCACTCCAACAAGACCAAGATCTTACACGTGGATTCGAGGTACGCCGTACATAAACACGGGAGTGATGTGCTCGAATTTTACGTGCCTTTCATAGGTGAGAACACGTACCCAGGGGAAGTGTTTAAAAATATCGTGTCGGTGGAATTGCACGCGATCAAATTCCAAGGGACTTTTGGCGACGATAACGCCGAACCGTACATCGTATTAGATATAGGGGAACTCAATAACACCACGTTTTCAAACGTCCCCGAGGCGAATCGCGCGTTCGCCGTCGTTCACACACCCCATGACAATTTTAACAAGCTGATCAAATTCGACTATCACGACAAAGTGCGTTATTTTGACCCACCGTTAAACTCGTTGAATCGATTGAGCTTCAGGTTTTATCATCAAGGAGGCGCACGCAAACCCATCGACTATTTCAGTGGGTTTGTGACGATGATATTCAAAATAGTACTCAACTGAAAAAAAACAACTTAAAGGACACAGGTATTCTATAGTAAACCCAACAAGGCCCCCACCCCCCAATGTCGTCGTTTTACAAGAAATACACGCCTCTTCAGCACGTCTTGGCTCGCCCGGACACTTACGTCGGTTCTTTGAACCCGGACGTTTCAAAGCAATGGGTCGTTTCGGAAGAAAATATGAAAATGATACAGACCAGTTTCGTCGGTGGTTTGTTTAAAATCTTCGACGAAATTCTGGTGAATGCGCTGGACCAGGTACAAGTCGACGAGGACGTCGACAAGATCACGGTGGACGTGGACGTATCGGCCGGTTCGGTGTGTGTGTCCAACACGGGAAAAGGTATACCGATCGAACAACACGCGGAGTACAATAACGTGTGGGTTCCGGAGCTTATTTTCGGAGAACTGTTGACATCGTCCAATTACGACGACAGTCAAGAGCGCACCACGGGAGGACGTAACGGGTACGGCGCGAAGCTGGCAAACATCTTTTCCAAGCGGTTTATCGTCGAGACGATTCACAACAACCAGCGGTACGTCCAAGAATGGACCGACAACATGTCGACCAAGACCAAACCGAAGATTACCAAAGCGGCAAAAAAGGGGCTTACCAAGATTACGTTTTTCCCTGACTTTGCGCGATTCGGAATGACGTCGTTCGAAAACGAGGACATCGTGTCTTTATTCGAGCGTCGCACGTACGACGCGGCCGCGTGTTCCCCTCCGAACGTCAAAGTGTTTTATAACGGAAAGAACCTCGGGATCAAGACGTTCGAAAAGTACGTCGATTGTTACATCGGGACCAAAAAGGAAGCGACGCGCGTGTTCGAAACATCCGCGGACGGGCGGTGGGAGATTGCGTTGGCGCAGAGTGACTGTGGGTTTCAGCAGGTGTCGTTTGTGAACGGTATTCATACCAGCATCGGTGGAGCGCACGTGGAGTACATCGGTTCGCAACTGGTGAAGCGTATCACGGAGCACATTCTGTCCAAACACAAGGAACTCAAACTCAAACCGCAGCACATCAAGGACCACATGTTTCTGTTCGTGCGAAGTACCCTAACGAACCCGTCTTTCAGCAGTCAGACAAAGACGGAGTGCACGAGCCGCTGGAAGGATTTTGGAACCAGTTACCGGATTTCAGAAGACTTTGTCAAGAAAGTGCTCAAGCTTCCGTTCATTCACGATATCATCGCCTTGGTGAAGCACAAAGAACAGCGTGACCTGAACAAGACGGACGGGCGAAAACTGTCCGTTATAAAAGGCATTCCGAAATTGGAGGACGCGAACAAGGCGGGGACGATGCAGTCAGAGAAATGTACGCTGATTCTGACGGAGGGGGACTCCGCCAAGACGTTCGCCATCAGCGGTTTGGGGGTGATCGGGCGCGACTATTACGGAGTGTTCCCGCTGAAGGGCAAGCTGCTGAACGTGCGTGACGCGTCGGCCAAGCAGTTGGCGAACAACGAAGAGATTGTCAACATCAAGCAGATTATGGGACTCCAAAACAACAAGGAGTACACGAGCACCCGGGACCTTCGTTACGGACACGTGATGATTCTGACGGACGCGGACGTGGACGGGTCGCACATCAAAGGGTTGTTTATCAATTTCATTCACGCTTTTTGGCCGTCGCTGCTCGAGAACGTTCCGAATTTCCTGACGTCGATGCGTACGCCGATACTCAAATGTGTCAAGGGAACCCAGTCTCGCGCGTTCTACACGAAGCAGGACTACGATCGCTGGAAAGCGATCACGCGAGACAGTGGGAGTTGGAAAATCAAGTACTACAAAGGTCTGGGTACGAGCAGCGCGAACGAGGCGAGGGACTACTTCCGCGACCTCGAGACTAACAAAATAAACTACTCCTTTGACAAAGAGCAGAGCGCGGACATCGATCTGGCGTTCAAAAAGACGATGACCCACGAGCGCAAACGGTGGATCGGGTCCGCGACAGACACGGTCTTGGACACTGAGACGAATACCACGGTCTCCGTGGCGGACTTTATCCACAAGGACCTCATCTGGTTCTCGGTGTCCGACAACGTGCGGTCGATTCCGAGCATGGTGGACGGTCTCAAGCCGAGTCAACGGAAGGTCTTGCACGCGTGCCGGAAAAGGACCAGCAATTCCGAAATCAAGGTGTCGCAGTTGAGCGGGTTCGTGTCGACCGAAACGGCGTACCACCACGGCGAGCAAAGTCTGATGGGTACGATCATCAACATGGCGCAAGACCACGTCGGCAGCAACAACATCCAACTGTTGTTACCCAAGGGTCAGTTTGGTACGCGACTGATGGGGGGCAAGGATGCCGCGTCTCCGAGGTACATCTTCACCCAACTCAGCGCCGAGGCGGACAAGCTGTTCCATAAGGACGACGACCCGTTACTGACGTATCTCGAGGATGACGGAACCCCGATCGAGCCCGTGTACTTTGTGCCGACACTCCCTCTGGTGCTTATCAACGGCACGACGGGGATCGGTACGGGGTACAGCACGCAAGTACCCTGTTACAATCCGATCGACATCCGGGCGAACGTGACACGGCTGCTGAACGGTCAGGAACAAGTCCCCATGACCCCTTGGTATCACGGGTTCAAGGGCACGATCACCGAAGAGTCTCCCGGAACCGGAAAGTACACCACCCGCGGAACGTACAACACGCTTGCCAAAGACACGGTTGAGATTACCGAACTACCTATCGGTACCTGGACGAACGATTACAAGGAGTTTATCGACGGTATGTTGGTGAACAACGAAATCAAGGGGTACGAGAACCACAGCACGGAAACCGACGTACGGTTTGTGATCAAGCTCAACGTGGACTCGAATATCTGCGAAAAGAAATTCAAACTCACGAGCACGGTCAACACGACCAACATGCATCTATTCGACGCGAACAAGCAAATCCAACTGTACGAGTCCCCCGAAGCGATTGTCGCCGATTTTGTAAAACTACGACTCAAGTACTACACCGCGCGAAAGGAGCACCTGCTGAAAACATGGAACGCGTCGCTCGGGGAACTTTCGGAAAAGTATCGGTTTATCCAACTGGTGATGGACGACAAGGTGATGGTGTTCCGCAAGACCCGACACGAGATCATCGCGCAGCTTCGTACCCATGGGTTTGAAAAAAACGCAGACGAGACGCTCCTCGGGATAAAGATCTCCGCGTTCACGTCAGAGAGTTTGAGTGTACTGGAGACCCGCATCGCAGAATTCCGTAGTATGATTCACAAACTGACCGACAAGACCCCGAGTCAGATGTGGTCCAGCGACCTACTGTAAATTTATTAACTTTAAGAAAATAGAACTAAATAACTAAAGAAGAACATGTTTGCGAAAAACATGCGTTGTTTTCATAACAAGGTCAAGTCTCAATTGCTATCTCAAGGTGTCCAAATGAGTCCGAACGGTAAAACGCTACTGGATATTGGGTGTGGTCGAGGAGGGGATTTGTTCAAGTGGAACCATTATGGACTGGAACACGTGTACGCGTACGACCCAAACCACGCGTACATTCAAGAGGCGAAACGCCGTTTGAGTACGAGTGGTTTGAATTGTAATTACGTCTTTTCCACCGACGTATTAGTAAGTGTCGAAAACTATTTCGACGTCGTTTCGTGTCAATTCGCCGTCCACTACCTTTTTGCGTCGGACGACCTTTTGAACACACATCTAGAATATGTCGCGCGGATGTTAAAACCAGGAGGGGTTTACATGGGTACGTTCATGGACGGGGATGTCGTGATTCGGCGCGTTGCGCAAGATAACTGTTTTGCAAACCAAGCCGTGTGTGTTCGTATTCCATGCATGGATAAAATTCATCAAGAAACAGCGGTGCCCGTACACGTACATCTGGCTGGTACGTTGTATTTTGGTGAAACGTCGGTCAGTCACGAATTCCTTGTAAAAAAAGACGTGCTAACGCGGCGTTGCAAAGAGGCTGGTCTACGACTGGTCTCGTACACTCCGTTTGAAGTGTACAATTCGCAAATGAATTTCAAAATGGGTAGCGATTTCTCCGAATGCAGCTACATGTATACCTCCTTCATTTTTCAAAAGAATTCCACTTAAAGAGGATCGCAACTATACATTAACAAAGAAACCAATTACAAAGAAACCAATTACAAAGAAACCAATTACAAAGAAACCAATTACAAAGAAACCAATTACAAAGAAACCAATTACAAAGAAACCAAAATGAGCTTCCCACTGCATATGAAAACCGGCTTCGGGGAGGCTACCGAGAATGATGTGGACCAAGTGCTATACAAACGCATTGGTAGTATTTTAACTTACTTTATGACGAAAGCAATCGATGTGGGTGCAGTGTACGTGAAAGCGGCAGGGCGCGATACGTTAACCTCGACAGACATTTTATACGCGTTACAATACCAAGCACAACACTTTACCGATACATTAAACGACGACACGTGCTTGGAAGATACTTTGGCAAATTTCGAAAATGAAATGGAATCCGAATCTGAAGAAGAAGAATCAGAATCTGAAGAAGAAGAAGAACAGTTTACGCGTGCGGAGTCTACCGATGACAACCCGATAGTTTCGGCAATGAACCGGTGTCATGATACATGGGACGAGTGGGTTCCACAAGACCACATTCAAGTACTCATCAAACGAGCGGTGGATGATATAAGAACGAAGTTATAAAAAAAAATCGATTTCTTATTTTTGTTATTCTGTAATTGTTACTGTATTTTAAATAAAATGCGATTTCTTGATTTGTGTGCGGGAACGCAATCGATTCAGAAATCTTTACCGAAACATGTGGATGTGACGAGCGTGGACATTTGCGCCAAAAACACCCCGACGATTGTATCGGACATCCGCACGTGGAACTACAAACGACAGTTTCCGAGAGGGTACTTCGACGTCATATGGGCGAGTCCGCCGTGTACACAGTATTCGATTGCCAGGACCGTGGGGACTCGAGATTACATAGAGGCTGATTCGATCGTGAAACGGTGTCTAGAGATTATTCAATACTTTCGACCACCGATGTGGTTTATGGAAAACCCTGGTGGTGGTGGTAAGTTACACACCCGACCGTTTATGTGTAAATGGAATCGGTACAAAAACGTATGTTGTTACTGTCGATACGGCTACCCGTATCGTAAAATAACAAATATATGGACGAACCGTACAAAACTTGGTTTGAAAATTTGTAACAAGACCACTCCGTGTAGCGCTTTTGCCAAGTACGGACGACATCTTTGTACCGCCCAAGGAGGTTCACACCCTCAACGAGACTTAGGTACGAACACATCGAGCGCTTATTCCGTTCCGCCAAAACTTATTCGACAGTTAATAATAATAAAATGATCCACGAATGTACCCCACATTGTCCGAATCTACCGTACACCGAGCGTGTGTACGAGCGACTAATTGACCCAAACCAACCAAACAACAAACCCGCCGGAGAGTACTCCTGGCGAAACGCTCAAGAACCCAACAAGAAGTGTGACTTTGTTTACATCATAATGTTACTTGTAGTGATATGGTTACTAAAAAACATGAAATAAATTGATTTCATTTCAAAATGTTTGTCACCAAAGGATTCTTCGGAAGGTATCCAAAGTCTCGGTTGTTTTCGGAAGGCACGTTGTCGTGCACGTAGACGTTCCCGAGAGACTCGGTATGTCTAGTCGATACAAACCCTTGTGGGTTTGAGGATATACGACTGGGATTATCGTCGCATCCGGAACGCGTCAAGTTCATGTCGTGCGTCATCAAATTACTCGTTTTCTGAATGTTAGGCTCGTACCCAGACACAATCGCCTTTTGGTACATGTCGACTTGCGCGTCGGTTCTCGTCGCATTGGAGATGTACGCCCCGCGCCCGGTCGTGTTTTCCGCGTTATTTGCGCTCCCACGAAGCGTGGAACGGTTCAGTGGGTCGGTCGGAACTTTAGTGTGTCCGCCGGTATTGTTGAACGCGGTACCGATGTATGCCTGGTGAGTGCTTTGACGGTGCGTGGGTTTTGCGTCGTTCATTTGCTGAATCGTGTGTCCTCGAACGCCACTACCAGCCCCGTAATAAGCGCTGTTCACCCCGGTCTGGTCCAGAGTAGGCTGTCCACGCTGCGTAGCGCTGTCTACAGCGGAGACGTTGTACGTCCCGAACTGATTACCGGCCACGTTGGTACGGTGCGTATTGACCGTTTCTCTTTCGGTGGCGTGGTGTAAATACTGTGCGTTTTGATACCCGCCAGGGTTCGTTCCGACAAACCCCCCGCCTAGTGGGGTTCTTGCCCCCATAGTGCGATCGGTATCGCGCGTGAACTGTTGGCTCGTATACGTCCCGCCGTTGGAAAACACGCTACCGGAGTTACATGTGTTTAGGTTTTCGCCGTTCGTGGATTTCAAATGGTAAGGTGCGTTTTGTCGAGGCGCGGAGACCGCCGCCGGAGTTTTGGCGTGGAAAGGACGTTCCCCAACCGTTCTCATTTCATCGTCGGTTAGATTTAAACTTTCGCGCGTGTTTTCAAAAGAGTCCAAGGGTCGGTTCGATATCGCACTACCTCCATGAACGACATCACCCGCGAAAGTGTTTTTGCGATACCCGTTGACGTTATCGGGCATGATTCGGAAAAATTGATGAAACCCTCCATCCGACGACGTGACCGGGTCGATCCCCAAACCAGGACCCACCTGTTGCTGGACGACGGGGGATGCGCTATGGTCTTTACCACTGAGTGAGTTCTTGTACACGTCGATATTCGGCTCGAACAAACTACCGTGCATATTGGCAATGCCACGAACCGGTGAGGGTGCGACTATTTCCTTTTTAGACATATGGTCCATATTTCCCAACCCAGAAAACGTCTGAAGGCGCCGATCCTTCAGTGACTCGTTCGTATTTTGTGACTTTTCGCTACGGAAGTAGGGAAGAACCACCTGGTCGTTTTGTAAATGACGCCCAACGTCGGCTTTGAAATCGGCTTCTAAATCCGCTGTAGTACTCTGCCGGGGCGGTGGTGGTGGTAAAGGGGTGAGGAGGTTTACGTTCTTTACGTTCTTCACGGGTGTGTTGAGGTATCCGAAAACACCGAGCAGACCTAATGCCACCAATTCCATTTTTTCTTATGTTAACAACAAATTATTTATTTTCAAGCGTACTTGGCAATCCAACGAGACGGTGCTCCGAAAAGGGTCTGATTGTCGTAACTGTTGTTCTGAAAGTCAACGGGATCAAACCGATCCAAGGTTCGTTCGAAGTAACACGACTTGGACATACGCGTTTGTTCACCAAACTCGGGTTCGTAAGACTGTGCGTGATGAGACGGCGCGACTTCTTTCGCTACCACGGTCGTCGGTGTGTTATACACCGGCTCGGACTCTTTTCCGCGAATTAGCGCGGTTTCCGTGTCGACGTTCGTCTTGGAGTTGGTCAACCGACAGTTGTACGTGCACGGTGTTTGCATATTCATGAAATTTTCTAGTACGTAACTTTCCACCTTGTTGGATTGCTGTTCGCGTGAATAAACCATTTTTTTCAATTTACCATTACTTAAAGATTTAAATTCCTGTAATTGGTTCGTGTGCTTACATTTCCAATGGTATCGTGATAGTGGGTTTGCATGGGCGCGGGTAGTTCGATGCGGTCAAACACACCCTGTTCACGAGGCGCGCACTCCACCCGCGTCTGTCCGTGGAACAACATGGACTCTACGTCCACGGGACCGTCGTTGCGTGCTTTGAGAGGAGCCGTGCCGAACAGTTCGGTGCTGGGGGCATCACCCACTTCGTTGAGGCGCGTGGGCTTCGAACGAAAGTTGGACTCTATATCGATGTCGCGAAGACCCTGTCGCGACTGATACAAGCTACTTATTTCCGGCATGTGATAGCGAAGAGGTTTGGTACTGTTGATGGTATGCGCCCTCTCTTCGTCTTTATCGTAAAACGTGCGGGAAAACATTTAATTCTTTAACATTAACGGTAATAAATTAAATCAACACGCTTTGATTGTCTTCTCACATCGCATGACTTGGTCGGGGTTGTAAAGCCAGTTCGCAAAGCCGGTTTGGTCGTTCGTAGGCACGGTATAAAACTGACGCTGGGAGTTGTTTTTCCCGTAAATGTCCCAATGACTCAAGGGAAGATTATCGTGAAACGCTTGATGTACCTGAGCCGCCGTTGTCGGGTTGTCGTGATTCACGGGACAGTTTTTCGTAATGTCATGCACCCCAATGATCGGATTTCCCATGGAGTTGTTTGAACTGATACTGGGGCAGTTGAATGACACTTCGGTTGGTGGGCGCGAATGAAGATGTCGTGTTTGTAGTGGTATTACGTTTTTGGGGCGCGTCATTGTTGTTACGGTCCCTAGAAGGGCTACGCACACACCCCAAATGAAATAATTTACAGACTTTTTCAATAACGATAGGATAATCCCATAGTAAATGACGAGACGTGCGAAAGCGTTGGTCGTGCGTTCGAAAGGCCATAGCCCTAGCTTTGGGGACAATTGCGAGAAATCGTGAATCCAAATAGTATTACTTGATTTCATTTAAATAATACCAATAAATTAAAATGTCGGGTTTTCGTCTAGCTTGTACTCACAAAACGTGACGGGTCGTTCCTTGTAGTCGATGTTGTTGTACAACCCAGCACGTGCGGCGGATCGTATCAACCAGCGGAACGTGTCCCAAAAGTCCCGGTCGTGGGCGTAACGTTCGGTGGCCACGTGCGCCAACTCGTGCATCACCACGAAAAAAGTTTCGTTAAACGAGTTCAGGTTTCCTTTCTGGTCGTGTAGACACACGGCGATATAACGTCCCTTGTTGAGATTGTAGGCAAAGGCGCGTCGGTTTTCTTCGTGTTCCATTTCTCCGAGTTTCCCGGACCAGTTGTGTTTTATCTTTTCGGTACGTGGATCGGTCGGGTCCAACACGCTAACGAGTTTATAGGCGTGCGTTTTGAGTTTTCGAAGAAACGCACCGATTCGCGGATCGCCGGAACAACGCGAACGCCTATTTAGGACCACCGCCACCACCACTACAGCCAGGACCGCCAAAACTGAAAACGATAACCCTCGCATTTTTTTTTAACATAATAGACTCTTTTTAAATATTCTTCATCATACTCTGTACTCCAGACAGTAGCATACTGGGGTCGAGCGCACTTTCGCCCATCTGACTCGCGTATTGTTGGGCCAGTTGCTCGATGCCTTGCATCAGTCCCGACGGAATGCTATTGATCGTGGTGCCGAACATGAGTAACGTGTTGAGATGCGCCCAAATAGCCTCCTTCGTGTTCGCGGTAATATCGGGAGTTTCCCAAACACTCTTCAAATTCAGTTCCTGATTGAGCGGATTACTCGCATCAAGCATCAACGTTTCGTCCTTGTTCATAATCTGATCGGCGTACGGCCCGACATGTTCCATAAACACCATCAAGACCTTGCGAGGATTCGTCTTTTTGAGCATTTCGAAAGAGCTTTTGTAAACCTTAATCTTAGTCTCCGAGGGAAACGTCAACGCGAGTTCGTCAATAAAGTGCTCCATCATCACGGTAAAGGAACCGATGGTGCTCTCCGATGTCATTCTTATTTAGATTATTAAAGTCGGTTATTTTTAAATGGTTTTTCCGCGTTTTGAAATATTGTAACGCTAACAAAGCAAAGATCCCGGTGATTAACACGACGCCTAAATAATTGCCCGTGTTGTTAAACCTTTGTTGCATTTTCGACTGAACTTCTGCAAGCTTCTGGTGGTACTTCATTTTACTAAGTAATCTGTTTAAAAATCCTCATCCATACCGAATGCGTTGAGTTTGTCCGACGTCAACACACCCGCTTTCGTGTACTCGCCTACACGACGCTCGAAAAAGTTGGTCTTTCCGGACAAGGAGATGTGTTCCATAAAATCGAACGGGTTTTGTGTTCCGTAAATCGTCGAGTATCCGAGCTGGAGGAGCAACCGGTCCGCCACGTATTCGATGTACTCTCCCATAAGCACGTCGTTCATTCCGACCATGCGACACGGGATGGACTCGATGATAAATTCCTTCTCGTTGTC